>LXOW01228642.1_pt1 | contig 12774 bp, 10 predicted proteins | sample 1368591 | NCBI WGS metagenome assembly LXOW01 (sample SAMN04884650, study PRJNA319009) | bovine gut metagenome | isolation source: Cow rumen | host: Bos taurus | place: Italy: Legnaro (PD) | collected 2014-07-09
GCTCTGATGAACCGTTTGTGTAGTTCACTGTATTTCATAGTCCATTTTAGTTTTCCGTTCAGGCGGCAAAGATATACTTTTTTCTATTATATTGGATAGAGAATAATATATTTTTTTAAGAAGTGAAAAAATGTACTTTTGCATCATAATTGACTGCGGAGAAATGAACATCAAAATCACATACCGAAGAACTCGGCGTCTCTCGATGCGGGTGGTGAGCAACGGGGATTTGCATATCTCCGCGCCGCGCTTTACGCCGAAACGCGCGATAGATCAGTTCATTCGCGACAACGAGGCGTGGATTCAGGGGGCGATGCAGCGGCAACTGGAAGCCAATCGGAAGCGCCTCAGTTTCTACGAACAGCTGCCTTTGGAAACGAAGGAGCAGGCTCGTGCCGCGGCGGATCGTCTGGATGCCATGATCAAGCCTATGTTGCTGAAATATACCGAGTTGATGGGTGTTCATCCGCAGAAGATTACTTACAAACCGACTATCTCGCGCTGGGGCGCATGCAACAAGAAAACCGGTGTCATCAGTTTTAGTACGTATCTGTTGCTGTTGCCCGAATGGTGCGTGGAACACGTTGTGGTTCACGAACTTGCGCACCTTGTCGAGCCTAACCACGGTCCGAAATTCCATGCGCTCATGGACCGCTACTATCCTCGTTGGAAAGAGGCGCGGAAAGCGACGCGGGCGTTAATTCATAATTCATAATTCACAATGCATAATTATTTTTCTCCGTTGGAAAGAAATTTGTATTTTTGCAGGTTCTAACATTAATGTAAAATAGACAATATGGACAACTTTATCGTTTCGGCGAGAAAATACAGACCTTCGACTTTTAACTCTGTGGTGGGGCAGGAGACCATCACGGCGACGCTCAAAAACGCCATCCGCAACAACCAGGTGGCGCAGGCTTTCCTCTTCTGCGGACCTCGTGGTGTGGGTAAGACCACTTGCGCCCGTATTTTCGCGAAAGCTTTGAACTGCCAGCATCTCACCGACGATTTCGAGCCGTGCAACGAGTGCGAATCGTGCCAAGCTTTCAACAACTCGGCCTCTTTCAACGTCTTCGAACTCGATGCCGCCTCCAACAACTCCGTGGAGGGCATCCGCGACCTGGTTGACCAGGTGCGCATCCCACCGCAAGGTGCCAAATACAAGGTGTACATCATCGATGAGGTACACATGCTCACGGGTGCTGCCTTCAACGCTTTCCTTAAAACGCTGGAGGAACCGCCTGCCTACGCCAAGTTCATTATGGCCACTACAGAGAAGCACAAGATTCTGCCGACTATCTTGTCGCGCTGCCAAGTCTATGATTTCAAGCGGATTAACGATAACGATATCGTGCGCCATCTGCAGTATGTGGCGCAACAGGAGGGAGTAGCTGCCGAGGAAGACGCTCTGCGTGTGGTGGCTGCCAAGGCCGACGGTGCCCTGCGTGACGCGCTCTCCATCTTCGACCAGCTGGTCAGTTTCACCGGCAAGAACATCACTTACAAGGAGACCATCGCCAACCTGAACGTTTTGGATGTAGACAACTACTTCCAGATTTTGGACACGGTGTTGAGCGAGGATGTTTCGGGTGCATTGTTGCTGTTGGACGATATTTTGGCGAAAGGATTTGACGCCCAGCATTTTATCGCCGGTTTTGCCTCCCATATCCGCAACTTGCTGTTGGCGCAGAATCCCGGAACGGTACAGTTGCTGCAGGTGTCAGACACCATCAAGCAGAAACTGCAGATGCAGTCGCAGCGGGCTGACCGGATGCTGCTCACCCGCGCTTTGGAACTGGCCAACCAGTGTGATTTCAACTATAAAATGTCCAACAACAAGCGGCTTTCAGTCGAGTTGTGCTTGATGCAGATCAACGCCAACTACGTCTATAAGCTGCGCAATGCGAGGCAATCGCAGGAGCGTAGATAACCCGGAAGGCGCAGGTTCCGCCGCAGGAGATCCGACAGCTCGAATCGCCCCTGCAGAACCCCAAAGAGCTACCCAAGGCTTGCAGTTCGCAGGCTTCACGCCGATACAACCGTTGCCCTCAATCAAACAGGTAACAACTCAGACGCAGGTTATTGTACAACAGGTACAACAGGTACAACAAGTGCAACAGCCGCAACAGGTTCAGCAGCCTCAGCCACCGCAACCGGCTGTAGAGACGCGATTAATCGCGTCTCTACAACCCGAGACAGACAATGTAGAGACGCAAAATATAGCGTCTGTACAGCCCGAGAATAATGAGACAGAAATGCAGGTTGGTGCGTCACCACAACCCGAACCAAATGTTCCGGAAACGCAAAATGAGGCGACGGAGACCTTTGAGGAGTGTTGGCAGAAGATGGTGGACGTCATCTTCCAGAAGAAGCCGGCATTTTACCATCAGTTGAGAGACTATCTGCCTCGTTATGAGAACGATGTGATATACGTAGATGTGGAGAACGACTTCCAGAAAAACCAGTTGGAGATGAGCAAGCGGGCGATGCTGGAATATTGGCGCAACCAGTTCAAGCTGAATGTCGATGAGATAGAGTTCGTCATCCACGAACATGAGAAAAAGAAGGTGATTTACACCAGCGAGGACAAGGTAAACAACATGCTGGAGCAGAATCCGGAGCTGAAGGATTTCTTGCAAGTGTTGAATTTCCGAATCAAGGATTAACCTTGAAAGCCCTGTAAGGGCGACATATTCTAGCCCAGTGGCGTAAGCCCTGGAATATGAGATGAGGAGATGAAAAGATGAAGAGATGAGAAGATGAATTATTGATGGAGAAATACGTAAAAATATGAAAAAAAGTTTATTATTTGTTAGTTTGATAGTGTTGATGATGTCGGCGAATGCCCAAGGTTTTTTGCATAAGGCTGCCGTTGACGGTCGCGTGGACAGTGTGCGTGCCGCCATCAATTTGCCGCAGGAATTCACCGGAGAGGGGGTGATTATCGGGGTTACCGACTGGGGCTTCGACTACACGCATCCGGTATTTTATGATACAACTATGCAGAATTACCGTGTGTTACGTGCTTGGGACCAATTCAAAACATCTGGACCTGCTCCTGCAGGATACACTTATGGCACGGAATATGTTGGTCGTGAAGCACTCCTTGCTGCACAATGCGACACCAGCAATGTCTATCAATACGCCTACCATGGCACGCACTGCGCAGGTATTGCCGGCGGCTCGGGCGGAGGCTCCATTTACAAAGGGGTCGCTATGGGAGCTGAGTTCCTTTTCGTTTCTGTCAGTTTGACAGACCAGGAGGTGATCGATGCTTGGCGTTGGATGTACGATGTTGCGCAACAGGAGGGTAAACGCTTGGTTATCAGCATGAGTTGGGGATTGTATTGCCTTGATTATATGGACGGAACTGGTCCGTTAGCCGATGAAATGCAACGACTCACCGATTTAGGTGTGGTCTTTGTGACTAGTGCGGGCAACAACGGTGATGAAAACTCCCATTTGACCCACACTTTCACCCAGCAGGACACCATCCGCTCGGCTTTTAACTTCCCCAGCTCCTCCATCGGGTCTGTCCTCACCATGATGAACAGCGCGAACCAACCGTTCTCCTTCTCCGTGTTCGTTATGGATAATTCTTACCAAATTATAGCAGAAAGTCCGTTCTTCTCCACTTCTGACAGCGCTTTTGTGGACGATATAGTTGACTATGCTTTGCCAATGGGTACTGACAGTCTCCACATTTGGTTCTATGCGGAATCTACCAATGAATATAATCAACGTCCTGTTGTGCAGTTGTATGTGGATAAGAATACCAATTACAAATACGGAATCGCGATAGCGGCGTCCGATGGCGAATTTCATGCTTGGAACATGGCTCTCATTGAAAGTAGGTACGGCAACTGGGGTGGGGAATTCAAACGTCCGTCCAATCACCCGGATTGGATTGCCGGTGACAATGAATACTCTATCAGCACACCGGGAAACGTTGATTGTGCCGTCACCGTGGCAGCCCATACCTCTCGTTACCAGGCTCCTTCGGGGAATATGGCAGGTGGTCAAATTGCAAGCTTCTCCAGCTCCGGACCTGCTTTTGGTCAAGTGTCGAAACCCGATATTTCCGCACCTGGTAAAAATGTGGTCTCCGCGCTCTCCAGCTATACGACTACCTATACGGGAACCACAATGGCTTCTGTGCAATTTAATGGTAAAACCTACAAATTCGTCTCGTTGTCGGGCACTTCCATGGCCTGTCCGTTCGTGGCTGGAGTGGCCGCTTTGGTCCTGCAAGTGAATCCCTATTTGTCAGCAGCACAAGTGAAAGAGATTCTGTTGGAAACGGCTTATAACGACCAGTTTACGGAACAGGCTGGCGAACTGCGCTTCGGCAGTGGCAAGGTGAACGCCTATCAAGCAGTCCTTCAAGCGTTGACAACTGTCGGCGTGGATAGTTATGTTACCCCGAAAGAGTCTCTTTACACGGTCTATCCTAATCCGGCTGTGAACCAATGTTTTATCACGGCAAACACAGAATCTGAGTCGTCACTTTGTCAGCTGTTCGACCTCTCTGGCCGCATGGTACTGCAAACTATCCTTACACCGGGAGTCAACAATGTGAACCTACAGGGTCTTACTCCTGGTTGTTACTTGATGAAGATTACGGATAATAAAACCGTCACTACCAAGAAATTAGTAATTAGAAATTAGTAATGAGTAATTGATTGATAATTGATAATTGATGTAAACAGTATTACCCTCAACTCTCCTCATCTCCTCATCTTCTCATCTTCTCATCTTCTCATCACATACCCTCTAACCCTTAACCTTAAACCTCATTAATCAAAATTGGCATAATAATTGCAAAACCAAACTTATATTGCAAAACCAAACCTATCGAGAATAAATTATGGCAGAATACGTTCCGAATGAACAATTAGAGAACCAGACGGTGGTGCGGAAGTACCGCGAGTTGCTGCAGGTGGTCTATCCCCGCACGACGGTGGAGGAGCGCAAGCAGATTCGCAAGGCTTTCGTGTTGGCCACCAACGCCCACTTCGGCGTGCGGCGCAAGAGCGGTGAACCCTACATCTACCACCCGATTGCGGTGGCGATGATCTGCTGTTCCGAGATGAACCTCGGCGCCACCTCTGTGATTTGCGCTCTGTTGCACGATGTGGTGGAGGATACAGACTACACCCTCGACGACATGCGCGAGCTGTTCGGCGATGTGGTGGCCAATATTATCGACGGTCTGACGAAAATCGAGGATTTGGTGGTCGATAACCAGAATATCTCCATCCAGGCCGAGAATTTCAAGAAGATTTTCCTCTCCATGTCGAAGGATATCCGCGTGATTCTCATCAAGTTGGCTGACCGTCTGCACAATATGCGCACCTTGGACGCCATGCCGCCCGAGAAACAGCTCAAGATTGCTTCGGAAACCTCCTACTTCTACGTTCCATTCGCCCACAGATTAGGCCTTTACGCCATCAAGAGCGAGTTGGAGGATTATGCCATGCGTTACACCAATCCGTCCGAATATTTCACCATCGCGGAGAAGTTGAAGGAGTCGGAAAAGGAGCGTTCGACGATGATTCCGGAGTTCATCGCCCCGATTCAGGCGGCCCTTGACAAGGCCGGTATCAAGGCGGAAATCACCAGCAGAACCAAGTCCGTGTCGTCCATCTACAACAAGATGCTGCGAAAGCAGATCAATTTCGAGGATGTGTACGACATCTTCGCGGTTCGGTTTGTGTTCGACAGCCCGATGTACGAGGAATTCGATATTTGTTGGCGTATCTATCACATTATCTGTAATTTGTATAAGACCAACCCGATGCGCGACCGCAACTTCCTGACCCATCCGAAGCCCAATGGATACCAGTCGCTGCACGTGACCGCCATGAGCAAGCAGGGACGTTGGGTGGAGGTGCAGATCCGCTCCAAACGGATGGATGAAATTGCCGAAAAGGGTCTTGCTGCCCACTACAGATACAAGGAAGACGGCGAAATGGAGGATGAGGAGCTGAACAAACGTCTGGAAGACTGGCTGATGAAGACGCGCGATATTCTGGACAGCAAGGATGCCGACGCCTTGGACTTCCTCAGCGAAGTGCGCCTGAACCTCGGATTGAAGGAGATTTACGTCTTCACTCCGAAAGGTGACATGAAGACGATGCCGCAGGGCTCCACCGTGCTCGATTTCGCGTATGCGTTGCACACGAACCTCGGTGACCACTGCATCGGTGCGAAGGTCAACTACAACATCACCCCTGTGAACAAGACCCTCAGCAATGGCGACCAAGTGGAGATCATCACTTCCAAAAAGCAGTTCCCGAAGGCGGATTGGCTGGAGTTTGTGCAGACCCCCAAGGCGCGCCGCAGCATCAAGGACTTCTTCCGTAACGAACAGCACGAGCTTGTGTCATCGGGAAAGATGATGTTAAAGCAATATTTCGATGAGCTGGGCGTTGAATTCACCGAAGAGAATGTGCGTAAAGTGAAGGATGCTTCTTTGGAGAAGAGTGACGAGGCATTCTGGAATAGCGTGGTTTCCAAGAAGTTGACCAAGAATAAGATCGCCAAAATGCTGTCGGTGAAGAATGCCAAGGAGTTGGCGGACTTCCAACAGAAGGTCACGCAGGAGATTGAGAGCAAGCCGCTGAACCAGCTGATTGACGAGCAGATGAACGTCACCCCGAATGCCTTCCTGCTGGATGACGACTACGAGCAGATCAAGTATGTGATCGCCGACTGCTGCAACCCGATTCCGGGCGACACGGTGGTGGGCTTCCAGGTGTCGGACAACCGCATCGTGGTACACCAGACCAGTTGTCCGAACGCCATCGCGCAGATGTCTCGCTTCGGCAACCGCATCATCAAGACCAAGTGGCGCAAGGGTCAGGACATTGCCTTCCTCTCCGGCATCAAGCTCAAGGGCTTCGACCGCAAGGGCATCATCAAGGAGATGATGGACGTGGTGACCTCGCAGATGGATTTGAATATCCGCTCGTTAAACATCGAATCCAAAAACAATGTCTTTACCGGCACGCTGATGTTGTATATCCAGAGTGTGAAGACGTTGAACAACCTGATTGAGCAGCTGCGGCAGATTGACCAGATGGAGTCGGTGGAACGCATCGGATACGATATTAATTGATAATAGTTGGGGTAGTATTAAACCCTAAACCTTAAACCTTAAACTTTTAATAAACTTAACCCTTAAAATTGTAATAAAATGAAAGCTTCAGAAATTTTAGCATTCGTGGCAGGAGCTGCCACCGCTACAGGAATCACGTTGTTGTGCACAACGGAAAAAGGTAAAGAGATCCGCGCCAAAGTGGGCGAGAAGATGACCCGCGAGGAGATCGACCGCCTCATTGCGAAGCTGAAGGAGAAACGCAATTACGCTCCTTCCGAGGAGGATTTCAACATCGACATCGAGGAAGACGATTTCGACAAAGAAATGACCGACGAGGTGCTGTAATGGACATCTTAGGCAAATTCACTAAAAAATCGGAACGCGGCGAGAAGACATGGTCGGATGCGAAGACCTACTTCTCGCAGCGTTACGACTTGCTGAAGTTGGAGTTCTTGGAGAAATCCTCGCAGTTGCTGTCGGTGGTTTTCTCCATGCTGATTGTGATTGTCTGCGCCTTAGTGGTGCTGATTTACCTCTCTTCGGCCATCATCCACTGGCTCACGTTGGCACTGAACGCTGCATGGGCTTACACGATTATTTGTTTCGTGTTTGTCGCCATCATGGTGTTTGTGCTTTCCAAAAAAGACGTGCTTTTCGTGAAGCCGCTGATTCGGAAATTCAGTCGCATTATGTATCCCGATGAGGTGGAAGAGGTTGAAACCGAGAACGTTGTGAAAGACGTTCAGGACGAATATGCCGCTAAGAAAGGAGGTGGTCATGAGCAGTAAGAAAGCCCCCATCAACGACTTGCAGGAGATTGCAAAACGCAAACAGCAGTTGCGAGCCAAAATCGAGGTGCAGGAACGCAAGCTCAGCAAGGATCTTGATGCCTATCAAGACGACGTCGAGACGTTAAAGAAAACCTGGAATGGACTGAAGAACATCCGCAATTTCGGGCAGAATTTCAGTTTGTCCGGCATTTCGAACGCTGTGCAGACAGTCCGTGCTCTGCCTATCGGCAAGGCGGCCAAGAAGACCGGCAAACCCGGATGGCTCGCCGCTTTCACCATTGGCGCAGAAGTCGTCAATTGGATTGTTCAACGCCGCAAACGGAAGAAGGAGAATTCCAAGTAGAGACGATGTGCACATCGTCTCTACAGAATGAATACATTCGTATTTGTAATTTGTATATTTTTGCACTCCAAACGAATCAATCAAAAAATCAACAAATAAACAAGAAAATAATGTCAGAAAAAATTTTATCGAAAGTGAAACCCGGTGTGGTTTATGGTAAAGATTTGCAAGAAATCTTCCGCATTGCTAAGGAAAACAAGTTCGCCCTTCCGGCTGTGAATGTGGTCGGCACCGACTCCATCAACGCTGTGATGGAGGCTGCAAAGGCAGTGAACTCTCCCGTTATGATCCAATTCTCCAATGGCGGCGGTATCTTCTGTGCTGGTAAATCTCTCAGCAACGACGGTCAACAGGCTGCTATTCAAGGCTGTATCTCCGGTGCTATGCACATCCATCGCATGGCCGAGATGTACGGCGTGCCCGTGGTCGTTCACACCGACCATGCCGCTAAGAAGCTACTTCCTTGGATCGACGGTCTGTTGGACGAAGGCGAAAAATACTATGCTGCACACGGCAAACCGCTTTTCAGCTCTCACATGCTCGACCTCTCTGAAGAGCCTCTGAAAGAAAATATTGAGATCTGCAAGAAGTACTTGGCTCGTATGGCTAAGCTGGAGATGACCCTCGAAATCGAGTTGGGTATCACTGGCGGCGAGGAAGATGGCGTGGACAACACCGGCATCGACAGCGCACGTCTCTACACACAACCCGAGGATGTGGCTTACGCTTACGAAGAGCTGAGCAAGATCAGCCCGAACTTCACCATCGCTGCCTCTTTCGGCAACGTGCACGGCGTCTACAAACCCGGTAACGTGAAGTTGGAGCCCATCATTCTGCACAATTCTCAGGAATACATCCAAAAGAAGTTCAACACCCAACCGAATCCGGTGAACTTCGTGTTCCACGGCGGTTCCGGTTCTGAACCCGCTAAGATCAAGGAAGCCATCAGCTACGGTGTCATCAAGATGAACATCGACACCGACACGCAATGGGCTTTCTGGGAAGGCGTGATGAACTACTACAAGAAGAACGAGGCTTATCTGCAAGGCCAGATCGGCAACCCCGAGGGCGAAGACAAGCCGAACAAGAAGTACTACGACCCGCGCCAAGTATTGCGCGAAGGTGAGAAGTCTATGGTCGAGCGTCTGAAAGTGGCGTTCAGCGACCTGAACTGCATCGACAGACTGTAAGAGATCTCGATTTGTTAAAAACGATGCGGCGGGCTCCCAATGGAAGTCCGCCGCTTCTGTTTTGTTAAGTCTTGTCGTTTATCGTTTTGTGATCATCTGTCGTGCCACGGTTATTCCTTTTTTGTGAAGAACGAGGATGTAGTTGCCGGCAGGTAGTTTGCTCAGATCCAGCTCTTGCTTGTCATTGCTGACTTTGTATGTCTTTACTTTGCGGCCGAGTGAGTCGTAAAGCACGGCTTTGTCCGCTTTCGATGCGTCGGTCATCAGGGTGACGGAACTTTGAGCAGGGTTCGGATATATATACATTTGCACGGCCATACCGTATGGTTTCACAGCTACGTCTTCCTCTGCCACGGCGAAGCAATACTGTCCAGGGGCAAGGTCTGCGGTGGTGAGTGTGCTGTTGTAGGGACTTCCGGAGCGGGTGTACGGCACGGGCATCCATTCGGTTTGGGCATCAGGACGATACATCAACTTCAAATTCTCAAGAGCGTAGCCGTCCAAAAGGTGTTGGTCCAATTGGTTGGAACCCCTTACCAGACGGAATTTCCAGCCGCCGTCAGGATTGCTTCCCGTGTAATTCACAGTCCAATAGTGATTGTCGGAAAATTTGAAATAGCCTTCGGGTAGGGAAGATGGGATGTCGGGCGAGACGTAGTGGTGCTCAACGCGGAAGAGGGCGGAGTCGCTCAGCTGGATGATGTTCGCCCCGCAATAGGTGTCTCCGAAGCTCACAGAGCCGGTTGCCTTCACCATTTTCGTGTCGTCAATCGTGGCATCCGACAGTCTGTCGTGATAGTTGAGGATGACCAGGGAGGGGGAGAATGGCACGAAGACCATCACATCTGTGGTGTCTCCAGTAATCAATTGGCTCTCAACGGTATGGAATTCGAACTGATCAGACACGAAGGTGAGGTCGATGGGTACGTTGGTGCCGGGGTGGTTGGTGCCATAGCCCTTCTGCCGCACGGTCACCTCGTATATGCCACAGGCATGGTTGGTGATTTTTTCAACGTCGAAATCCAGAAAACCGGGCTGGTGGATCCAGTCTTCATAGAAATCCATCAAGTTCATGCCCGAAACTTGGGAAAGGTAGGTAAAGAACTGCTCGGAGTTGACGTTTTGGTAGGCGTAGTGCTCCAGAAGCTGTCTCAAACAGCTGAAAAACAGCGAATCGCCCATGTAGGTGCGCAGGGAGTGGATGGCCAGACCGCCTTTCTGGTAGGAGTGCATGCCGTAGGTCTGGTCTTGCGGCACGTTGTCAAGTGCGTAGAGACCGCCATCCCGTTTGACGATGTTTTGCAGGGTAGAGGTATGCACATCAATGATATTTTTCAGGTAGTAGTCATAAAGCCAACCCATCACTAACGACTCGGAGTAGTCGGCAAAGCCCTCATTGATCCACATCTCCTCGGGGCGTTCGCAGGTGATGAGGTCGCCGAACCAGTGGTGGAAAAGTTCGTGCATGATGGTGCCCTCGTATTGGAGTCCGCCGTTGACAGCTGCGTTGGGAAGGGCGATGTTGGTGGCGTGTTCCATTGCGCCGCCGGTCATGGCCACGCAGACGTAGCCCACGCGCGGCCACACGTAAGGACCGAAGTACTCCTCATATTTATGCAGCACGGGTTTTAGGTTGGCGAAAGAGCCGGGAATGTTCGGATAGATGGCAGGCGAAGTGTATAACTGGATGGGAATCACCCCGTTCATGCCATGGAAAGTGTCGGCATAGCAGAGGTATTCGCCCACCGCCATGGAAGCCAAGTAGACAGGGATGGGGTTGTCTAAGTGCCAATCCCAAATGCGTGTGCCGTCGGCGAGGGTGAGCGAGTCGGTCAGCATGCCGTTACAGACTGCCATTTTGCCGTTTTGGGTGCGGATATGGAAGCTGTAGGACGATTTGTCGGTGAACTCGTCCATGCAGGGAAACCAGCAACGTCCGTAGGAGTGGGGCTGGTCTTGCAGCGCAACGCCCACGATGTAAGCATATTCGCCGCTGTAGTAGAAGCCGCCGAAGCCATCGTCGTGACCGGGTGTGCCGTGATAGTATACCCGCAACGCCGCAGTGTCGCCGCTCTGCATTGCCGGCACATTAATATAGATATGCTCTCCAAGTTGAGTGAAAGTCGCTGTTGAGGTGCCGACAAACACCGAGTCGCAGGTCAAGAACTTCAAATCCAGACGTATCTGGTTGAGGTTGTTGACTTTAGCGACCGTGGTAAGGTCGGTGTATCCGTCAATGATATGGTTGGTGAAGTCCACCACCGAGAGATGCAGGTCGTAATGCGCGATATGCACGGAATCGGTGCGCTGCTGCGCGAACCCCATAGTCCATGTCATAAGTAAAAGGCCGAGAGCTACGATTCGCTTGTTCATTTTTTTCAATTATTTGTGATTTTTGTATCTGTCTGAATTTGAGGGTGCAAAAATAGGAAAAAACTTTTTTTCTGAGCACATTGCCTGAAAATATTATATCNNCCTTAAAATTTAGATTATGAATATCAAACTTAACTTTCAAGACGCATTATTTGCTATTGATAATCAACAGATTGAGAACCTGAAGCCTCAAGCGGAAGCTGCTTTGCAAACTGCGCTGAACAAGACGGGTCGTGGTAACGATTTCCTGGGATGGGTCACGTTGCCGAACGATATGACGGAGAATGAAATCGCTGCCATTGAACAGTGCGCAGCTCGCATGGCCGCCCAATCGGATGTGGTTGTGGTGGTCGGCATCGGCGGCTCCTACCTCGGAGCGCGCGCTGTCATTGAAGCGTTGCAAAACGCTTTCGCACCCTACGTGAAGGGCAAATTTCCGCATATCCTCTATGCCGGCAACAACATTAGCGAGGACTATCTGCATGATTTACTGGGTGTTCTTGATGTTAATGACTACTCCGTGGTGGTGATTTCCAAGTCGGGCACAACTACCGAGCCGGCACTCGCGTTTCGCATTCTGAAACAGCATTGCGAGCAGAAATACGGCATGGAGGGCGCGAAACAACGCATTGCCGCCATCACCGACAAGGCTCGTGGCGCACTGAAAACCCTCGCTGACAAGGAAGGTTATCCCACCTTTGTGATTCCCGACGACGTGGGCGGTCGCTACTCCGTGCTCACCCCCGTGGGCTTGCTGCCCATCGCGATGGCCGGCTTCGATATCCGCAAACTCCTGCAAGGCGCCAAAGACATGCAGAAGTTCGTGGCGGAGAATGTGAAATACGACCAGAACCCGATTCTGCAATATGCCACCATTCGTAACATTCTTTATCAGAAGGGATTGAAGGTGGAACTGCTCACCTCTTTCGAGCCGCAGCTCTTCTACTTCATCGAATGGTTCAAGCAGCTTTTCGG
>LXOW01055836.1_pt1 | contig 12772 bp, 1 predicted proteins | sample 1368591 | NCBI WGS metagenome assembly LXOW01 (sample SAMN04884650, study PRJNA319009) | bovine gut metagenome | isolation source: Cow rumen | host: Bos taurus | place: Italy: Legnaro (PD) | collected 2014-07-09
TTTCGGGACCGCTAATCAGGGATTACTTTATTTTACAATAATGAATTTAACAGTCTTAATTTCATTAGTACCTGTGATAATACGTCCGAAGTAAGTGCCTTGTGCTCCAAAGTTGCCAACCTTAGTAACAGGTCTCAGATCACTCATTGATTTAACATGAGCACCCTTAACATCATAGATATCTAAGATAGCACCGTCAAGTTCTTCATCGGTCAAGTTAAGTTCGATAGTAACTTCCTGAGTTGAGTGTGCAGGAACAGGATATACTCTGATTGAAGATCTTCCGGAGAAATATTTCTCACAAGTAATGAAGTGTACATGAGCACCATCAGATGCTCTTATACCATCGAGTTCAACAGAGTAGAAGCCTTCAAGACCACCAATCTCTTGATAATACTGACCAGTAGCGCCATTGATAGGTTCACCATTTCTGTACCACTGGAATGTACTAAACTTGTAACCACCATTGTTGTTCTCATTGTTGTTCACAACAACCACATCGTCCCATCTCTGGTCAACGAGAGTTGAAGTAACACCCATAGTAACATCATTAGCAGGAACTCTAATATCAACTTCACCAGTACATCCATCAACCTCTACAGTAACTCTATAGTCACCAGCACCAAAGCCAGTCATGTCGATTTCAATATAATGCGATTGAGTATATGAATCGAACATAATAGCAGGAGTCTGAATTGAACCATTAGGCATGTAAACTGTAGCGGTTGTAGCTGTGGATGAAATAATTCTGAGAGGAACTCTAGCAATCCAGTTGTCGCAGGAAGTAACAACGGTCTGAGCATCAATCTGTACATCAGATACTGTTACAACAGCATCAGCCACATTATCCATAATACCGATACAACCATTAGCATCGCTTACAGATACGATACGGTAGATTGAAGTAACATTCGGATTAACAGCGTACGAATAAACATTCAGAGAAGTAACGATAGTCTGAGATTCACCAGTTGTCATATTCATGATTGTGAAAGTATACGGAGCTGTACCTGTCAAAGTAATTTGCAGAGTAGCGAAGCTCTGGTAATCATGTCCACAAATAACTGAACCATGACCTGAAGTGAAAGTAGCAGTCGGCAGATCATTAACAGTAACCTGAGTAGCTGTGGCATCAGCAATGTTACAACCAGCACCAATGTAATCAATATACTTAGGAGCATAGGTGTAAACACCTGCAGCTTCAGGTACATCAGTATTCTGACCACCTAAACCAGCCACTTCACTTTCAACACCATTGAATGTCTTGAACCACTGGATATGACCAGCCTGCTGATTTTCAACACCACCAGTAACTTCAGCATTCAGGGTAACAATACCACCAATACACAGTTCTGAAGGATTAACCTGATTAACTGACCAAGAAGGATCAGGAACAACTCTGATCTGGTGATCAAGCGTTGCATTTGCTGACTGACAGTTGAAACCGCTTGCAGAAATAGTTACCGAATAGGTATAAGAAGCAGGAGTATTCAAAGTCTCAGAAATCTGAGCATTGTCAACTGTTACACCAGGAGTAGTTGTGAACTCAGCATTGTCACGGTACCAAGTGTAAGTATAAGTACCATGCACTGCGCTATTGGTCACACCATTATTTACAGCTGAGAAATTAGGAACCTTAGCCATCAATGTAATAGCTCCACCAGCACACATCTCAGAGAATCCGGCTGTCTGGGTAAGCTGAGCGGTAGGTTGTTCAGCAACTGCAACAGCAACAGGAGATGAGAAGTCTGAGTTGCAACCCATAGAACGTTCAACCATTGCAGAAATAGTGTGGATACCAGGAGTATTCAACTGTGTGGTGAATGTATTACCAGTGTTACCATATTGTGTCTGACCATCAAGAGTCCATACATAATGGTCGGTATTGCTTGCTGTGCCAGTTGCAGTAGCAGCAATAGTGATAGTACCACCAACACACATTGACAAACGTGAAGCATCGGTAGCAGCCACAGTGACAACTGGGATAGCATTTACTACGTGAGTAATTGTAGCAGCCGCACTATTGCAAGCAACCTGAGCATCATTAGGAGCAAATACCACTGAAATAGTATTAGTACCAACTGTCATATTATTAACTGTGATACTTGAGTTGTTAGTAACACTTTGATTACCATTAATAGTCCAGTAGTAAATACCTGAGAGGTTAGAAGGAATAACCACAGCATTGAATGTTACATCACCACCCTGACATGATTCGTCAGCATTTGCAGTCAAGATAACTGATGGAACAGGTTTAACAACCACATTAAAGAGATTAGATTGTGATGAAGCATCGCATCCTAAACCGTCGTTGCTAGAAATCTCAACAAAGAAGTTGTAAGAACCAGCGGCCAATGTTGTAGGCAGAGTATAATAAGGATCTGTAGTCTGAGCAGAATTCAGAGTAGTACCTTCATACCATTTCCAAGTATAAGTATAAGTATTGTTATGCTGTGTAGCATTAGTAGCATAGATGACATTTGCAGTCAGGGTCATATTACCGCCCTCGCAGATAGAGTTACCATCAACATCGCTGGAGATGATAACAGTAGGTTCTGCTTCAACAGTAACACCAATAGTACCGGATTGAGCAACGTGACAACCAGAGATGTTGCTTGAAACCTCAACCTGATATTCATAGAGACCAGCAACCAAATTTTCATCAGTTACATACTGATATGCATTAGCGCCGTTAATAGGATTGCCATTGCGGAACCATTGATAAGTCAACAAGTCACCAGAAACGCCATTGGTTGCTGTAGCAGTCAAGGTTACAGAACCACCGACACAGTTAACTTCACTACTAGCAGTGAGAGCCACTTCGATATTTGCAACTACATTTACATTGAACTGAGTTGAAGTAGCTGTACAAGCAATACCTGATTGAGCAACAGAAACTGTGTAAGCAGAAGTTTCATTTACATGTAATGCATCAGTTACCAATTCGTTGCCAGTGGCACCCGCAATTGCATAGCCATTCTTATACCATTGATAAGTTGCAGTACCAAGACCACCTTCTACAGTGGCAATCAAAGTAGTGTGACCACCGTCACAAACGATAGTGTCTTCACCAGTCTTCACAGCAATAGTTACAGTAGGATCGGCAACAATTCTGAGAGTATCAGAAGCCTGAACATTACAACCGTATGCTGAAGTAACATCAACAGTATATACATAGAGGTTAGCAGCATCGGTAGCCAATGTTGTGAATGATGATCCAGTACCCAGAACAACACCGTTACCAGAAATATTGTTGTACCATGCATAAGTGTAAGGATTGTAAGTGTCAGCAACACCGTCGTTCACATGAACGGTGAAGGTTACAGTACCACCCTCGCAAATAGCATTCACATTTTCATCTACAGTAATATAAGCAGTAGGATCATTAACAATAGTCACATATACCGGTTCTGCCATAGCACTGCAACCGTTTTGTGTACCATTATTCACTGTGATTTCCACAGTATAATCGTATGCGTTAGCACTTGCAGACAAATTCTCTACAACATAAGTGCTATCGTTTGCACCAGGAATTGGTTGTCCATGTAAGAACCACTGATATGTGAAATCAGTGAAGAATGCATGGTGCGGATTAGCCTTCAGAGTGGTAGAACCACCTTCGCATAAGGTCAAACCATTGTTATAAGTGATATTGACAGTAGGATCAGCATAAACTGTCACAGTAGCAGTATCAACATTTGATACGCAACCAGAGTTGGTCATAGTAACCTGAACACCGAAGGTATAGGTAGTCATGTCACCGTCAACAGTCAGAGGAGAAGTAGTGTAAACATTCTGATCTGCACCAAAGATAGCCTGACCATTTTCATACCATTGATATTGAATATCACCCAGACCAGTGTATTGATCAGCACCGGTAGCGGTCAGTGTAACTTCACCACCATTGCAAACAACGTTAGCAGTTACATTAGTAATGTTGATAACAGGTGTAGGTTTAACAGTTACAGTAATATCATTGATACTATTAGAATCACAACCGTTGAAGGTATTGGTCACATGCAATCTATAAGTAGTAGTTTGTGTTAAAGCGGGAGTTACATATACAGGAGCAATTGCACCTTCTATATTAGTCCATGTACCATTAACATCATTCTGCCACTGGTAGATGATACCTTCTTCATTTTGATTCATCAAAGTAGAAGTCAAGGTTACATAACCACCTTCACATATAGAATCTTGATCAACTGCAATCACAACAACAGGTCTTTGAGCCACATTAACTGCAAATTCGGCAGTTTCACTCGTGCAACCAAAGAGAGTGTCGGTAACAACAAGTTTGAACAAATAAGGTTCATGTCTATAAGGCATGTTGATATCCAAAGTAGCAGTAGTTTGACCAGCAACCTCAACGCCAGATTCATACCAAGTATATGTATAATCTGTTGTAGCGCCAATAATCTGATCATTAGTAATACCATAGAGAGTAATGTTTGTCAAAGTTGTATCAGATTGCTCGCAAACATCAGCGTCACCATAGATAGTGTATCTCGGATTCGGTCTTACAGTAACTGTTACTTCATCATTAACATCATACAATGAATAGCATGCGCTCGAAGTCTGAGCAACTGTTACATTGTAAACATGAGTAGTCAAATCATTGTCAACGGACATCGGATAATCGATGAAGTTAGCACCGGTAGCACCTTCTACGATTTCATTGTCCTTGTACCAAGTGTAAACAACTTCGTTAGCAACGTCACCACCGCTAATATTAGCATGCAGTTCAACCACATGACCTTCACAGATAGTCAGATCATTGCTAACAACAGTAATACTATCAACAGAAGGAGCAGAAACAACAGTAACTGTTACATCGTTGCTTACAGCCTGACAATGTGAATTTCTCTGGAATGCCTTGAAACTAAATGTAGCAGTAGCATCCAAAGTGGTAGTATAAGTAGTATTGTATGCGCCAGGAATAGAATCATTATTCTTGTACCAAACATATACTAAATTATCAGCATTCAAATCATATAAGTTAGCTGTCAAAGTAACTGTACCGTTTTCACAAATAACAGTATCATCAGCAGCAATACTTACAACAGGAGCATCGTTAACATATACGAGGAACGACTCGCTTTCAACAGTGCAGCCAAATCTATTCTGTACAGCGAAGTTGAAGCTATATGGATAATCTCTATAATCTTTATGGAGATTCAACTGTAAGCCGTTCTCACCGGCAATAGCCACATTGTTTTCATACCACTGATAAGTGAAACCGAAGTTAGTTGTATCAACATAGAACACAACATTTGCGTTAACCTGTACGTTGTTGCCTGTACCTTCGCAAACAATAGCGTCACCAGCCAATTCGATAGTCGGGTTGGGAGCGACAAAGATTGTATGAGTAGAAGCAGGAGTAATTACAGACTGACAAGCAGAGGCGTTCTGACGAACCACAACTTCATATACGTAAGTAGCAGCATTATTGTCAACAGTTGCAGGATAATCTACAACCGTATTGCCAGTAGATTCAAGCTCAACACCATTACGATACCAGGTATAAACCTCACCACCAGCAACTCCACCACTGATGTTAGCGCGTAATTCAACACGACCACCATCGCAAATAGTATCATGTTCACTCAACAGTGTGATAGATGAAATAACAGGAACAGGAACAACGTTCACAGTAACGTCATTGCTCATAGCAGCACAGTGAGAATCTCTTTGATATGCTTTGAAACTGAATGTTGCAGTAGCATCCAAGGTAGTAGTATAAGTAGTGTTATAAGCACCAGGAATAGAATCACCGTCTTTGTACCATACATATACCAAGTTGTCTGCGTTCATATCATAAAGGTTAGCAGTCAGAGTAACTGTACCGTTTTCGCAAATGTCAGTTTCAGTTGCGGAAATATGAACGATAGGATTATCATTAACATATACCAAGAACGGTTCGCTTTCAACAGTACATCCGTATGAATTCTGTACAGCGAAGTTGAAGCTATATGGATAATCTCTGTAAGCTTTGTGGATTGACAAAGTCAGACCATTTTCACCACTGATAGGAGCATTATTTTCATACCACTGATAAGTGTAAGGAGTATTTAGATAAGAAACAACATTAGCAGTAATAACTATATTGTTCTGAGTAGTGTCACAAACGATAGGATCACCAGCCAACTCGATAGTCGGGTTCGGAACAATCCACAAAGTATCTTGTGAAGCAGCAGTAATTACTGACTGACAAGCAGCAGCTGTCTGACGAACAGTTACCTCATAAATGTACTGAGCAACATTGTTGTCTTCAGCGGCAGGATAATCAATCAAGTTCTCACCTGTTGACTCGAGTTGTACACCATTACGATACCAAGTGTAAACCTCGCCACCAGAAACACCACCAGAGATAGTAGCGTGCAATTCAACGCGACCACCAGGACAAAGGGTGTCTTGACCACTCAAGTTCTCAACAGAAGTTATAACAGGAATATCATTAACTTTGACAGTCTTGTTAGCTACAGTCTGGCAACCTGTTGTCAACTGATCAACAACAACGAAGAAGTTGGTTGTAACATCAACAGCAGTTGTAAATGTAGGATCGTTAGCACCAACAATCATATTAGCAGCAGTAGTATCATTTTTATACCACTGGAATGCCAAGTACTCAGCATTTTGATCATAGATGTTAGCGGTCAATGTTACAATACCATTAGTACAAATAGTATCTTCAGTAGATGTAACATTAACAATAGGTCTTGCTGAAACAAATACCAAGAACTCATCAGTTTCAGCAGTACAACCAAATTGATTGTCTGTAACAACGAGCTTAAAGATATAAGGTTCAGTTCTATAAGGTTTATTGATATCCAATGTAGAGGTGGTTTGACCATTAATCACAACACCAGATTCATACCAAGTATAAGTGTAGTCAGCAGCTGTAGCAATAATAGAGTCATTTGTAATACCATAGAGAGTAATATTGTTGCCTGTTTCAGCCTCACATACGTCAGCGTCACCATAGATAGTGTATCTCGGATTCGGTCTGACAGTAATAGTAACTTCATCATTAACATCATACAATGAGAAGCAAGCACTTGAAGCCTGAGCAACAGTTACATTGTAAACATGAGATGTAATTTCATTGTCAACTGACATTGGGTAATCAGTAAATGTCTCACCAGTTACACCCTCAACAACTTCATTATCTTTGTACCAGGTAAATACAGGAGTGTCATTAGTGTCACCACCGCTAATGTTAGCATGCAATGTAACCACATGACCTTCGCAGATTTCAGCATCAACACTTACAACAGTGATACTATCAACAACTGGAGCAGAAACAACATTTACAACAACTGCATTGCTGATAGCAGCACAATGAGAATCTCTCTGATAAGCTTTGAAAGTGAAAGTAGATGTAGAAGCCAAGGTTGTAGTATAAGTAGTATTGAAAGCACCAGGAATTGAATCACCATCTTGATACCATACAAATACTAAGTTGTCAGCATTCTGATCATAGAGATCAGCAGTCAATGTTACAGTACCGTTTTCACAAATTACGGTATCATCAGCTGCAATGTGAACGATAGGATTATCATTTACATATACCATGAACGATTCACTATTCACTGTGCAACCATAAGGATTCATCACAGCAAAGTTGAAACTATATGGATAATCTCTGTAAGGTTTGTGGAGTGACAGAACCAAACCAGTTTCACCATCAATAGGAGCGTTATTTTCATACCACTGATATGTATATTCATAATTAGCAGTGTCAACGTATGAAACAACGTTAGCTGTGATGACAACATTCATGTTTGTAGTGTCACAAACAATAGGATCACCAGACAATTCGATAGTTGGATTCGGAACAACCCAAATAGTATCGGTTGAGAGTGAATCAATAACAGATTCGCAACCAGCAGCGGTTTGTTTAACAACAACCTCATAGATGTACATAGTAACATCATTATCAACTGCAAGAGGAAAATCAATTACGTTTTCACCAGTAGCATCGAGTTGAACACCATTGCGATACCAAGTATAAACCTCACCACCAGAAACACCACCATCAACGGTAGCATGCAATTCAACACGACCACCAGGACAGAGAGTGTCTTGACCGCTCAGATTCTCAACAGAAACGATAACAGGAATATCATTAACTGTAATAGTAATTTCATCATAGTCGCTACAACCAGAGAGGTTGTGAGTAGCTGTGAAACCGTATGCCTGAGTTCCAGTCATCACAGTTGTATAGAACAATGTGGTAGCACCTGGGATAGCATTATGTTCAACAATAGTCAAAGTAGAATCAATATAGTTACCAGTTACAGAATCAATAGCAATGTGAACAGTATTTTGTACTGTATCGATTGTGTACCACTGATATTGAGCATCGTTAGCATAGTTGAACTCATAATTGTTCAAGTTAGCTCTCAAGGTTACTTCACCACCAACACAAACTTCAGTTTCGGAAGCAGTAATATTTACAACTGGCTGTTTGTAAACCCAAACGAGGAATTCTTCTGAGTAAGCACGGCAGCCGCCTTCAATATTATCTCTCTGAACTTCAACAGTGAAACGGTAAGGCTCGTCTTGAGCATAGAAGTATTCTGAGAAGAATCTGCTATCACTCAAACCATAGGCCATGTTGTCTCTGAGACGACCTGATTCATACCAAGTGTAGTGCAGCAGGCCAACAGGACGACCAATAGTGTCAACGTTAGCATATAAGAATACGCTGTCTGTTTCACATACATACTGGTCACCACTAATTGCAACACGCGGATTCGGGAAGACATTCAAAGTAGCTGATTCAACCAATTGTGAGTAGCAAGCCAATCGTTCAGGAGTCTGGTATGCGATAACACTGTAAACGAATGTCTGTTCATTACCGTCAACTGTAACAGGTGAATCATAGATAGTCTGAGTATTGCCAGGTAAAAGTTCACCATTTCTTCTCCATTCAAAGAAGTAAGGTTGACCAGCGACACCGCTATTCGGTTCAACGTCTGCATAGATAGTAACTTGAGCACCTTCACATACATTAGTATCACTCATAGATACATAGTTCACAACAGGAACAGGATGTGTATAAATAGTGGTAGTATCAGTATCGAAACAACCACTCAAAGTATGTTCAACTCTGAATAAGAATTCAGTTGTGTCATTAATAATAGTAGTATAAGTCAAAGCAGTAGCACCAGGAACCAAAACAAATGTTGGATCTGAAGGAGTCTTGGTGTACCATTGATATACAAGATTAGTTTGTTCTGGAACATTCTGATTCAAATGAGCTGTAACAGTAACTTCAGCGCCTTCGCAAACATGTTCATCAACAATAGTTACGTTAGCAACAGGAGCATTGTAAACCCAAACATCATATTCAGTAGAGTATGAACGGCAACCAGCTTCTGAATTATCACGCTCAATTTGAACAGTAAATCTGTAAGGTTCATCTTGTGCGGGAGCATAATATTTCAAAATGGCATTGTCACCATTCAAGTTGGTAATCATATTACCTGATTCATACCACTGGAAGTGTAAATCACCAACTAAATAAGCAAAAGTATCAACATTTGCTACAAGACTAATAGTATCGGTGTAGCAAATATGCTGATCACCTGCAATCTCAACTCTCGGATTACCATATACTGTCAACACGGCAGAATTAGTAAGTTCTGAAGTACAAGCCAAACGATCAGGCGTTTGGTAAGCAATAGCACTATAAACATAAGTTTGAGTAGTACCATCAGCAGTCATTGGTTGATCATGGATGGTAGCAGTATTACCCTCTAACAATTCACCATTTCTTCTCCATTCAAAGAAATAAGGCAAGCCTTGGATACCCTTAGTTGGATCAATATGTGCTGTAATAGCAACATCTGAGCCTTCACAAATATTGGTATCAGTCATAGAAACGGAGGTAACGACTGGGATAGGATAAGTGAAGATGGTAGCACTATCAGTATCAAAGCATCCACTCAAAGTATGAACAACTTCAAACTTAAAGATAGTAGTATCGTTAATAGTAGTTGTATAGGTCAAACCTGTAGCACCAGGTACCAATACATAGTCAATATCAGATGTAGTCTTAGTGTACCACTGGTACTCTAAATTAGTCTGTTCGGGTGTATTCTGATTCAGGTGAGCTGTTACGGTGACTTCTGCGCCTTCACAAACTTTCTCATCAACAATAGTCACATTAGCTACAGGAGCATTGTAAACCCAAACATCATATTCGTATGAATAAGCACGGCAACCTCTGTCAGCATCTTCGCGTTCAACTTGAACTGTGAATCGGTAGGGCTCATCTTGAGCAGCACCATAATATTTCAAAACAGCGTTATCACCATTCAAATTATTAATAGGAGCACCTGACTCAAACCAATAGTAGTGAACATTTGTACTAACAGGATTGGAGATTGTGTCAATATTAGCAGTCAACATAATTGTATCGGTATAGCAAATATGCTGATCACCAGAAACGGCAACGATAGGATTCGGGTACACCTTCAGAGTCTGAGAAGAAACATAGAGAGGTGATTCACACATCATTCTTTCAGGATATTGGTAAACCATCACACTATAGGTGAACTCTTGTTCATTACCATCAACAGTCATAGGAGAATCAAAAATAGTTTCTCCATTACCATTTAACAATTCTGAATTTCTATACCATTTATAGATGTAAGGAACACCGGGAACACCCTGATGAACTGGATCCATAACAGCAGTCAGTTGTATTTGTGAACCTTCACAAACTTCTGTCAGAGACATAATAATACTGTCAATAACAGGTCTATCATATACAGTTACAACTGTTGTGTCATTAGCTGTACATTCAAGAGCCGGAACACTAGTATTATCAACCAAATATTTAACAGTAACAATATAAGCAGTAGTTGTATCAACATGAGTACTATAGTAAGCTTCTGTAGCTCCTGGTATCAAACCAACACTTGTAATCTCATTAGCATACCACTGGTATTGCAATTCATGATCAGCAACATTGTAATCATTCAGATGTGAAACAAGCATAACTTCACCACCAGTACAAACAGTATCTTCATAAGGAGTAATGTTAATAACAGGAGGAGCCATAACCGTTACAGCAAAAGGATCTGACCAACTTGAGCAACCGCTACCATTCACAACTTCAACCTGGAAAATATAGTCGAAACCATATCTAGGAGCAAATGGGCCAGTGAACATAGCACCATACATCATGTGCCATGGATTCTCCTCTAACATACCATCTCTGTACCATCTGTAAATAGCACCTGTGTCAAGACCACCATCGACAAAAGCTTGCAACAACACATTGTTCTCACTAGGACCCTGATAACAAACATAACGCTGACCACTTATTATAACAACTGGGTTACGACGTACCTTAACAGTATCTGAAGTAACAGCTGTAGGCACTGAATAACAATTCGGATACTGAGGTTCAGCAACTTCAACAGTATATACATATTTGTATTGATCGTGATCAAGGATACTTAACTGCTCCATGAATCTATAACCAGTTACACCCTCAATAATAGTACCATTACGTCTCCATCTGTATGTAATGTTGGTATCAATGTAATGGTTTCCTAAAGCATCCTTCATGTAAGCGGTAACCTGAATGCTTGCACCTTCGCAAACATCATATGCGGGTTCACCATAATAATGATGATATTGATAAGCATCGAATATATCATCTTGAAGATTAGTAACAGCAATAGAATCTAATACAGGATTCTGATAAGTATAAACTGAATCATAGCCTGTACCCATACAATCACTATTCAACTGATTAACAATAACGCTGAAATGTGTTGTATTACCTGCAGTCTTGTTGATGATATAAGTGAAAGTAGGTTCAGTTCCTCTATAAACAGAGTCTCCTTCGACAAACCACTGATAAGTCAAATTACCCTGATTATAATTACCCAGATGAGCAGTTAAAGTAACCATCTGACCAACACATACTGTATCATAGTCAACAGTAACAACAACACTTGGTTGATCTTCGATATACAAATAGAATGGTTCACTTACAACTTCGCAATTAGAACCTTGATTCAAAAGAACTGTAATTTCATAAGGATAATCTCTAGCGGGCAACTTAGTCTTGAATTCGTTTGTGGTCTTTAATGTTGAATCAACACCATCCACTCTCCACAAGTAAGTTACAGCAGAGCCAACCAAAGAATCATTTACAATCGCCACCAAGCTTACCTCTGTGGTATCACAAATCATAGGATCACCATTGATAACTACAGTAGGATTTCTATGAGCAGTAACAGTGTCAGCAGCCGTAGCTGTAAATACATTACATTCAGTCTGATAATTTGCGGTAACTTCAATCACATAATTGGTAGAATCCAAATCGAATGCAGCCGGTGAGAACATAAAATGATCACCAGAAACCGTAGTCAACTCAAACCCATTAACAAACCAACGGTATGCACCAGGAATAGTGTCACTACCAAAATATTGTCTTCTGTTTGCAGTATCTAATACAGCATAAGCAATCTGACCACCAATGCAAACATTTGAATCGCTTGCGACAAGCTCAATAGGCTTAACTTCAGGATCCGCCTTAAACACATTGATAACAGTGTCAGCCCAAACTTCACAAAGGCTATTTACTTGCTGTACGTGAATAAAGTATCTCGTAGTATCTGAAACAGGAACTGTCAGTACTCTACTAGTACCTATTGCAATAGGAGTTGTATCTGCACCATTGATGCTCTGATACCACTGATATACCAAATTAGGCATGTTATAATCCTGTCTCTTATACACATCT
>LXOW01343688.1_pt2 | contig 12771 bp, 6 predicted proteins | sample 1368591 | NCBI WGS metagenome assembly LXOW01 (sample SAMN04884650, study PRJNA319009) | bovine gut metagenome | isolation source: Cow rumen | host: Bos taurus | place: Italy: Legnaro (PD) | collected 2014-07-09
AGATGTGTATAAGAGACAGGTTATACACCACATCGAGTATCACACGTATTCCTGCCTCATGCAGGGCCTGAATCATCTGCTTGAACTCGCGGATACGCGCCGACGGATCATACGGGTTGGTGGAATAGCTGCCTTCAGGCACATTGTAGTTGATCGGGTCATACCCCCAGTTATAGCGGTTGTCATCCAGACGTGTCTCGTCTATCGAACCGTAGTCGTACGAAGGAAGAATCTGCACGTGTGTCACACCCAGTTCTTTCAGATGGTCAATACCTGTTGCCAGTCCTTCCGGCGAAACGGTACCGGGCTCAGTCAGAGCAAGGAACTTGCCGCGGTTTGTTACACCTGAAGACGCGTCAATCGAGAAATCACGGTGGTGCAGCTCATAGATAATCGCATCGGCCGTCTTTTCCATAGCCGGACGACGGTCACTACACCAGCCTTCCGGATCAGTACTGCGCATGTCAATGATAGCACCACGACGACCGTTAACGCCTACCGCCGTGGCAAATATACCGGGTGTTTCCTCCATCTCCCACTGCGACGAAGAGTCCCATACGCGGAAGGAATAGAACTTGCCGTTCCAGTCACCGTTGAGCGTTCCCTGCCACGAACCGTCTTTCTGACGTTTCAGCCATTGGGTGAATATCGGTTCGGCTGCCTCTGCCGTCTCAAACAGGCTGAGCCGTACGGAATCGGCATTCGGGCTCCACAGGGAGAACTGCGTACCGGCAGGACTGTATGTCACCTCCTGCACACTGCCGGACTTGACCGGATAATCATTAACGGATTCATAATGAGGCTTGCTCGCTTGGCAGCCGATGAAGGCAAGAGTTGCCATGATAATAATGAGTTTTTTCATATTCTGGAAATTCTGGATTTTACGGGAACTTTAGGGCGTGAGTTGATAGCACCCCGCATCCGCGTGTTCTGTACGGCTGACGCCTTCACGGTCCTGCGGATAGAGGCTTGCCTTGTCCGCTTCGCCTATGCCGATGACAGGCGAGTGAGCGTCAAGATGAAAATCAAAGTAACGGTACTCCTTGTACAGATAGTGGTTGTTGACAAACACCGTGTCATCATCCTTGGCATACCTGTTTGCCGAGAACTGCGGCAAGGCAAATGAGTCGGCACGCAGATAGTTGCCTCTGAACTCGCCTGCGTACAGTTCCTGCATCGGAGCTGCCAGCACAAGGCAGTTCGCACGCGCGCCTGTTATAATATTATTGTACATGTACGTCTCCATGGGTGCCATCTGCTTGCTCAGGTTATTGATGTACACCGCTGCTACATCCTCGCGCTGGGCACTGTGGATATTCAGATTGGTGTAGGGATAACCGAAGTATGCTGCCACCGTGTTATGGACCAGTGTATGGCTGCCGCCTTGCAGGTAAATGCCATGAGAGGCGCAGTTGGATATCTCGTTATTGACAATAGTGGCATCGGTATTCAGACACACCAGACCATAGACGGACATATTATGTATCCTGCAGCCGTACACTGTCAGCTTTGGTAACGGTGCCGATGTGTTCTCCGACTGGCAGAACAATCCCACATTGCCGCTCAGCACATCCACGAACTGAAACGTATAGGTGCACTTTTCCGAACCGGTATGCAGCATATATATTCCGTTCCATTGACCGGAGGCATAGGCGTACGGCACAGAGTCGAACAGACGGTCAGTACGATGACCGCGGATAATGATAGGCTCGTCTATCGTGCCCTTGGCTGTCACGTTGCCCAGAGCAAAGATAGCCGCATTGTTATGCATATACAGGGTTGCACCGGCATCAATGGTCAGGTTCTTGCGAAAGATGAGCGTGTCCATCACCAGATAAGGCTTGTTGGCACGCAAGCGTTGGGAATTGCTGTAATCAGCCTTATGCAACACGGTCACATCCTGTCCTATGGCCGAGAGAGAGAGGGCCGTCTGGTTGCCATTATACCTGAAGAGCAGTTTGTCCGATATAATAAGAGGATTATTCTGTCCTATAGGGTCAACATATACTCGCACATAAATAAAGGCACTGTCCTTGCCACGGATAGTCAGCCGCTTCCATCGGGTGCTATCCGCCTCACCGTCGATATTCACGCGGAAAAAACGTCCGTCCTGCAGCGATGCACTTTCTATCGTCAATGCATTGGCATTGGTATTATACAGGGTGACGCGCTGTGTACTTGTTCCGAATCCCGTGAATACCGTGTCAAATGCGAGGGAGTCCACCGACAGGGTAAGCCGCAGCGACGGATCATAACTGACCTGTTCCTCCCTACAGGAAGAGAAGAAGACCGATACGCTCAAAGTCAACAGACCGCTGACAAGCAACCCATACGAACAAGTTCTATGCAACCTATGCTCATTCATAGACAAAAGCCGGGTTACTTTCGACCGCAATATACCAATCAGGCTAATATCTCTTGACTTTAGACTTTCGACTTGCATACCTACTCGAAATTAAAGATTAGAACGATTGCCTGATTTCTCAGATGCGACAATGCATTGGTATAGAAATAGTCCGGCTCGGACAACTCAGGACGCTCGCCGACAGGCGTGAGCATGTTGTTGAAACCGATCTGATAGCGGATTTCAGGACACAATTTGAACCAACTCAGATAGATATCACAACCGATGCCGAACGTAGCAAAATAATCGAACGGACGATGCAGAAGCGGACGTTCCTTATCGTGCGTAAAGTCATAACTGATACCCATACCTCCGATCAAATATGGGCGATAGTTGCCTTCGCGCATCGCAGTCCACTTGAGAGTAATGGGCAGTTCAATCGGCAGCGAGAGAATACTCTGTTCAGCCGGACGCCCGTACGGGAGCGGATTACCGCTTTCGTTCTTGAACGTGATAGTGCGCGATGCAAACTGCAACGTGGGAGTAATACGCAGATCCAGATATTTGGTTAAGCGTATATCGGTTATGAAACCTACGCAGAAACCCGGCAACATACTGCTGACGCGTGCATGGTACAGTTCGCCTTCCTGCGGGACAAGCGACTCCGTTACCATATAACTCATGAAGTTAACGCCCAACGAAAAACCGAAATGCACACGTTTATCGTCATAGTAGGGATTATTCATTCCCGTTTTCAGACGTCCCTGTGCATGCAGGACACATGTTACTGACAGGAGCAGTAACACACTATATAATCGTAAAGTTTTCTGTAGCGTCTTCAAAATACCAGTCTTCATGATTATTCATCACCTCCACCCATATCATCATCACCGGACGAATCGACTTGACGGGACTTCTTTTTCGTATTTTGGTTACCGAAGTTATACGTCAGGTTCAGGAGAACGACGCGACTGTTCCACTGGTTCTCCTGGAACTGCCAGAACCCGTCACCGTAAGTTGTGCTCCTGCGTGCACGCGAATTGAATATATCCCGTACATTGAGCGAAAGTGCAATCCTCTTGTCGAGGAACGTCTTTCTCAATCCTGCATCAATCGAATAGGAGTGCGAAGTCAAACCTTGTGCCAATACGTGAGGCGAACGATAATTACCGGACAGTGAGCCTGAGAATGTCTTGGTAAACATGAACTGTGCATTCACGCTCACGTTAGCGGCAAATACATCACGCTTGGGTATAATTACCGTAAATTCCTCGCCATACAGGTTTGATTTGTATGTTCCGCCTTTATATCCGTTATAGTACAATTGCACCGAGGTCGTCAGGTTGATGATCTCGCCAAACAGTTTGTTCTTTGCCACCAGTTCGATACCCACTTCATGACGTGTCTTGAAGTTGACGAACGTATTCTTCATCGTACCTGCGTCCATGAACTTGATGTTCTGTATCACACCCTCACGGAAGCGCCAGAAGAATCCTGCTGACAGCACATGCATATCCCAGTTCTTCAGGTAGTTGAGTTCTACGCTCGACGAATACGACGGCAACAATGCCGGATTACCAAAACTGATATTCGTGGAGTCGGAGAAGTCCATTCGTGGATTGATTTGTCTGCCACGGGGACGCTCTACACGACGCGTATAGTTGAGCTGCAACTCATGCCCGCCTCCGAAGTCATAACTGATGAACACCGACGGATAAAGCTGGAAGTACGTCGTGTCGGATGCCAGAGATGTCTTATGCCCGGGGCTGTCGTAGTATTCGGTATTCAGGTCGCGGTGGAATATCTCTGCACGCAGTCCGGCCATCACCGACAACCGGTCGGCTACAGTATAGCCATAGGTGGTATAGAGTGCATGTGTATGCTCGTTGTTGGTAAAGTCGTTGTAGTAGCCCTCCAGATGCACCTCTCTGTTCGCACCGTCCCATGCATCAGAATTGGATTTACGCCATGCGAACGATGACTGCCAGCCTATACTCAGACGCATATCGGTGCCTATCTTATACTCATAGTCCGCCTTGAGATACATCGAATGATTACGCATATCGGAGTACTGTTCTTGCACCTGCTTGTCATCAGGTGTAGCGGTCTCATACTGCGTATAGAACTGATCCTGCATGAAGCGGTTATGGTCGTACTGGGCGGACATAAATAGGTTGTGCCGCTTGCTGATCTCAAACTGCCAACTCAGCAACGCGTTATACGTCGGATGCACCATTCGCCCGCTCTGGTCACGATGATAGGAGCGAAGCAGTGTCTCTTTGTTGTCAGCGCTTTGCGGATCTACGTATGAGACCACGTCATACAGCTCGTACAGAACAGGAGCGTTGCGATAACCAGAGAAGAATGCATAATTGCTGCCGGCAGTCGGGTCATTCTCCGCAGATACCATCGTGAACCCGGACAGACCGATTGTAGAACGGTCGGTTACATGAACATCCACGCCGGCACGGATAAACATTCCGCCTCCGCCGCGGTTCTGTCCTGTACCGTCCTTAATCAGACGGGTCGTGTCATTCGAATAGAAGTTATAGCGGTCAACGTTCGACTTGCCGTTCATGTTGCGGTAATTGTATCCCACATTCATGTACGCGTCCACTATGCCCTTGTTGAAATTGAAATTCAGTCCTATCTTGCCGCCGGGCATAGCGGTCCAGGGTTTGGCTAAAGTATAGGCTATACCGGCATTTACTGAACCGTAATAACCGGCCTTGCGGTCTTTCTTCATCACAAGGTTGATGATTCCCGCTGTACCCTCCGGACTGAACTTTGCAGACGGATTGGTGATAACCTCTATCTCCTTGATGGCATCGGCTGGCATCTGCTGGAGTATCTCTGCGCGGTTCTCCGCAGTCAGACCTGCCGGCTTGCCGTTGATCCAAATCTCCACGTCCTCGGAATTACGCAGACTGATAGTACCTTCCTGATCCACCTCCACAGACGGGATATTCTCCAGCACCTCACTCACACTTGCACCTGCGGATGATATACTCTGATCCACGCTGAACACCTTCTTGTCCAGTTCAAAACGCATCGTGCTACCCTGCCCGACTACCTCGACTTCCTTCAGCGCACGCGTGTTCTCTTCCAGATAGATCTTACCAAGACTGACCTCCTTACCGGACAAGTGAACTTTGAATATCTGGTCAATATAGCCCATAAAGCTCACCGTAACCTTGTAATCACCGGCCTTGACCTTGCGGTAGAGCCAGAACATACCGTCCTCGTCAGTCGTTGTTCCGTCCAGAGGCTCGTCCTCGCCTTCACGATATACCACTACGTTGGCGTAATCCAAGGGTTGCTCGGATGTGGCGTCATACACCACACCTGTTATCAGGTTCTGTGCCCCGACCATGCCGGCAAGCATGGTCAACAGCATTATCAATATGAGGCGTTCTTTTTTCATGGTCGGTTATCTAGGTTGTTTAGCAACCAGTCCACGGCTTCAAGGTATCCGTTTGTTCCGTGACCGATGATGCTGTGTGCACACACATCGGTCAGCAGCGATACGCGGCGGAACGGTTCGCGCAGTGTGATATCGGTAATATGCACCTCAACGACCGGAACAGGACACAGCGTTACTGCATCGCGGAGAGCCACACTCGTATGTGTGTATCCTCCCGCATTTAGCACAATACCTGCTATGGCCTCTATATCACGCATCTCGTTCTCCAAGGGTTTTTGCAAGCAGTCAATCAGGTCGCCCTCGTGATTGGACTGATAGTACGTAAAGCATATATCCGGATAGCGGCGCTGGATATCCAGCATCACCTGCTCCATGGAACGTGTTCCGTAGAGCTCCGGTTCCCGCCTGCCCAGGCAGTTGAGGTTCGGACCGTTTAATATGACAATGCGCCTATTCACCTTTCACTTTCACTTACCTTGCTCCGTTAACTGCAAGCAGGAACTCGTCATTATCACGCGTACGCTCCATGAACGTACGAAGTTTCTCCATGGCTTCCACGCCGTTCATCTCCGACAGTTGCTTGCGGATTACCCACATGCGGCTCAGCACATCAGCCGGCAGCAGCAGGTCATCCCTACGCGTCGAAGATGCAGGTATATCCACTGACGGGAAGATACGCTTGTTCGACAACTTACGGTCAAGCTGCAGTTCCATATTGCCCGTTCCCTTGAACTCCTCGAAAATAAGGTCATCCATCTTAGAGCCTGTCTCCGTAAGAGCTGTAGCAATGATTGTCAGTGAGCCGCCGAACTCAATGTTTCGCGCTGCGCCGAAGAAACGCTTCGGACGGTGAAGAGCCTGTGCTTCCACACCGCCTGACAGCACCTTGCCGCTGGCCGGTGCTACCGTGTTGTACGCACGTGCCAAACGCGTAATGGAGTCCAGCAGGATAACTACGTCATGCCCGCACTCCACCAGACGTTTCGCCTTCTCATGCACAATGTTAGCCACACGTACGTGGTTCTCAGCCGGCTCGTCAAAGGTGGACGCAATGACTTCCGCCTTGACCGAACGTATCATATCCGTCACCTCCTCAGGGCGCTCGTCAATAAGCAGGACTATCATGTACACCTCAGGATGGTTGGCTGAGATAGCATTGGCTATATCCTTGAGCAGCATTGTCTTACCGGTTTTCGGCTGTGCGACGATCAATCCGCGCTGACCTTTGCCTATTGGTGCAAACAGGTCAATAATACGGCATGACAACGGATCCCTGCCGTCACCGCGGCACAGTGTGAACTTCTGGTCGGGGAAGAGCGGTGTCAGGTTCTCAAACGCCACGCGCTCTGCCGCCTTTTCCGGGGATATGCCGTTGACGCGGATAACATTGGCCATCGGGAAGAAACGTTCATTGTCTTTCGGCGAGCGCATCGTGCACTCAACCGTATCGCCGGGCTTGAGGGCATACTTCCTGATTTGCTGCTGAGTGACATACACGTCATCCGGCGAAGATATGTAGTTATAGTCTGCTGACCGGAGAAAACCGTAACCTTCCGGCAGTATCTCCAGTGTACCGGTAGCTGTTATCGTTCCCTCTATCTCAAATCCCTCACGGAGAGGCACGCTTGGCATCTGCTCCTGTACCGGCGCATCATCCTGCATGTTCGTTTCTTGAGCATCCAGTTCATTCTCAGGCAGATCAATTATCTGCTGTGTATCTTCCTCCACCTCTACCACCTTACGCGGACGCCCTCTTTTCTTCTTTACAGGCTGCTCTTCTTCTACAGGCTGCACGACAGGCATTGGCTCCGCCTCAGGCTGCTGGATGAACTCAGGCTCGTCAGCAACGACAAGCACCTCATTCTGCTGAATGAACTGCTCCATAGCTTTTTGAGCCTTACGCACACCCGCAGGTAAAGGCTGCTGCGCCTGTGCCTCATGCATTTCGGTCAGGGTCTGCTCCTCACTGCCTACAGTTGCCATAACACGTTCGCCTTTCATATGCTTGGTCTCCACACGCTGTGCGGCTGGAGAAGACAGCATGACGCGCGTACGTTTCTTGGGCTGTATGGCATCCTCACGTGCCTGATAGGCACCTAAGGCCTGTTCGGCCTGTGCCCCGACAATGGCTGATACAAGAGCCTGAGGGTCCATGGTTTCTGCATTGGAGATGTCGAACTCTCCGGCTACAGCCAGAAGCTCGTCTGATGTCATCTGTAATAATTTTTGCTTGTTGTATCGCATATTACTGTTTAGGTGATATGTTTGTTTATGAGTGATATTCTATTGTTTCAAATGTGTTTACTTTGTTCGGATTGTATGGTGCATTAACCCGAAGATAATTTTCCGTAAAGCCGGTCATCAGTCCTTTGGTGTTACGGCTCTCCCAAAGTACCGTCAGCTGCTTCCCGTCATTCGCCGCAGAAAAGGCCTTCGCTTTCTCCTCCGAGAGCCTGTGCAATATATCGCTGCGCCGTTTGCGTTCGACTTGCGGTATTACGGGTAAATCCATCTCCACCATACGCGTGCGCGCACGTTCCGAATAAGTAAATACGTGCAACTGGCTCACCGGAAGTCGTTGAACGAACGACAGGTAGTCATCGAAATACTCATCCGTCTCGCCGCGTACGCCAACCATACAGTCAACACCGATAAACGCGTACGGCAACCGCTTCCTAATATATGCCACGCGTTGGGCAAACAACTCGCGGGTATAGTGGCGTTTCATTATCTGTAAGACCTCGTTGCTGCCTGACTGCAGCGGTATATGAAAGTGCGGAGCGATATGCCTGCTGCCTGCCACCAGATCAATTATCTCTTCTGTCAGCAGATTAGGTTCACAACTGCCTATCCTTAGCCTATACTCCCCGTCCAGTCTGTCCAATGCCAGCAATAGTCCCTGGAACGTCTCACCCGTACTCCTGCCGAAGTCGGCTATGTTCACACCGGTCAGTACAATCTCTTTCGCACCTTCAGTGATAGCCTGTTGTGCCACGGATGTCAGTTCGCTGATTTGCGGGTTTCGCGACTTGCCGCGTGCGTACGGTATCGTACAGTACGTACAGAAATAATTACATCCGTCTTGCACTTTCAGAAAGCACCTTGTGCGCTGCGTCCTGTCAGCTATCGTCGTGTGCTGCTCGTCAGTCTCTCCGTCAGTTGAAGAGAAAGACAATGCTCCGTGGAACGCTTCCACCTCGCGTATGGGTGTTGACAGCACTTTCGGCTGGCTTTCTGCCGGATACCGCGCATCAGTGTTCGCCAACCGTTTTTTCACGAGTTCGGGAATGCTGAACTTCTCATCATTACCAAGGATTAAATCCACTTCGTCCCAACCTTTCGGTTTCTCGTTTCTCTCCATCCTGTCGGCTGTGAGCTGCGCGTAACAGCCAGTAGCGATAATCACTGCGTCGGGGTTCTCGCGCCGCAAACGATGAATAGCCTGACGGCATTTATGGTCTGCAGCATCTGTTACTGAACAGGTGTTCACTATACAGACGTCTGCCGCTTCGCCGTCCTCTGCCCGGGTAGCACCGCCCGCAAGGAGCGATCTACCCAAAGCACTGGACTCTGCAAAATTCAACTTGCACCCGAGGGTGACAAACCGCACCTTCATACGCCTTATGCTCCGTTAAGGATATACGATGAGCGTACGATGGAAGGTTCCCGAACCGTCTTCGACTGTCACGAAATACGTGCCCGATGCGTTCGGTGCTTTGAACGTACCCGTAACCTTCGTCTTAGCCACCACTTCATTGCCATACAGATCATGGATGGTCACATAGCATTCACTCACGCCGTTGATGGTCACTACGCCGTTAGGCTGGGATACATTCGGCTGAAGCTGGATAGGCGACGTTCCTACAATTGGCAACGTACGTGCCCATACGCCGCAGTCATCTACACTCGCTTGCAAAGCAGCCTCTATCAATGCATAGTAGTCTTTGTCGTCCTGCGGTGTGAAATAGTAGCCCCACTTGTTCATGAACAAGTCACTCGGGTCGGATGGCTTCGGATAACTCAGGTTATCCAGTTCACCCACAATCTGGTACCACTTGACATCTTCAGGATGGAGATCTACGCCCTCCTTCCAATTGAAGCGTTCACAGATGGCATTCAGGTCTATCATCAGCAACGTTCCGTTGTATTTGACAATGATCGGCAACTGGTCATACTCGGTGAACGTCTCCGGCGTAGCACGCTTGCCTACGGTCAATGTGGATTGTACTGAGTGCATACCACACTCGGTCGTCACCTCGCAACGTATATCCACAGTCTCAACCTGTCCGCTCAATGCTATCTCGGGATTGAGTACTTGCCATTCGCCGTTACCCTCACGATACTTCCAGACGATGCTTTCCACGAGGGCATACTTCGGATTATCGTCAATGTACCGGTCAAGCATACTTGCTGAAGAATCAACGTTCAATGCTACGCCACAGGACGCTACGGAATAGTTCAGGCAGCCTTGCGGGAACGATACATCGTATACGTCAATGTCGTATTGGGTAATCACATCCACCAGCACGCCGCCAGGCTCGGTGGTCCGTGTTGTATCATTCCACTGGGTGTGCTGGTTGATAACGTGCTGCTTGCCATGCTCCTCATAGATCGAGCCTGCACATACGATATCGGTCACCTCTACATAGCGGTAGTCAATATCCAGCACGGTAAGCACTAACGTGTACTTGACACTGTCACAACCTGACATATATTTATCCATTGCATCGTAGGTGCCCGGCGAATCATAAACATTTCCGTGCCACGGATACGTTTGCGTGGTATAGATAGTGACGTATTCGGGGTCGGCCACTGTCATAGGCTGTATGATTACGCGCAACTCTCCGGCTACCAGATCACAGCCTTGCGGTGTACGGAGGGTATCATAGTACGTACCGTCACCGCTATACGTCTTGCCGTTGAATGGCCAAGTCACCTCGCCACTCGTACCGCAGATATACATGGTATCCTTCAGATACTCGCGAGGCGGCTGTTTCTCCAGAACGAGGATGTAGTACATACTGTCGCAGTCACCAACCGACTTGATCGTATCGCGATAGATACCGGTCTGGTCATAGGTCTTGCCGCGCCATTCGTACGACTGGCCGTAGCAGATGTACTGCGTATCGGCAGGCATCGAGTCAAGCACGATCTCTATCAGGTGCAGGTTGTATATCAGGCTGTCGCAGCGTGCAATCTGCCTATAAGGCTCTGTATACTGATACCATCCCGTGTCTGAGAGCACCTCTCCCGACCTGTACCAAGTGTAACTATCGCCATGGCATATGACAACCGTCGTATCAGGCATTACAGTAGGTTCAAGTATTGTCACCTCATAACGCTTGTACCGGTTGACGCACTGCGTATTCGGGTAGAATGTCGAATCCCAGTATACACGGCTCGTGTCTGTCTTGATGAGCACGTTGTCTATTCTTTCCTCGGGTGCACCCTGGCACTTCGTCACTCGGATTGTATCCGTTGTAGGCAACGGGTAGACTTTCAGGAACAAGCGGAAGTAAGCACTGTCGCATCCCGACTTAACGAACCTTGCTGTATCACGATACGTTCCCTCTGCGCTATAATCTTTGCCTCTCCAGTTCAGCACATCGGAGTAGCAGATGGTTGCAGTAGTGTCCGTCGTATCGGCCTTTGCGCGGTAGATGTGCAGGCGCAACAAATAGTACGCGCTATCGCATGCACTGATTGTGTAGCGGGCTGTATCCTTACGTTCGATGTAGATGTCACCGGTCTTGCCTCGCTCTGCATCCGTCAGTTCAATCATCTTCGTACGATCGTTGTCTTGCGTTATCTTCCATTCAAAGGTTGTCGGAACGTGATTGTAATCAACGCACAGGCTGGTGTCTGTCGGGTATGGTGACATCGGATTCTCCGGACGCATGACAGCCAGCTTCATTTCATAGCGAGCACTGTCGCAGTCGGTCGTGTCTGCATAACGGATAGCATATGTCAGTTCATACTCCTTGTTGCCCAGCTCCTGAGGAACGGTATAGATTGAGTCCTTATACGTGTCTTCGCTGAGAGGTATTCGCCACAGATATGTTTCGGCGTCACAGATTGTATCTTTCTGCTCCGTTACTTTTGTCTCGTCATGAACAAGCAGGTACATTCTGAACAGGACACTGTCGCAACCGCTCTTCTCATAATACGTCTGACGCTGGTAGTTGTAGCCTTCGCCTGCTACCGGCTCCCACTCTGTCACATCAAACGGATTGTCATGGCAGCGGATAACCGTATCTATCGGGGCGATCATCTTCTGCTGTACAGTCAGTTCCAGCTTGTAGCGGATACTGTCGTTGCCAGACTCGTAATATATAGTGTCGCGGTAAATGCCAGTCTCTGTCAACTGCTGGCAGCGCCACAGCACTGTATCCCCCTGGCAGATCGTGTCTCTCGTAATTATCGAGTCAACCTTGTCAATATGCATATTCAAGGTGAATATGGTATCGATACAACCGGACTCATCAGGATACAACTGATTCACCACATACGTCGTATCGGAAGACAAGCTGGCACCCCAGCGTTCCTCACCATGCCAGTTATACGGCAGTGCCTCATCACTGATACTTACATTCATGATGCTGTCATAAGCTGCCGCATGGAAATCGAAGTTAAGTATGTGGTAAGCCGAGTCATATTTCTCATAAGGTGCAAAGATGCTTATCGCCGAGAGCGTATCACGAAGCAGCGTATCGGCACTCAACGTACGGCCACGCCATGTATAAGACTCACCGTCACAGGTAACAACCTTCGTACTGTCATACATGATGATACGCAAGCGGTGGAGGATACTGTCACAACCGTTATCGTAGTATGACTGGTACTGGTGTTCACCTGCGCTCTTGTACTGAACGATCTCTCCGTCCTCATTCCACCATGCAATAGAATCTATTACACCCGGAATCAGGGTATCTATCTGCAGCGGAGCAACCGAATCCTTGTTTACAGTCAGCTCCATCGTGTAACGGATACTGTCGTTGCCAGA
>LXOW01295493.1_pt1 | contig 12770 bp, 8 predicted proteins | sample 1368591 | NCBI WGS metagenome assembly LXOW01 (sample SAMN04884650, study PRJNA319009) | bovine gut metagenome | isolation source: Cow rumen | host: Bos taurus | place: Italy: Legnaro (PD) | collected 2014-07-09
CCGCCTCGAGGAGTTCCTCCGCCTGCACCCGCAGAGCAAGCATGTGGGCATGGCCAACTTCTACCTGGGCAACTACCACTACTCGCTCAGCGACTACAAGAAGGCGCTGAAGTACTACAAGAAAGTGCCTGTGGCCGAGGTGGACTACGGCCACCGCAGCGAGTACAACTTCAAGGTGGGCTACTGCCATTTCGTGGACGAGGACTACAACGAGGCCAAGAAGTGCTTCGGACAGGAGATCAACGGCAAGTCGAAGTACACCAACGCCTCGCTCTACTACTACGCCCACCTGCAGTATATGGAAGGCAAGTACGACCTGGCACTGCGCAACTTCCAGAAGCTGCAGAGCGACAAGCGGTTTGCCAAGATAGTGCCCTCCTACATCGCCCGCATCTATTACTACCTGGGCAAGAACGACGAGCTGCTGGAGATGGCCCCGACCCTGCTGCTGGAGGAGGATGTGTTCAAGAAGAACGAGATACGCCAGATGGTGGCAGAGGTATACTTCAACCGCGGCGAATACAAGAACGCCCTCGACTACTACCGCGCCGCGCAGACCACGCCCGACGACCCGGTGCCGATGCCCGACGACCTGGAGGCCCCGACACCCAAAAAGTCCAAAGGCAAGAAAGGCCCCGAGTTGCAGGTGCAGGTTTGCACGCCGCAGGACAGCTACTACCAGATTGGCTACTGCTACTATATGCTGCACGAGTACGACTCGGCCCAGTACTACCTGGCCAAGAAGACCTCGTGCAACGACAGCGTGGCGCAGCATGCCATGTATGTGCTTGGAGACGTGTTCATCAAACTGGGCCGCAAGGCCGACGCCCGCAGCATGTTCCAGCAGGCCTCGACCATGGAATTTGACAGCAAGGTGAAGGAGGACGCCCTCTTCCAGTATGCCAAACTGAGCTACGAGTTGAACAGCAACCCCTACAACGAGTCGATACGCTCGTTGGAGGAATACCTGGTGAAATACCCCCGCACGCAGCACAAAGGCGAGGTGCAGGAGATACTGACCTCGCTGTACTTCACCACACGCAACTACAAGGACGCCATGTCGTTGATTGAGAAGATACCCGAGCGCACGCCGGCCCTCAACCAGGCCTACCAGCGCATCGTCATCAACCGCGGCATCGAGGTGTTCAACACCGGCAACATCAAGTCCGCCGCCGCCTATTTCCAGAAAGCCTCGAAAATCAACGCCCTGCCCAAATACACTACCGACGCCTACTACCTGCTGGCCGAGAGCCGCTACCGCCTGGGCGACATTGAGGCCGCCGGCACCACGCTGGACCGCTTCATGCTCAGCACCAACGCCACCTCGTCGCCCTACTACCTCCAGGCACTCTACACCCACGGTTACCTTAACATCCAGAGAAACAACATCGACGACGCCATAGACGACTTCAAGATGTTCCAGCGCCTGGCCGGCGACAAGGTGGAGAGCCATCAGAAAAACGATGCCAACAACCGCCTGGGCGACTGCTACTACCTGCAGTCGAACTACAACGAGGCGCTGAAATACTACAACATGGTTGTCGACGCCCATGACGAGGATGCCGACTACGCCACCTACCAGAAGGCCATGGCCTACGGCGCCATGGGCAAATACCAGGAGAAACTGACCTATCTGAACCAGATTTTCGAGAAGTACAAACAGTCGTCGCTGGCCCCCAAGGCCCTCTTCGAGGTAGGACAGACCTACCTGGTGTGCGACAACAACGAGATGGCCCTCACCTACTTCAACAACTTCCTGAAACAATACCCCCAGAGCACGCTGGTGAAGACCGCCCTGCTCAACATGGGACTTATCTATTATAATACGGACCGCAACAACGAGGCCCTGGAAGTGTTCGACCGCCTGCTGACGCACCACGCCGGCACCGACGAGGCCCGCGACGCCCTCAGCACGGTGAAGAACATCTACGTGAGCCAGAACCGCGTGGATGAATACTTTAGCTACGTCAAGCGCACCACCAAGACCACCGTCTCGACCGTCGAGCAGGACAGCACGACCTACCTCTCCGCCGAGAACCTCTACATGAGCGGCGACTGCGAGAGCTCGGTACGCGGCTTCGAGAGCTACCTGGAGAAGTTCCCCGAAGGACTCTTCCACCTGCAGGCACACTACTACGCCGCCGATTGCCTCTTCCGTAACGGACAGAACGAGCGCGCACTGCCGCACTTTGAGGCCGTGGCTGCCGCCGGCACGAACAATTTCACGGAGCGTTCCCTGCACAACGCCGCCAACATTGCCTACAGCCTCGGCAACTTCACCAAGGCGCTGGATCTCTACTCGCAGATGGTGACCGTGGCCGGCACCGACAACCAGCGCATGGCAGGGCGCGTGGGCATCCTGCGCTGCTGGAACCAACTGGCTGAGAACGACAGCATCATCGCCTCCGCACAGGCACTGTTGGCCGAGTCAAAGATAACCAGTGAACTGCGCGACGAGGCCCTCATCACCATGGCACGGACCTATTACCGCGACAGCAACACCTTCACGCAGGCTGACAGCCTCTACGACTTGCTACGCACTTCACCCAATGGCGATTACAGCGGCGAGGCCGCCTACCGCATCGCCGAGATGCGCTACCTGCGCCACGACTATGACGGCGCCGAGCGTGCCATCGAGACCATCATCGCAGACCCCGCCAGCGACTACTACCTGGCCAAGTCGTTCATTCTCTGGGCCGACATCTTCTACGCCCGCGGCAACAAGATGCAAGCCAAACAGACGCTGCAGAGCATCATCGACAACTACGACGGTGACGAGCTGGTGCAGCTGGCCCTAAGCAAACGCAACGCCATACTGGAAGAAGAGGGCGCCCTCCAACCCCCGGAGGAGGAAGAGGTCATCATCGAACTGAACAATGAAAACGAATAACAACCGATAGATCAAATGAAACGTTCAACAAAAATCTTCATACTTGCCTGCGCAGGCCTGATTATCAATTCCCAATTTTCAATCACCAATACGGCTAGCGCCCAGGCAGACAGCAATGTCTACAATGAGCGTGTGCTGGTCACCAGCCGCTACAAGCCCGTCATCGGCGAAATCCACAAGCTGAATGTCGCCCCGGGCATCACCGACACTGTGGCGACGATGCCCAAGACTTTCGACTACAGCATCAGCTCGCGCCGGCTCACCTCGCTCTACCTGCCGTCGAGAATCAAGGCTGCGCGCATCATCGGAGAACCTGCCACAAAGCTCTATAACAACTACTTGAAACTGGGTATGGGCAACTACTGGTCGCCCCTGGCAGAGGTCTACTACAACTCGACCCGCAGCAAGGACTACAACTACGGCTTCCGCGCCACACATCATTCGTCGTGGGGCACCATCGGCAAGGCCGCAGAACCCGACAGCCTGCCCTCGCCCACCCATTACGGTCAAGCGCCTTTCTCCTTCACCGACGCCGCCATCTTCGGAAAATGGATAACCAAGAAGAACATCCAGCTGAGCGGCGACTTCAATTACCAGAACGATTTCAACCGTTACTACGGCTTCAGCGACAGCACATTGGATGCCGTGATGGCCGTGCCGCGCGATTCCATCAACCGCGGCGACTATGCCATGGGCTACAACCTCTTCAGCCTCGACCTGGGACTCAAGACCCTCAACACGGATGTGGGTGCCTTGGGCTATGAGGCCAACCTGGGCGTTGCCGACCTTCTGGCCTCCTACAGCCAGAACGAGTTCAATATCAACTTCGACGGTAACATCCACTACGGCTTCACACTCGCCAAGCAATACAAAGGCATCGCCTACCTGCACCTGACCTACAACGGTTTTGCATCCAAGTTCGACCCCGTCGTCCTTCCCCTGGGTGCCGACAGCCTGCTGAACGCCGCCATGATGACCCGCAAGGACAGCACAGGCGAGTCTGCATTGACCCGACGCAACTACCTCAACCTCTACAAGGCCAACCCCTATATCGACTTCCTCTTCCAAGGATTCCAGATCCACGCCGGAGCCACGGTGGTGTTGGATGCCTACAACCACCCCAACGGCGGCAGAGTGCATGTCTACCCCGACGCCACGGTATCGAAAACGCTGTTCCGCGACATGCTCTTCCTCAGCCTGACAGGCACGGGCAACATGGACGCCAACACCTGGAACACCTTGCGCCTGGTCAACCCCTACATTGCCCCCTGCAGCGAGGTGCGCGCCACGGGACACTATGACCTTATCGCCAATGCACGCCTCAGCCTCAGCAAGAAACTGAACTTCGGACTGACAGGACAATACAGCATTATTGACAATGACCTCTCCTTCACACTCTCGCCCAACTTCACGTTGAACAATGTATTTATACCGCTGTACGACAGCATCACACGCATCAAGGTGGGTGCCAACCTGCAGTTCATCAACGATGAGATGATGCAGATGGAGGTGCGCGGCAACTACTACATCTACCGCAACCGCCGCACACAGGTGGTTGGCGGAGAGACGCAGGAACTGCCCCTCTTCTACCGTCCTGACTTTGACGCCGCTATCGCCGCCACGGCCAACTACAACAACAAGGTCATCGGTCGATTGGAATTCCAACTGTTGGGCCGCATGCCCTATGCCACCACCCTCGCCGACGACGGAACGCAAGGGCTCCTCTACCTGCCCTTGCGCTACGGACTCAACCTCGAAGTGGAATACCGCCACAACAAGGCCCTCAGCTTCTTCCTCAAGGCAGACAACCTGCTCTTCCAGCGCTACTTCTACTGGGAGAACTACCCCAGCTACCGCGGCCTGTTTATCGGCGGCCTGACTTACACAATACCCAACTAACAGCAAAGACTAGGTTTTTCTAGGGTGTCCTAGGAAGTCATAGGAAATCCTAGGCAGCCATAGGAAAAACCTCACCCACCCCCTCGCCTATGACCTATACTGAAACCTTAAACTACCTCTTCACCTCCCTGCCGATGTACCACCGCATCGGGCAGGCAGCCTACAAGGCCGACATCACCAACACCGTCAGCCTCATGGAACATCTGGGACATCCTGAAAGGAAATTCCAGAGCATCCACGTGGCCGGCACCAACGGCAAAGGCTCTGTGAGCCACATGCTTGCCTCAATATTGCAACAGGCAGGCTACAAGGTAGGCCTATACACCTCGCCCCACCTGGTCGACTTCCGTGAGCGCATCCGTATCTGTGGCGAGATGATTCCTGAAGAGGCTGTTACCGCCTTTGTCGAACAGCACAAAACTTTCATGGAAGGTCTGCAACTCAGCTTCTTCGAGATGACTGTGGGGATGGCTTTCGACTATTTTGCCCATGAGCAGGTGGATGCCGCCGTGGTCGAAGTGGGCATGGGAGGACGGCTGGACAGTACCAACGTCATCACTCCCCTGCTCTCAGTCATCACCAATATCGGGCTGGACCACACCCAGTTCCTGGGCGACACCCTCGCCAAGATAGCCGCCGAGAAGGCAGGCATCATCAAGGAGGGCGTGCCTGTCGTCATAGGGCAATACCAAGAAGAGACAATGCCTGTGTTTGAGGCCAAAGCCGCTGCGTGCCATGCACCCTTGACGGTGGCAAGCCAGCACTGGCTTGTCTCGCCCACATGGAAGTTTGACGTGTCGCTTATGCCCTTCTCCTTGGAGCATAACGACGAGTATGTCGACGACTACCTGTGCGGACTGACAGGCAGTTACCAAATGTGGAACATCGCGACGGTATGCGAGTCCGTACACCAACTGCGTACCCGAAAGCTTTTCAATATTAAGGAGGAGGATTTCCGTGCAGGACTGGAGCATGTCATTGACAACACACACCTGCAAGGCCGTTGGCAAATCATTGGGCGAGAGCCTCTCACCATCTGCGAGACGGCACACAACTACGATGGCATAAACGCCATGATGCTGGGGATTGTGGGTATTCAGTTCCAGAAAATGCACATCATCTACGGCTGCGTCAACGACAAGGACTACCGCAAGATACTCTCGTATCTCCACAGCCAATTGAATGCCGCCCATCTGGGGCAGGAGCCAAAATGGTATCTTTCGCAACCTTCCGTACCGCGCGGATTGCCGGCAGGAGAACTGGCGGAAGCCGCCCATGAATTGGGCATTGAGGGCAACGCTTACCCCACTGTCTCCCAAGCCATTGCCGAAGCCCGTCAGGCTGCCAGCCCTGAAGACCTGATACTCATCACCGGCAGCATCTTCCTTGTGGCCGACACCCTCTCACTGCAACAATGACAATACAATAAAACAGCGTTCCTTGCGTTGTATACACATAATCACAATATAAAAGAATTATTATGTTACTCGAGAATAAAGTAGCCATCATCACCGGTGCCACCCGAGGCATCGGCAAGGCCATCGCCCTCCGTTTTGCAGCAGAAGGCTGTAATGTCGCTTTTTGCGGTCGTAGCCGCAACGACAACATGATTGCCGTCGAGAACGAAATCAATGCCTTCGGCGTCAAAGCCCAGGGATATGCCGTGGATGTCTCGCAGATGCAGGAAGCACAGGACTTTGTCAAGCAGGTTGTCGACGACTTCGGCGCTGTCGACATTCTCGTCAACAATGCCGGCATCACCGCCGACGCCGCCGTCAAGCGCATGACAGAAGAGCAGTTCCGCCAGGTGATGGACACCAACCTCGGCTCCGTGTTCTGCATGACCAAGGCCGTCCAGCCCTTCATGTGGCGCCAGGGACACGGCTCCATCGTCAACATCGGCTCTGTCGTCGGCATCGCCGGCAACTACAACCAGGCCAACTATGCCGCCTCCAAGGCCGCCATCATCGGCTTCAGCAAGAGCTGCGCCAAGGAGTTTGCCACCCGCAATATCCGAGTCAATGTGGTCGCCCCAGGCTTTGTCGAGACCGAGATGACCGCTCAACTGCCTAAAGAACTGATGGATACCTGGTGCAGCCGCATCCCCATGAAACGCCCCGGCACCCCCGAGGAGGTGGCTCAGGCGTGCGTATTCCTGGCCAGCGATATGTGTCCCTACATCACCAGCGTCGTGCTGCCCGTCTGCGGAGGAATGGAAGATGCGTAGTATATCCTTGGGGTGCGGACGTCGCCGTCCACACAGCATCAGCCTTTGGTTTTTGTTTATCTCACTTCTCTTCGCCGCCTGCGGTGAGAGCAACACACAATCCTCCTCCAGCACTCAACTTTATACCGACGACTACAACCGCACGGTACAGGTTCCTACACAGCCAAAGCGCATCGTCTCCACCTCGCCGGCAGTGACTGAAATCATCTTTGCCCTCGGAGGGCAAGACTTGCTGGTGGGCAGGACTGACTTCTGCTCCTATCCTCCCGAGGCACTGGAGATTGAGAGCATCGGGGGCATCAGCAACCTTAACGTCGAGAAGATTGTTTCTCTGGATCCAGACCTCGTCATCAGCGGTTCCATGATACCCAAGAAAAGCACAGACCAGTTGGAGAAGATGGGTGTCGCAACGGTACATGTCATTGAAAAGAAAAAATTCGACGGGCTCTACGAGAACATCAGCAAGATAGGCCAACTGATAGGCCGCACGGCTCAAGCCGACAGCCTGAACGCCTTAATGCGAGAGTGTGTGAATGCCTTGGAGCCACTCACTCAATCCCACATTCCCACATTATATTACGTTGTTGGCTTCGGAGCCTCGGGCAATTTCACCGCCGGCGGCGATTCTTTCATCAACGACATCATCCGCATGGCTGGAGGCAAAAACATAGCCGAGGACATCGAGGGCTGGAGTTATAGCCTGGAAGCCCTTTTCGAGGCCGATCCCGACTATATCGTCATCCGTCGTGAGGACTCGGCAGCCTTCTGTCAGATGCAGCCCTATAACCGGCTTACAGCCGTCAAACAACACAGGGTAATAGGTATCAGCAGCGGCCTTATCGACCTGCAGGTGCCACGCAACATAGAGGCCGTGGAGTTCCTGCACCAGGCTATCTGCGCAGGTATTTGATGGCTCTAAGCAGTTGTGGATCCCTGCCTTCCTGAAGTTCTCTATAACTGTATTTCACTTCAATATCAGGTGTGACACCATAGCCCTCTATTGGATTGTGGTCATTGTCCACCATATTGAAAGTGCTGGTATAGACATAATAGGCGAAATTCTTCTTGTTGGTCGGACGGGACCCTTCGCTGGCAATCTCCCACAGGTCGTAGTCGCCAAAACAGCCATTGTAGAATAGATCGTGCATGGTCTCGGAATTCGACCACAGTGCACCGGTGGCGCCAAAAGTGCGTTCACCAATGAAGGTTCCATTGGGGAGAGACTTGATTAACAACGTGGTAAGTTCTGCGCAACTGGCAGAATGGATGTCGGCAAGCACCACGATGGGTTTGTCAGTGCTAAGGTGACGGTCAGCCGGATTGATGACAAATGGAGACCAGGCACTGTAATCCAGACGTCCCATGCCCTCCTTGACGCGGGTGTAGCCCAACTGGACAGGCTGGCGGATGAGCGATGCCATATAAGTTGTTAAGTCAGAAAGATTTCCACCGCCATTCTCGCGGACATCGATGATGATGGACTCCACATTCTCGTTGTCGGCCCAGCCGCCCTCACCCATGCCATCACTCAAACTATAGCCAAAGAAGGCCCGGAATGGTGCCATGGCATCGTCGTAATAGTATTGACCTGCGTATGAGAAACTTGAGAAGCGGAGATAGGCGATATATTTGCCTTCCTCCTTGCCTTTGATAAGGCAGAAATATGAATGTGGGGCAGCGTTGCCTTCGTAGTAGACTAACTCGGAGATGTCGTCGCGGTGCTTGAGGGCAAGAACCTGAAGGCCACCGGCATAATCGTGATTGTATTCATTGGTTCCCGGCGACACCCTTGCCAGACTCTTCACTTTGGGATCCCAAAAGTAGCCGGTAAGGTGATGGTCCCGGAGACCTTCAAAGAGGCCATACCAAGCCATCTGGTATTCCCATTCCGAGACAGGATGGTTGCGGTCGCGGGTGTCAAATTCGGCAAAGACAGGTTGGAACTCCTCGTATCGGGCATCCCAATCCACGGAGTCCTCTGCCCAATACATGTAGGATTGATCCATGCCCTCCCAAACGGCCTGGAACTGCTCTGAATAGGTACGGCAATAACGGTTGTTGGGGTTGGTCAACTCGGGCGATTCCTTGCGGCAAGAGACAGACAAAAGCAAGAGTGAACTAAGCAGTATGAAGGATGAAATCTTTTTCATGGATCGGACTTTTAAAGTTTAACACTGAGGCCTCCCTGGATGGCAAGGGTGGTGTTGTAACGGGGAAAATGGTTGCGCATATAGGGATTCTGGATGTCAGTGAGTCCATAATACCAACGGGCTTCGGCATTCAGCATCAAGCGGTTCCAGAGGGTGAGGCTGAGGCCGCCGCCGTAAGTCAGACCCCATTCCTGACGATTGAAGCGCGATTGGGTCAAGTCGACATCCTCGTCGAAATTGGCCTCATCGCCCCGCAGCGGATAGGTGACTCCAAAACGATGGCTGGTGAGCCAGTAGCCCCAATAGCCGCCGCCGAAAGCATGCACGCGGAACACCTTTCCTCCCAACGAGAAGTCAAGCACCAGCGGGACATTCACATAGTTGTTGACCGTATGGGTCTGGGTGGCATAGCGCTGATTGTAGAGGTAGGTCACATGGTCCATGTGGTAACTCTTCTGGATAAACACGGCATCGGCACGGAGGCCTATCCATTGCCACGGGTTGTACTGCAGACGCATACCGTATGTGGCACCGTCGACATACTTGTCGTATTTCATATCCGACATGTAGGACATGTCGATTTGATGGTAGTTGCGTGCCAATCCGCCTTCAAAACCGATGGTGAAATGACGGAACGGTTGCGTGTTGGATTGTGCGGATGTGTTCGTATCGGCAGGCGCCTGCGCGGCAGCCGCCAGGCACATCATTGCCAATCCAAGCATAAAGATTGTTTTTTTCATCCAGAAAGAGTTTTATAGTATTACTTACCCGTACGGAAGAATTCCAAGGCACGGTCGAGTTGGGTGTCGGTACCGGCAGCCAATGCATCGCCGTCATACAGCACCTCGATGTCGGGCTGTATACCCTTGCCTTCTATGACATTGTAGTTTGTATCGGCCATCTCATACGTGCTGGTATAGACATAGTAGGCAAAGAAATTCTTGTCTGACGGAATATCTTTATTATAGAATAACTTGTTGAAGAGGTCCATGTCGCCAAAGGCGCCGTCGTAGAAGAACTTGTGGTAATTGGGGTTAGCCAAGAGTGCGCCGGTGCCGCCATGGGTACGCTCGCCGATGAAGGTGCCGTTGGGCATCGTCTTGACAAGCAGGGTGGTCATCTCGGAGCAACTGACAGAGTTGATGTCGGAGAGAATGACGACGGGCTTGGCTTCTTTCGGCTGTCTGGGGCGGGCGTTGATTGTGAGGTTCATCCATGGCGCGTGGTCCAGGCGTCCCATACCGTCTTTGACACGGGTGTAGCCTATCAACGTATTCTCCTGCAGCAGGGTAGCGATGTATGTGGTGATGTTGTCGACATTGCCGCCACCATTGCCGCGGACATCGATGATAATGCCCTCGACATCGTCGCGGTTGGCATAACAGTCGTCGGTAATGCCGTTGGAATCATTGCCAAAGAAGGCATAGAGGGGTGCCAGACCAGCCTCAGTAGTGCTCTCGTCATAATCAAACTCTTGAAAACGGAAGTAGGCAATCTTCTTGCCAGTCTCGGCTTTGCCGGGCAGCAGGCAGGCGTAAGCCTTGGGACCTTCTTTCATATCCTCGTTCATCACCATCCCTGTCATTCCGGGATATGCTTTCAGTAGTGCCACTTGGGCGTTGAATGCATCGACGTGTTCGTAGTTGTTCTTGCCGGGATGGACAAAGACCAGTTTCTGATTGCGGCAGTTCCAGAACACGGCTGTCAGGTGGTGATCCATCAATCCGTCGAAAACCTTCTCCCATGCCTGTTGGTATTCATCGTTGGTGACGGTGCCGTTCACGCCGCGGGCGTCAAACTCCTCAAAGATGTGGATGCACTCGTCATACCGGGCTTCCCAGTCGACGGTGTCGACATCCCAGAAAACGTAAGAGTTGTTCATGCCCTCCCACACGGCCTGGAACTGCTCGGTATAGGTCTGGGGCTCAATGGTGTTGGGATTTTTCAGGTCGGGAGCGTCCTTGCGGCAGGAGGTGAAAAGCAGGACGACCAGAGAGGAAAGAAGAAAGATATATAATGTTTGTATTTTCTTGACCATATTGATTAAGCGTTAGAATTTATATACGAGACCCAGTTGAGCGGTGAGAGTGGTGTTGTAGTGCGGGAAATGATGACGCGAGATAACTTTCTTCGAGTCGGTGAGGTCGTAGAGGCAGTTGGCTTCGACGCTTCCTTCCAGGTGTTTCCCCATGGGGAACGACATGCCGAGACCCGTGGCGATACCTGCGGTGAAACGGTTGTCGCGCTCTTTGTTGAACTCGGTGGTCTCATCAAATTCGGCCACTTCCGAGCCTGCCACCGGCAAGGCGTTGGCGCCGGCGCGCTGCATATTGGTCCAATAGCCCAGGTAGAAGCCCACGTTGCCATGGAACCGTACACGTTTCCCGCACGAGAAGTCAGCCATGACAGGCAACAATACGTAGCTGTTCAGGTTGGTGATGGCAAAAGGACTCAGCTCTTGGTCATTGAATTCGATGGTGTTCATCTGTATATAGTTCCTCATTATCGAGAGGAGGTCGGCACGCACACCCAGCCAAGGCTTGAAGTAGTACTTGACGCTCAAGCCTATCTCCAACCCGGGAGTAGGCGTGTAGACATAGGTGGTGTAGGCCTGCGGTGCCTGGTGAAAGTTGTAGTTAGCACCCAGAGTGAAGCCCACGCGCCAGGGGACGAACATGGCGCTGTCGGCGGCTGTCGAGGTGCTGTCGGCGGGGCTTTGAGCCGACAGCGAGGTGAATGAGAATGCNNTTTTCTCATAAGTACAGTTTAATAATATGGTGCCGCGCCCTGCGGGCGCGGCACCATGGATTGCATTGTCTATTCAGCGTCGCTGATGAAGGGATACTTGTAGTCGCGGGCGGGGTCGAAGGTCTCCTTGATGGCCTGCGGGCTAGTCCAGCGGATGAGGTTGAGGTACGAGCCGGCCTTGTCGTTGGTACCGCTGGCGCGGGCACCGCCGAAGGGCTGCTGTCCTACCACGGCTCCCGTGGGCTTGTCGTTGTAGTAGATGTTGCCGGCGGCATACTTCAGGATGTCGGCAGCCTGGCGCAGGGCCTTGCGGCAGGTCGAGAAGATGGCACCCGTGAGGGCGTAGGGCGAAGTCTCGTCGCAGAGGTGGAGGGTCTCCTCGTACTTGTCGTCGTCATAGACATAGATGGTGATGATGGGTCCGAAGATTTCCTCGCACATCGATTTGTACTTCGGGGTCTTGGCGAGGATGACCGTGGGCTGGATGAACCATCCCTGGCTCTTGTCGCCCGTGCCGCCGAAGACGATCTCGGCGTCGGCGCTCTCCTTGGCATGGTTGATGTAGCGCATGCAGTTGTCGAAGGAGGCCTCGTCGATGACGGCGTTGACGAAGGCGCTGAAGTCGCGCACGTCGCCGACCTTGATTTCCTTGAGCATCTCGCCGACGATTCTCTTCACCTCGGGCCACAGGCTGGCGGGCACGTAGGCGCGGCTGGCGGCAGAGCATTTCTGGCCCTGGAACTCGAAGGCTCCGCGCACGATGGCGGTGGCCACCTGGGCGGCGTCGGCCGACTTGTGGGCAAAGATGAAGTCCTTGCCGCCGGTCTCGCCGACAATCTTCGGGTAGGTCTTGTAG
>LXOW01330377.1_pt1 | contig 12770 bp, 10 predicted proteins | sample 1368591 | NCBI WGS metagenome assembly LXOW01 (sample SAMN04884650, study PRJNA319009) | bovine gut metagenome | isolation source: Cow rumen | host: Bos taurus | place: Italy: Legnaro (PD) | collected 2014-07-09
CCCTTTCCCCCAGCCATCACCACAACTTTCATAAAGCACCAAAGAATTTATCTTCCAACATCATACATAAACAATGATACACAGGTAGATGGAGTTCCTGAATCTTGTAAGTCTCCGTTTCTGGAACACATATACACACATCAGCAAAATCCATTAGCCTACTTTTGTGTTGACCGGTAAGTCCAATAACTTTCAAGTTTTTTGCCTTCGCGGTAATGGCAGCATAAAGAACATTCTTGCTATTCCCGGAAGTAGAAATTCCCAAATAGATGTCTCCAGCTTTTCCATAGCCGTTAACCTGCTGAGCGAAGACGAGTTCAGGCAGAGAGTCGTTCATGAATGCTGTGGTTAATGAGGAATGACCTGTAAGAGAAATAGCTGGTAATGCCCCTTGTAGATTCTCTGCCAGTATCGTTCCCATTTCTGGGTCAATTTCTTTAAGAATCTCTGCCTGGTTAGCATAAACCTTACGCTTTAGTCTGAATTCTTTCATCAATTCCCCAACGATATGCTCAGAGTCTGATGCAGAACCACCATTACCAGAAACCAGAAGTTTCCTTCCTTTCTGATAGGCATCCTCCATCAGTTCGTATGCTTTCTTGATGCTTTCCTTACAAACTTCCAGCTGCGGATAACTACTAATCAGTAGCGCGAGCTGTTTCTCTTGTCTGGTTCCCATTTGATGTCATTTGTTATTTTGAATCAACTTCTTCACGTATGTCCTCATTTTTTCCTCATTGCCTTTAGTTATTTCAGAGACCAACTTCTGCTGTCCCTCTGCATAAGTATGAAACTGGAACTTTTCCCTTAATTCTTGTGGCATTTCTATTTCCCTGATATATTCAGAAGCGTTTTTCTTTGCTATCACTCCTTCTGCTATGAGTGTTTCAATCACGATTTCTGCCACATGACGATGAGAAATGGGGTGGTTACCCCCAAGATTGTAGATGCCATTTTCAAAATTGTCATATATCAGAGCGTTGTACATCACTTCTGCAACATCATCAACATAGACATGGTCGCGAACTATTTCATCCTTGAACAGGTCAATATAACCAGTATCTCTCATCATCCTATAGAAACGATAAACGATGTTGGCGTTCTTTCCTTTATGGAATTCTCCCCATCCAAATACATTAAAGAAACGAAAACCAATCACTTTATTCTTCTGTAATATGGCTTTATTGCCATCAATATACTTATCAAACAGCCATTTTGACCATGCGTATATATTGTGAGGCAGTAGATTGTCCAATCCTCCGTTCTGATGCGTTTTGTTTCCATAGACAGCTGACGAAGAGGCATATACGAAAGGGACATTGCGGCTGACTGCAAAATCACAATACATTTTGGAGAATTCATAGTTCATAACCATCATGACCTTCGGATTTCCTTCCAAGACATCAGCATTGGCACCTATGTGGAAAACTCCCTCCACCATACATATTTTTTCTAACTCTTTTCTTACACAGTCTAAACCGTCTGAAAAATCAATATAATCAGTAAACTGTAGTCCGACCAAATTTGTCATCTTTGCTTCATCATAATTATCGATGATAATGACATCATTGATACCATTTTCATTTAGTTTCTTTACTACATTGGAACCAACAAATCCGGCTCCTCCTGTTACAATATAGCTCATACGAATATCAGATTTTGATTTCTTTTCTTGGTATATACACAATAGGGTTATAGTGAATCACCGTAGATCCTTCGTTCTCAAAATTAAAAGGTACATGCATAAATTCATCAAGTGCTTTAATCACATTCTGTTGCCTATCCTTTTCTACATAAAAGAGCAGGAAGCCTCCTCCGCCAGCACCAAGAAGTTTTCCTCCAAGCGCACCAGCTTTTATGCCGCGCTCATAAAGATCGTCTATAGCACTATTGCTGATTTTGCCTCCTGTGTTCCGCTTTAATTTCCATGTATGATCCAATAGTCTGCCAAAATCATTCATATCGGCATGTTTATCCTCCAGGATCGCCTGTGCATCAGACACCAGATCCAGCATCTCCATCAACTGGGCTGTCTTGTCTTTTTGGTGACTGATCGTATCCTTTTGTATCTCAGCAGAAAAACGGGAAACGCCAGTATAAAAAAGCATCAAATTCTCATCCAGAAGTTTTTTTCTGTCAGGATGGATAATAATAGGAGTCACTTTAAAGTCGCCTGCTTCAAAATCAATCCTATTCAGCCCTCCGTAAGCTGCTGCTATTTGATCTTGCCATCCACCAGATTCTTTGCATATATCACGCTCCAGGGAAATAGCATCTTCTGCCAACTTTCTTTTCCCTACAGACTTTCCTTTCAAGGCATAGAAGGCATTCAACATTCCTACTGCAAATGTGCTACTCGTTCCTAACCCGGTTCTTGCTGGCAAGTCTCCTTCATAGGTAAGTCGGATCTCATGGATATCAAGCATACGCATAGCTTCACGAATGGTTGGATGCTCTATCTCGTCGATATGATTTACTCTCTCAAATCTGCTATATACCAATTCTGAATAGTATGGCATAAACGGAGGTAGATGTCTTACATTCACATAACAAAACTTGTCGAATGTTGAAGAGATAACAGCTCCTCTGTGCTCATTGAAGAAGGATGGCATATCCGTTCCTCCCCCAAAGAAAGACATACGAAAAGGTGTTTTTGTAATAATCATATTCTTTATTGCTTTTTTTATACCATGTGGCTGAATTGATAATCAAACAGACGAAAGGCATCAGGAGTCATCTGACTAACATCACTGCTGTCTATGCGATAGAGGGGAATATCCCTATACATGGCAGCTACCAAGGAAAAAGTGCTTGGAGGACCTATCAGATAGTCGCACTCAGAGAGCATGAAAAGGTCTTCTGGGGCATTACCCCTCAGATGGTGAACGGTGACTTGTGGACACAAAGCCTGATATTTCTCCTGCGTGACCGAAGGGTCGTTGGTGGAAAGATACACATGAAGCCTTTTGTCAGGATGCATGGTCGCAAACTTGTTGATATGGGCAGCATATATTTCATCATCGTAGAAGAATTGACCATCGCGCCATTCCGCATAGTCTCCACGACGGATATGGACTCCGAGACGGAGAACTTCTGCTTTGGCAGACTCGGTTTCCGCGTACTCTGCTTCCTGCATCTTTGCTTTTACGGGGTTTGTGATCTCGGGGTAGATGGTAAAGAGTTCACATATCTCAGAGCGGTATTTCAGGAAGAGATCGTACCATCTGGCAAACCATCCGCTGACGACGATATGACGATGTCGCAGCATCTTACGTTCGAGAGCCTCACGATCGCAGTCGCGGTGCTTGAAGCTGGCTGTGGGCAGAAGATGGAGCGCGGCCATGTATTTGGCGAGGAGATACCATCCAAAGCCTGTAAGATCGGTATGGCAGATATGGAAGAATTGATACTTGTAACTAAATCGCATCGAGATGACCTTGCGGCCATGCTCTCTGCCCCATGCATAGACATGGGCGTACTGCAACAGGTTGTTGCACATCTGACTCTTATCGCGGGCAAATATCATAGATAGCTGTTGGTAAAGTTGAAGTATTTTTGAAGGACTAGTAGCGAGATGAGTCGCTCGCGTTTTTTGTCGTAGAACTGGCGTACATATTCGTGGGCGTGGTGGATGATGTCCTCAGCCTCGTTAGGATGGGTGATATAGTATTGCAAGCGTTCTTCCAAGTCGGAGAAGTCTGGTTTGACTTCGATGTAGTGGTAGTTTGGAATGAGGGTTCCCTCCATAAACCATGTCTCGCAGGTGAGGCGAGGACTGACGGCTATCGAGTTGGATGACATGACCCATTTGAGGTTGGTTGCCACATCGTTGCCCTCGAGCGACATCACAAACTTATAGTCAAGGTGCTGGGCAATGCTGATCTTTTCGCTGTGCCATTCGGGATGGCCGTCTATGGCATCGGTAGAGGCTGCATCAACCATGGGTTGGCCGAACCAGCGCTCCATGAAGCAGACACGATTGGGCTTGACGTTGCCATCCTTGGGGTTGCCCACGTCGCCACGGAAGATGACAGCATCTCGCTTGCTACGCCAGGGTGTGGAATCGTTGACGAAAAGGAAGTGACGCACGCTGTTGAGCTTTAGTAATATAGAACAGGCGTTATTATCGCCGATGGGCCTGCTTTTCAGGATGGTGGGGATGGGTTGGAGCTCAGAGACATCACCCGTTTTCAATACCCAGCGGCAGTCTTTGTCGAAATAGCGTGCCACCTGTATGGCGTCAAAATAGTAAACCTTAGGGTGCACCATGGGTTGGTGCCCTATGGCCACGGCCTTTTGGCGGAAAGCGTCGCGGTCGTAGTGTGTATCCTTCGTCAGTTTACAATAGTAATCGACGCGCTTGAGGATGTTGTCGCGCTCAGGATGATTTTCTAAGCGTTTCAGTTCGCGTTTGAGCATCCTGCGCCAAAACCAAGAAGGCACACATTGCCCCAAGTAGCCCTTTACGAAGAATAGTAGTTTGTTATTCTTGCCGCTGTGTAGGGTATAATTGATTTTACGTCTGTCCATGATGCTGCAAAAGTACGATTTTTCCAGCAAATTGGCAAAAAACACGATAATTATTTGCTGAATATCCATAAAATTTCTATCTTTGCAGGCATGTATTATGTACTCTTCACCGTTTTCTATTTGTTCTCGCTGTTGCCTCTGCGAGTACATTACCTGATATCGGACATGATATACCTGCTGTTATACTATGTGGTGAGATATCGTGTGCGCACGGTGAGAGAGAACCTGCAATCGGCATTCCCTGAAAAGACGGAGGAGGAGCGGCGTAGTATTGAGCGGCGCTTTTACCGTTGGTTTTGCGACTACCTGGTAGAGAGCGTCAAGCTGATGACCATCAGCAAGAAGAACATCAAACGGCGACTAGTGTTCAAGAATGCCGAGATGATAGAACGCTGCATCGGGGAAGGGCAGTCGGCAGCTGTCTATTTGGGTCACTACTGCAACTGGGAGTGGGTGACGTCGCTGCCGCTTTGGGTGTCGCCCAAGGCGCAATGCGGACAGATATATCACCCTATAGAGAATAAAGCCTTCGACCGTCTGTTTCTATACCTGCGCCAGCGGTTTGGCGCCGTCTGTATTCCCATGCAGGACACGCTGCGCCGCATGCTAGAATTCCGAAAAGCCGGTCAACCTGTGGTCATAGGCTACATCAGCGACCAGAAGCCCAATTGGCATAACATTCATCACTGGGTGGATTTTCTGAACCACGACACCCCTGTGCTGACAGGTACAGAGCGCATAGCGCGCAAATTGAACCATGCCATGTTTTACATCGATATGCGGCGCATACGAAGGGGCTACTATGAGGTGGAATATAAGCTCATTACCCGCGAACCTGCGCAGATGAAGCAGGAATACGAAATTACCGATATCTACTATCGTATGCTGGAGGAAAGTATTCGCCGTGCCCCAGAATTCTGGCTATGGAGTCACAAGCGCTGGTCGCGCACCCGCGAGGAGTTCAATCGCCGTTTCGAGGTGGTCGATGGAAAGGTGAGAGAAAAGTAAGAGGTTTTCGCATCATCGTTCGCTTAGGTCTTTTGAAGCAGCCTGCAAAATGGCCTTGGCTCGTAGTATGAGCTTGTCACTATCCTGACCATAAGTCGATACCACGCGATTACTTATAAAGTCGTAGTTGACAAAGCTTGCACTGTCAATAATCGTGTAGCCATCATCATAGGTGTGGATAGCAAAGGGATGCTTATAAGTCGCGCTCAGCACGTCGCGGCTGAAAGTATATTCATCATGAGTGATACCCAACTGGCCCAATAGCGTTGCAGGCAGATCTGTTTGGTTGCAAACCTGCTCAATGCGGCGAGGTTGTTTGACAACACCGCCTATCCACAACATTGGGATATGGTTCAATAGGGGATTTGACTCGTCAAGACCAGAATGCACAATACCATGGTCAGGTAACATTACTACCAGCGTATTATTCCACAAATCTGACTGGCGAAGCTGCTGTATGAAGTTTCCTACACATAGGTCGAGGTAGTAGAAGGCGTTGAGCACCTCATCGTCAAAATGATGGATGGGCACATCCCAAGGCACGTGACTGCTCAGCGTAGAATAACCAATCAAGAAGGGCTGCTTCATGGTTTTGGTCAACTTGGTGAGTGTTTGGAAAGTGATGTCATCGCGAACGCCCCACTTGGCCGTCTGTTGTTCGTCAAATGCATAATCGGCCTTCCACGTCAGATCCTGGAAACCACCTGACACTAGATAGCTGCGCATATTGGTAAAGTTGATGTCACCACCATAGAGGTAGTGCGTCGTATAGCCGCGCTCTTGGTGTAAAGTACGTGCCATGTTAGGTAAGGTGCGTGACTTTGCCGGAATCTTCATTACTGACATGGTGGGGAACGACGGATAACCACTCCAGGTACATAGCGTACCACGGTCGGTGCGCCATGAGTTGGCGTGACAATTGGCAAAATAGACGCCCTCCTTAGTCATTCGGTTCAGATTGGGAGTGATGTCTGTACGTCCACTGATTTCCGTAAATTGTCCACCACAGCTCTCTAAGAGGATGACTATAATATTGGGTGTGTTCGTTGTCAGAAGCGTATCACAGCCTATGCTCTGCGTATTATATAGCTGGCTGACTATCTCGTCACAATTTTTCTGATCCATAAACTGATAGGTAACGATGTGGCTGCCACTCTTCTCGAGCGATGCGAAGAACGAGAAAACCGGATTGACAGCCGCATGGTTAAGGAACTGATTCTGCGAGAAATATACCTGTCCTATGTTAGTTGTGGATTCTCCCAGTCCGCCACGAATTCCGATAATGATGAATGGAATGCACAACAAAGCACCAATTGATTCCCTAATCCGATGATGCCTTGGAATGATATTCCAATGCGGATGCGTATATAACCAATAAACGAAAAAGGCTCCCAAAACCACTATAAGAAACCGGATGATGATATAGCCAGTTGATACACTGGCCATAGCCTCTGTTGGTGTTTCCAGATATTGAAGACATGAAGCATCTAGCTTAAACAACCAAAACTCATATAAACTGGTGTCTGCAACAAAAGCTAATACCATGACGGTTGCAATGAGCATATAGTAAATATGTAGTAAAATGCGAAGCGCTCTAATTCCACCTAACCAAATGGAAGCTACGCAAGTAAGGAATGGTATGATGAGAATATAGAGTGACATACTGAGGTCAAGACTTAGACCATGCCACAAAACCGATATGACATCATAGAAGGAAAATGCCTGACAACTATTGTAGAGCATAAACACAACTTTAGCAGTGATAAATATGAGCACTGTTAATAGATATGTTTTGAGAAGATAATAAACTCTTTGTATCATTGCCAGGATGAAATTATAATGTTTGCATGTCCGTCAGCTTCTTATAGTGCCCATTAAAAGAGAGCAATTCCTCATGGGTGCCACGTTCCACGATACGTCCTTCGTGCAATACACATATCTCATCGGCATTCTTGATGGTCGATAGACGATGTGCGATAGCGACTGTGGTACGCGTCTTCATCAGGCGTTCGAGTGCATCTTGTACTAATCGCTCACTTTCAGTGTCGAGAGCAGATGTAGCCTCATCTAAAATAAGAATCGGTGGATTCTTCAAGATAGCACGTGCGATGGATACTCGCTGACGCTGACCTCCTGACAGACGGCTTCCGCGATCACCGATATTAGTCTCAAGTTGTTGCTCACTTTGCATGATGAAGTCGTAGGCATTGGCAATTTTAGCAGCTTCAATAATCTGTTCTTCCGTAGCACTATCGACACCAAACGAGATGTTATTACGGAAAGTATCGTTGAACAAAATGGCCTCCTGGTTTACATTGCCTATCAGTTGGCGCAGGTCATGGATGCCTAATTCCTTAACATTAATTCCATCAATGAGCACCTCGCCTTCCTGTACGTCATAATAGCGGGGAATAAGATCAACCAGTGTCGATTTGCCGCTGCCGCTTTGTCCTACAATAGCAATTGCCTTTCCTTTCGGTATGATCAGATTGACATCTCTCAGTACCCATTGTTCGCCATATCGGAACGACACGTTGCGGAACTCTATCTGATGCTCAAAACTTGGAATATGTTTGGGCTGTGCTGCTTCTTTGATGGTGTTCTCAGCCAGCAAAATCTTATCAATACGCTCCATAGAAGCCAGACCTTTTGGAATATTGTATCCGACCTTTGAAACTTCTTTCAACGGATTGATAATGGAGTAGAGTATCACCATATAATATATAAAAGTAGGACCTGACAACGATTGGTTATTAAGTACCAGCACACCACCAAACCATAACACGATGACAATCATGCAAGTACCGAGGAACTCACTGAGCGGATGGCCAATATTCTGACGTATGTTTACCCACATGATGTCATGGCGATAAGTTGAATTGAAATGGTTGAATTTCTCGCGCATCTTACCTTCTGCACAGAAAGCCTTAATGATGCGGAGTCCTCCCAACGTCTCATCTACTACACTCATGGTGTCACTCCACAATGCTTGAGCTTGGATGCTCTGGGCCTTTAACTTACGACCAATCCAGCCCATAAACCAACCTATTATTGGTATGATGATAACAGAGAAAAGTGTCAATTGCCAAGAAATAATAATGAGCGTAGTGAAATAACTAATGATGAGAATGGGGTTTTTAAACAAAAGGTCAAGACTTGACATGATACTTGTCTCTACCTCCTGTACATCACCTGTCATACGTGCAATGATGTCTCCCTTACGCTCCTCTGTGAAGAAACCCAGAGGCAGAGCGATAATCTTCTGATAAAGTTGGTTGCGCATATCACGAACCACACCAGTACGAATAGGAACTACACTCGACGAGGCCAGAAAATAGGTCGCTGTCTTCAGTAAAGTAGTAAAGATCAGGAAGCCCCCTATGATAAGCAAGGTTGTGGTGGAGCCCATCTCGCTGATATACAGATTGATGTAATAATAAATGTTGTTGATGGCAACATCCTTGAAATTACCGTCTGACCATTCCATGAGGGTTGTCACCTCCACGTTGTCGCCTGTTTTGAATAGTATCTGCAAAATGGGTATTAATGCCGCAAAAGAGAAAATGTTAAGCAACGCTGACATGATATTGAAAACAATCGACAGGACGACATATTTCTTATAAGGCATCACAAAGCGTCTCAGCACTTGCATGAATTCTTTCATATCTCTTCTCCAATTAAAGTTACACTTGTATTGTTGGTGATCCTGCCGCAGAACTGTTCGTTAAGCAGGTGCTTCGCTATGGGCAAAATAACATCATATACGATTGCTATATTCATATCTTTTTCTCTTTGGTTTCCAAAAATACAATATATTGGGGATAAAACAAAAATATAAGTAGTTTACTAGCTGATTGTTATTGTTTATTAACATTTAGATGAACGTTTAAACAATTAACTTGGTGTATCATGGTAACAGACGGTCTTCCACCATACGCGACATGTATTGCTGGATGATGGCCTTTAGTTGCTGTTCCATCCAAGGCTGGTCGGGCAGTTGTCCGTTCAGGTTCTTCTGCATGAGCGAGTCGGATAGGGCATAGATACCGATGGTCTTCTCACCGTCGAACTGAAGCACATGTTCTTTTTTTACATACTGATAGATGCCGTTGAGATAGTTGACGGCCCAGGTGTCTTCAGGTGCCGTGTTGAAGAGGTCGATGCCAAAGGCGAAGTAGGGCTTCGGATAATGGAGCATACCCATCACCGTAGGCAGGATGTCGATCTGCTGGGCGATCTTATCCTGTATCTCCGGGATACGTGCTTGGTTGCCTGGTTCATATATAATAATAGGTGAACAGAAACCGCCCAGGTCGGTCTGGTAGTAGGCGTGGTCGGAGAGGTTCGTGTGATCGCTGGTGAGCACGAAGATGGTGTTATGGAACCAAGGCTCGTGGCTGACCCGCTCGAAGAACTTGCCGATGGCCATGTCAGTATAGCGGATGCACTTGTGGATGATGATCCCCTCTTCGGGATAGACATCCTTGTATTTCTCAGGCACCACATAGGGATGGTGGCTGCTGGCTGTGAAGACGGCTGTCATGAAGGGCTCCTTCATCTCCGACATCTTAGCGGCGTAGTATTGAAGGAAAGGCTCGTCCCAGATGGCCCAGGTGCCGTCGAAGTCTTCATCGCTACCAAAGCGTGAGTCGGCATTGAAGTCCTCACGCCCATAATATGCCTTGAACCCCGTGGCATTAGCGTAAGCCTGAAAGCCCATCGAACCGCGCTGGGCACCATGGAAGAAGGCCGTCTCATAGCCCTCATCACTCAACAGACGGGCAATGCCGCTGACGTGGTTCATGGAGGCTGGCGTCAGGAAGAACGGCTCCACGAACATCGGGATGCTGGAGAGGATGGAGGGCATGCCGTCGATACTCTTACGGCCATTGCTATAGGAATGGGTGAAGGTGACGCTGTGGGCGATGAGTGAATCGACGAAGGGGGTGTAGCCTTTGTACCTTCCGCCCTCCAAGGATTTGTTCAGCGCACCGATATATTCGCGTCCGAAACTCTCGACAATCAGGATGACGACATTCTTCTTGACGAAGGTGGTGTCACTATCCAAGCTGTCGTTGATCACGATGTCAGGCTGATGGATCGGACTGTAGATGACCTCTAGATCCTCCGGACTGAAGTAGTCGGGCACCACGAAGACATTCTTGCCGATGGTGCGATAGAGGGAGAAGGGTGTGTTGAGCACTAAGGCTGACTCTATGGGATGGGCGGCATACTTGTTGGCATTAGAGATGGTGATGGGGCGCACAGCCGTCGTGAAACCACCTCGGATGCCAGCCACTGTGAAGGGTACCACGAAGAGGAGCGACAGGAGCATGGCGATGTCGTACTGCCACCATACATAATGGCGCTGGCGGAGGCGGGTGGAACGATAGAATTTATAGAGTGCCCAGACGATGACACCGAAGATAAAGACCAGATAGAAGTGGTTCACTACCTCCTTGAAGAAGATGGTACTCAGGTTCCCCTCGTTGGAGAACTCACTGAAGATAGTGGTCGTGGTGCGACGCATCGTATAACGGAAATAAACGGCATCGCAGCAGTTGATGAACAAAGCTAGAACGTTAATGAATAGGAATACGCCCTTGCAGACCTGTTGATAGATGCGCGTCTCCTTCCCGTGCCACGGCAGAAGCATAAGCACGATATAGAGGCTGTTGGTGACAAGGATGGCAGAAGTATCAAATACCATTCCGCCCATGAACAGCTCCAGCAGGTGACCGTAAGTCATGTCAACGGCGAAATATGAGTAGTTGAGCAACAGATAGAGAACGCGTGCAAGGAAATAGGCTACGTAAGCCAGCATCAGGTTGTAGATGGTGGTTGCAAGCGGGGCCAAGAGTAGAAAACTGCGTTTGTTCATCATTGTCTCTTAAGTCGTGTTAGTCAGTAGTCTTACCAAGCAAGGTGGCGCTGGTCGAGCCGACGATGCGGACGCGGACCGTCTCTCCGATATGATGTCCGCCCTTGTCGAAGACCACCATCTTGTTCTGTTCCGTCCTTCCACAGAGTTGCTCACGACTACGTTTCGAGAAGCCCTCCACGAGCACATCGAACTCCTTGCCCTCATCCTTCTTGTTCTGAAGGGCACTCATCTCCGTCTGCAACTGGATCAGCTCGTTCAGACGACGGATCTTCTCTTCCTCAGGCACATCGTCGGGCAGGTGCTTCGAGGCGTAGGTGCCCGGACGCTCTGAGTATTTGAACATAAAGGCGGAGTCGTAGCCCACCTCACGCATCAAACTCAGAGACAACTGGTGATCCTCCTCCGTCTCAGAGTGGTAGCCCACGAAGATATCGGTAGAGAGTCCGCAGTCAGGGATGATGCGGCGGATGGCTGCCACACGGTCCAGATACCACTCACGGGTGTATTTGCGGTTCATCAGTTTCAGGATCCGGTCTGAGCCACTCTGTACGGGCAGATGGATATGCTTGCATACATTCGGCATCTCGGCAATCACCTGTAGCGTCTCGTCGCTCATGTCCTTCGGATGCGAGGTGGTAAAGCGGACACGCATCGTGGGTGCCTCCTCCGCCACACGGCGCAGCAGTTCAGGAAAGAGTATCCTCTCTCCACTTTCCTCTCTCCTCTTTCCACTATAAGAATTCACATTCTGTCCCAACAGCGTCACCTCCTTATAGCCCTTATCACGCAAATCGCGCACTTCCTTAAGGATGCTCTCGATGTCACGACTGCGCTCACGACCTCTGGTATAAGGCACGATGCAATAGTGGCAGAAGTTGTTGCAGCCACGCATGATACTCACGAAACCGCCGATCTTATGTCCCAAACCGATGCGCTGGGGCACCACGTCACGGTAGGTCTCTGTGGTAGAAAGTTCGATGTTCATGGCCTTATGCCCCAGTTCGGCCTGTGCCACGAGGTCAGGCAGCGAGAGGTAGGCATCAGGACCAGCCACGAGGTCACAATGATGGTTATCCAACAGATCCTGTTGGGCACGCTCCGCCATACAGCCCAGCACGCCAATGATGAGTGGAGAGTGGTGAGTGGAGAGTGGAGAGAGCCTACGCTTGCGCTCAGCGGCGAGGGCCTCCAAACGGTGATAGATCTTCTGTTCAGCGTTATCCCTCACACTACAGGTGTTGAGGAACACGGCATCAGCCTCACTCAGTTCCTCAGTGGTCTCATAGCCTGCCATCTGCATGACGGAGGCCACTACTTCAGAGTCTGCCACATTCATCTGGCAGCCATA
>LXOW01044148.1_pt1 | contig 12764 bp, 5 predicted proteins | sample 1368591 | NCBI WGS metagenome assembly LXOW01 (sample SAMN04884650, study PRJNA319009) | bovine gut metagenome | isolation source: Cow rumen | host: Bos taurus | place: Italy: Legnaro (PD) | collected 2014-07-09
GCTTTGCCTGATGTTGTCGATATTTTTAGCACAGGCAGCAAACAAGCCATGGGACAATGGCAAGTTAAAGGTATCGGATAACCAGCGTTATCTGCAGTTTGAAAACGGGCAGTCTTTCTTCTGGTTAGGAGAAACGGGTTGGCTATTACCAGAACGACTCGACAGGGCCGAGGCGGAATGGTATCTGCAATCGTGTGCCAAGGCAGGATATAACGTTGTGCAAGTGCAAACTATTGACGGAGTACCGGCTTATAACATCTATGGCCAGATGTCGAATATCGACGGCTGGAACTTCAAGGATATCAACCAGAAAGGCGTCTATGGTTATTGGGACCACATGGATTATATTGTAGATATGGCTGCCCAGCACGGTATCTATATCGGTATGGTGTGTATCTGGGGTGGATTGGTGAAGGACGGCAAACTGAGTGTGGAGGATGCTAAGAAGTATGGCACGTTCCTCGCCAATCGCTATAAGAACAAGAAGAACATCATCTGGTTTATGGGTGGCGACATCCAAGGTGACATCAAGCCTGAGGTTTGGGAGGCATTGGCAACAACCATCAAGTCAATAGATAAGAACCACCTCATGACCTATCATCCTCGTGGACGCTACACTTCTGCCAAATGGTGGAGCAAGGCCTCATGGCTCGACTTCCATACTTTCCAGAGCGGACATCGCCGCTACGGACAGCGCATGGGCAATGCCGACTATCCTATTCCTGACAATACGGAGGAGGATAACTGGATGTATGTCGACTCCACGTGGAAGTACAACCCCATCAAGCCGGTATTGGACGCTGAACCTTCGTATGAGGACATCCCTATGGGACTGCACGACGCTAACGAGCCGCGTTGGAAGGATTACGACGTGCGCCGCTACGCCTATTGGAGCGTGTTTGCAGGAAGTTGTGGTCACACATACGGCCATAATGCCATCATGCAGATGTTGAAGCCTGGTTATCCCACGAGTTATGGTGATGCTGGCGACGTGAAGGCGTGGTATCAGGGGCTGAAGGATCCTGGCTACAACCAGATGCAATACCTGAAGCGGCTCATCTTGTCGTTCCCCTATTTTGAGCGTGTTCCAGATCAAAGTGTTATTTTGGAGAATGGTGAGAAATACAATCGTCTGATTGCAACGCGCGGCAACGACTATCTGCTCGTTTACAATTACAATAATAACAACATGAAGCTCGACCTGACAAAAATCAGTGGCGAGAAGAAAAATGTTTGGTGGATGACATCTGCAACAGGCCAGTTGAAGTATCTGGGTGAATTCGACAACAAGGTGCTCACCTTCCGCTATCATCCACAGTCAGCTCGTGTGGAGGATGGTGTACTTATCGCCATTGACAGCACAAAAGACTACTTGAAGAAAGACCAGACGGAACTATCACCTGATGGTTACAAGGCAAAAGAACGTGACCTGAATGAATGAACCACGGATTTCTTTGACCTAAAGGTACAAAGTGTGGCGTTGCAATCACAGATTATACGTATGAAAAGATTTCTTATTATTTTGTTTGCTCTGCTGCCCTTGTTGGCTTTTGCCAAAGTGGAAGTGACGAACTTGCGCGTTGAGAACTTGGACAAACCGCTGGGTATTGACACCAATGAGCCACGTTTCTCGTGGCAGATTACCAGCGATAAAAAAAATGTGTGCCAAACGGCTTATCAGATAGTTGTCAGCGGCGATCAGGGCGAGTTGTGGAACTCTGGGCGTGTGGAGAGCGACCAACAGCTGTGGGTGCGCTATGGCGGCTCTCAGTTAAAGAGCAATACAGCTTGCACGTGGAAGGTTAAGGTTTGGACCACTGTTGGTGAGTCCGACTGGAGCAGCGAGGAGTGTTTCAGCATCGGACTGCTCGACGAAGGTAAATGGAGCGGCTATTGGATAGGTTTGGAACAACTGTTGCCTTGTGAAGAAAGAGGTATGCACACACGCATGGCTGCACGCTATCTGCGCAAGGAGTTTCAGTTGAAGGACAAAGCAATAAAGCGAGCAACGGCATATGTCGCTGGCATCGGATTGCATGAATTTTACGTCAACGGTCAGCGTATGGGCGACAAAGTGCTGACGCCTGTGCCCAGCGACTATCGGAAAACCATCTATTACAATACGTATGACGTGACATCTCACATCTTACATCATACACCTGACATCTGCCTCGGCATTGTCCTTGGCAACGGGCGTTATTTCCCTATGCAACAGCATAAGCCGTATAAAATTCATACCTTTGGCTATCCCAAATGCCGCATCAATGTCGTTGTCGAATATACGGACGGCAGCATCCAGCGCTTGCAGACCGATGACAAGGGCTGGAAGATTACCGCTGAAGGCCCTATCCGTGCCAACAACGAATACGACGGAGAGGAATATGATGCCCGCATGGAGATGATGGGCTGGAGTAAGGTAGGCTATGACGATTCGAAATGGTTGAAGGCTGAACGGACGGACATTCCTCAGGCGTATCTTCGTGCACAGATGACGCCAGGCATGAAGGTGTTGCAACAAATACGACCAGCCTCCATAAAAGGAAATCTCGTTGAAATCGGCCAAAATATTGCAGGATGGCTGAAAATTCGTGTTCGAGGACAGAAGGGCGACACCATCCGTATCGTCTATGCCGAGAAACTAAATGACGATGGATCTCTATATCTCGACAACTTCCGCAATGCCCGTTCGACAGACATTTACGTCTGCAATGGTGAGGAAGGAGCAGACGGTCGATGGTGGACTCCGACATTCGTTTATCATGGTTTTAAGTATGCGGAGGTTATTGGACTGAAAAATGCAAAAAAAGACGATTTCATCGCAGAAGTAGTGGCTGACGAGATGGCAACTACGGGCCATTTTGAATGCTCTGATACTATCTTGAATAAAGTGATGAAGAATGCCTGGTGGGGTGTTTTGGACAACTATAAGGGAATGCCTGTCGACTGTCCGCAACGTGACGAGCGTCAGCCTTGGCTGGGCGATAGGACGATGGGGTCGTTGGGTGAGTCGTTCTTGTTCGACAACGAGCGTCTCTATACAAAATGGATGCGTGACATTTGTGAGGCCCAGCGCACAGACGGATGTGTCCCTGACGTAGCACCAGCATTCTGGAACTACTACAGCGACGATGTGGCGTGGGCAGCGGCCTTGCCTTTTGGTTGTGATATGCTTTGGCGACAATACGGTAACCGCGAGGCCATCGATAAAAGCTATCCAGCCATCAAGAAATGGGTGCAACATATCATTGAGGAATACTCCAAGGACGGTATCATCCATTGCGGAAAGTATGCCGATTGGTGTGTACCTCCTGAAAGGCTGGAACTCATCCACTCGCAAGATCCTGCACGACAAACGGATGTAACGCTCATCTCCACAGCATATATCATTCGTACGTTGCAGCTGATGGAGCAGTGGGGTTGCGAGAAGGAACTGTGGCAACCCATCCGTGAACAGATGACGGAGGCTTTCAACAAGCAGTTCCTGATCATCAAGCGAGGCACCAGTCCCCGTCCTGGTCACGTGCTCTATCCTGACTCAATATATTATGGTAATAATACGGTGACGGCGAATGTGCTGCCGTTGGCGCTGGGTATTGTACCTAATGATTGTAAGGAAGATGTGGTGAAGCAGCTTGTTGAAAACATCTGTGTCCAAAACAAAGGCCATGTGTCGTGTGGTGTCATTGGCATCTCTTGGCTCCTCAGAGGTCTGAGCGATAATGGTTTCAGCGACGTAGCCTATCTCTTGTCCACACAGCGTACCTATCCGTCGTGGGGTTATATGACGGAGCAGGGGGCGACAACCATTTGGGAATTATGGAATGGCGACAAAGCAAATCCAAAGATGAACAGCGGCAATCACGTGATGCTGTTAGGCGACCTGCTCACATGGTGTTACCAATATTTAGGAGGAATACGAAGCACAGATGCTTACAAACATATTGTTCTGAAGCCTGCCTTCGACATCCAAGACTGCGAATGGGCGAATGTAAGCTTTGACTCACCCTATGGAAGCATTACAAGCCACTGGAAGAAAAACCTGCAGCACCTTGATTGGCACGTGGTAATTCCCTGCAACACAACAGCCACTGTCTATCTGCCTGATGGTACGACAAAAGAAATTGGTTCTGGTTCTTACGACTTTAGCTGCGATATTCCAACTTCGCATCCAGCTATCATGAAGGATGAATTCCTCTATGAGAGGACCTTCTTCCCAGAGGCTCATGCCTCAACCATTGTGGAAACGAAGAAAGGTGACTTAGTGGCTGCATACTTCGGTGGCACACACGAGAAAGATCCAGATGTCTGCATCTATGTGAATATCAAGAAGAAAGGCTCCAACAAGTGGAGTACTCCCATTCTTGCTGCCGATGGTGTGCTGGACCTTAACGACGCACGCGCCAGATTTGCCGGTCTTTCTGGAATGAAGGACGACACGACACCGGCAACGGCAGGACCAATTCGTCGTGTGTTTTGCGGTTTGGCCGCAAAAAAAGGCACACGCGACGAGGACACCTATGACTATATTACTAAGACCACCCGTCTGCAGAACGTTCCCACGACATTGAAGCGCAAGTCGTGTTGGAATCCTGTCCTTTATGAAATGCCGAATGGTGAGCTGTGGCTATTCTTCAAAATAGGCAGTAGCGTAGGCGACTGGACAGGTTGGTTGGCAAAGTCGAAGGATGGAGGAAAGACGTGGAGCGATAAGGAGCCCCTTGGCTATGATGCAGAAGGTCGTGCTTACCTCGGCCCGATCAAGAATAAACCCGAACTGATTGACCATCGTCTGCTGTGTCCTTCGTCTACTGAGGATAACGGTTGGCGCTTCCACATGGAGATTCTCGACTTGAGTGATGGGCTTTGGAAAACGGACAAACCTGTCAGTGAACTGAATTGGAAATACATCCCTGTGGAATCGACGGAAGCCATTAAGACGGATGACAATGAGCGTCATCCTATCGACTGCATCCAGCCCTCGATATTAAAATTAAAGGATGGTCGTCTGCAAGTCTTGATGCGTACACATAATGCCCGTCTTGCCACCTCGTTCTCGTCGGATGGTGGTAACACATGGACACCCGTCACCCTGTCTGAAGTAGAGAACAACCAGAGCGGAACAGATGCTGTGACGCTAAAAGACGGTCGCCACGCGCTCATCTACAATAATTTCGAGACGTTACCCCTGACCAAGAAAGGTGTGCGAACACCCTGTTCTATAGCACTTAGTGATGACGGCATGCAATGGCGCCACGTACTGACGCTGGAGGACTCGCCCATCGACCAATACAGTTATCCTGCCATCATCCAAGGTCGTGACGGCACACTACACTGTATCTATACGTGGCGACGACAGCGTGTTGCTTACAAGCAAATAGACTTGAGGCAGCTACGTTAGAATAAAAGCTGTTAGAATATCCAGACTTGACTTTCGTCAGGGTAGTTGTACCAGTCAAGAGCTGCCTTGTGGTTTTCCACCCATGCGCCAAACGCGTGGCCTGTGGTTTTATAAGCTCCATCACTGAATACCACACCGGTATCCGTGCGTTTGTAGAAACCGATCTGTACACCCTCTAGCGGATATTTGAAGTCATTAGAAGGTACCAACAATGCCCAAGGCAGGTCTTTGATTTTGAACTCTACCTGATAGTTATACAGCACTTGGGAGGCTTTCAACTCGTCGAGATGGATTTCATATAGGCCGCCGTTGTAATTTTCGACAATAAACGGGTCGATTTCCTCGAGCGTTATGTTTTCAGCTATCGTAGAGTCTTTGAAATAGATAATATAACTCTGGCTGACGGAATTTCTCGATTCATACTCTGGGCTAGCGTCCAAAGACGTATTATAGTATTTGCGCAAGGCTATCGCCCCCGTGTTCTCCATGATGGACTGATAGGGGTCCATTGCCCAGTGAGCATCAGCACACACGGTAATGACAGGTTGATTCTTTGGACTACAAATCAACAGGTCGTAGCTTCTTACAAAGTTTTTCGAACCCGCTGGCAAATTGTCGTTAAACGTCTTGCCATTGGCAGTCGTGACGCTATCTATATCGTCGAAATTGCAACCCATCACTCTGAAAAATCCGGCAAGCTGAACGTCGCAGCCCACAGCCGACAGCGTTACGTGAACCACCACTTGCTTGGGTGTTGTATGCTCCACACCGATACGGAATACGAGATCGTTGTAGTCGTAATCACCAACCAATGGAAAATCCTTTTCATATAAATAAGAATAGGTCTGCGGTTTTAGCGTGGCAACGGGAGTTCCTGTATTGATTCCACCCGAAAAGTCAATTTCCGTCTGTGTTACAGGGAAGACCTTTACGTAATAGATGCCATCCTTATCGACGAGTGCCGCATAGAGCGTAGACTGTATCATGGGCACACTGACCGTCATCCATTTCGACTCGCCTTTAGCTATCACGAATTCGTTCATCACTTCGGCCTTTGTGCTGGACAGCGGGTTGGCAGTCAGCAACATCACCTTCTCAACATCTTGATTGACGTTGGCAGTAATCTTATACGAGCGCTCTTCCGTCAGTCTCCACTGGTGATATTGGTCAACGCTATCTACTGGAGAATTGTATTTGATGTATTCGTTGTACTTCTCCTCGTCATAATAGTTTGTAGTACAAGCCATTGCGCTCAGAAGCACCATTGCCCCCAAGGCCGTCTTTATCAGTGAGTGGGTCATTTTCATCTTGCTTTATTCAAAAAAGTGTCTTAATTTGGTCCCAAAATTACTATTTTGGCTTCAAAATTACAAAATATTATAGACAAATGACCATTATTTTTCGCAATTTTATAGATTTTAACACTAAAATGCATTTACTTAGGGAATTTCTTTGTATTTTTGCACCATCAATTGATAATTAAGTTACGTAACAAGACAAAATTAAAATCTTATGAGCGGAATGAAAAAGTTTTTTGGAATAGGATTATTGGCTCTGCTCACGACGGCCTATTTAACATCCAGTTGTTCGCGCGACGATTACAGCGGTTCTATGCTTGAAGCCAAGAAAGCAGCATTCGATGAAGCTTTCAGGGACGTCTATGGTAACCCGGACCCAAAGCATACTTGGGGCTTCGGAGATAATGGTACGACTCGTGCATTNNATTATTGGCTCTGCTCACGACGGCCTATTTAACATCCAGTTGTTCGCGCGATGAATTCTCGGGTTCTATGATTGAAGCCAAGGCAGAGGCATTTAATGAAGTTTTCATAGAAACCTATGGTACACCAAACCCACAGCATGATTGGGGTTTCGGCACTGGCATTTCAACCCGTGCGTTTACGCGTTCTGAGAATGCTAACGCTAACGAGTGGGCAGACCCCAACAAGGCTTATGGTGGCTTGAAGGTTCCTCCTCCCCTTACTCCAGCACAGATTGCTGTGGTTAAGAAATATTTCCAGACTCATCGAAATCTTGGTTATGAGGATCCTCAGTGGACGCACTACTTTATCCAGCAGGTGTATAAGGGACATACTGATGTACCTCAGGGATGTGCTACCCCCGAGGCATATATGGCTGCTAACGGTACAACTTACCTCATAGCTTCAGATTATATGGATCACCTGGCTGCAATTGATGGTAGTTTTGTTGACCACATTAATAACTTCAACCATGGCGATTGCAGCGAGAACGATCACGTGCTGGATAATGGCGGTAATGCCAATGACGGTCCTTTCCATACTGATAAGATTATGTATATGCATAATTCAACGACGAAGCATTTTGGTTACTTTAACAGTAACGGCTCGTTGTGTCATACTAACTACACCGGCTTGGTGAGCTATACGACCATTATGCAGGCAATGGGTGAGGAAGCTAATTGCCTTAACGACGGTTGGAACCGCTCGTTCATGGGCTTCGACTTCGAGCAGATGGTTGATGACCAATGCTATGCTACCGAAAATAATGCAGTGAAGAACCTGACCATCTGGGGTAACTTTATTATTAATGGTACGATGCAGACCGACTATGTCTATCAGTACAATAATCAGCCCGTGAAGATGCTGAGCGACCAGATGAACCGCTATTGTGGTGATAAGAGGACAGTTACTGATGCACAACTTTATACTGATGTTTACGATGCAAACAACAACAATGCTTACGTTGGCAAACAGCTGAACACTGGTGTCATCGACGGTCTCCTTGCTGACGGCTATCTGCCCGTTGATAACAAAAGCTTACGTGAGTGGGTTAAGGTTGGTGGTTGCGCTGACGGCTACTTCAGCGACTGGATTGTGACGCTGACTGAGGCAAAGCGCCAAGACGGTGGAGATATTCCTACTGAAAACGCCGAAATCATTACCGTGCAGGAAATCGTTGACGGACGTATTTTCTGCGAGGACTTAGGATCGTCAGAGAGATCAGATATCGACTACAACGACGTAGTGTTCGATGCCTTCACCTATGTGACGAAAACTTATAAGGTGCCATATACTCTCGACAGCAATAAGAACAGAGTGTACGACTATAATAATAAGCAATTTCTGGGCTATACTTACAATAAGACTGACATTAACCTGCTGGCTGCTGGTGGAACGATTGCCATTTCTGCCGCAGGAGAGAATGTCAACCAGAAGCTGGGCATCGACAAGTCCATCATGGCTAATACCTATGTGGAAGGCGTGAGCCCTAACAATTCCGGATATTCTAACTTCAATAACGGAGTTAGTCCTGTCAAATTTACAGTCAATAACCCAAGCTATGTTGATTTGAAAAACATACCCATTGTGGTGAAGATGGGTACAGAAGTGACAGAGTTGCAGGCCATTAGGGGTAGCGTGCCCCAGAAGTTCTTAGCTCCTGTGGGAACACCTTGGATTCCTGAGCGCGTGGAAATACAAAATGGATTCCCCCGATTCAGTAATTGGGTGTCAACAATAGCTACGCCTTGGGGAGATTTGACTCCCAATAACCTCTATAACCTTAAATTCGTTTCGAATTTTAGTATAAATAATTGGGGAGGATCGATAGAAAAATTCTGGGCCGATATGAATCTTGAATATCCGGCATTGTTTGTCGATGGGGAAAATCAGATTACCATCACGCTCGGAAATGGACAGTCTCTGCAAGAAGGCGACCAGATAGCCATCACGGGTTATCGCAAAAACGTCGACAATACAGCGGGCACGCTCTACATTAAGTGTAATGGCTATGTTGTCGCACAGACGCAGGATTATAACAACATCAGTTATGATGCCAAACCAAACACCTTCGTTTTCTCTGTGCCTTCCGATATGGCTGGCTACAGCAGCTTCCAGCTGTCGAGAGATTTGAATGGCGCCCAGATATATATCACTGGCATTACCGTCATCGGCGGACTCGGTGCCCAGCGTGTTGGTAACTATAGTGGTGGTAATAACAGCGGCAATAACGGTAACAACAATAGAAACACCAATGATGGCGGCAGTGACGGCGATGCACCGAATTTTGGCACTCTGACGGGTACCGAGGTTGCCGTTAATACGACAGCACTCAGCAGTAATAGTAATCTGACCGTTGACGCTTACGACATCTCTAACACTCCAGCAGCCACCATTTATGTATATGGTACGGGCGAAGGTAGCGTATATGTCAACGGTGTTGAGGCGACGACCGTTGCTACTCGTTCCGCAGCGGGTGTTGTTAAGTCGTGTACCCTCACTCCTGCGCAGATGGGACTCAACGGGCTGAGCATCACTGGTGGCAATTTTACAGTCTATAGGTTAAGCTATCAAGCCACAACATTACCTTCCGTTTCGCAGCCTGCGGGAACGCTTCTATTTGGTGGAAATGGTCAGAGCAAGAATATGGCAAATTGGGGTGACAACCAACTGAAAGTTGCTGGCAGCAATCTTTCAGGGCTTACTAAAAATAGTAAGATTCGTGTTGCTGGTATTGGTTTTGGACAAGGAAATGTACAGATTGACGTAGAATATCCTTGGCAAGTCATCCAAAACCAAACCTATACAACTAATAGTGCTGTGGGAGAAGTTTCGGTTGAATTTGAACTGACGACAGAACAACAGGCAAAAGACCTGTTGGCTGGCGGTCTCGTCGTACAAGGCAACAACTTCATTCTGAAGTATGTCACGGTCGAGAATCCTAGTAGTACTGGTGGCGGTGGAACTGCGACAGCTACTATCAATTTGGTAACAAGTGCAAATGCTATAACGGCACAAAACAGTGCGACTCAAATAGTAACAGATGCATCTACTGGAAGGAGCTATGCCAATAGAATAGTTGGAGGTACTACGAGATTGGTAGGAAAAGCTACAATTAACGCTGACGAGAAAACTTATGGCTATTGGAACTTTAAAATTGGTCCAGGAAATTCTGGCGATGGAATTCTTCCAGAAATAAGTAACAATCTTTCTGAATATTCTGGCTGGAAGCAAAACGATGTGGTTAATATTAACTTGCTTCTTACGCAAGAACTAAAGGATAAGATCGTTAAAGCTGTTGGCAAAGATGGAGAATACTGGCCTGGTGGAATGATTACCTTCCAAGGCCATAATGTTACTCTGACTGAGCTCAAGTTAACAAACTGTCTGGCAGCAGAATAACGTTACACATAATATAAGATTTTAATTTTAGTTCGAAAGAGGTCACCTACGTGAGGTAGGTGTCCTCATTTTTTATGGTTTCCGACTTCATTTCCTGCTATGTGCCGTCACCTTCCCTGCTAATCGTCACTCTCCTCCCTGCTGTCGGCTCGACACTTCCCTGCTGTCGGCCACACATCAGGGAGCAGAGCGCCGCTCAGCCCGTAAGGTGATGGACTAACACGTCATTTGTAGACGAAGTACGAGCCGCCGTCGCTCTGGCAATACTTGCGCAGCAATTGTTGGATGTACTCGGCATTCTCGCGCACACGTTGTTCGTTGCCGTCGTATCCGTTGATGAGCACCACTAAGTGACGAGTGTCTAATGTCATCTTCGTGCGCTCGTTGTCACTGGTTGGCGTGCCGACGCCACCCTCTGCGTCGCGATAGACAGGCAGTCCACAGATGTTCAAGAGGCCACGTCCGATACCTTCATAGGGCTCACCCTCACGTCCGATGCCCAGCGTCAGCGTGTTGCCTACGAATTTGTCTGCGTCGAACCCACCGATGCTGTAACCGTATGCAATAGATGCCAGATTGACGAGGTCCACCAGCGTGTCGCGCTGGTACAGTTCCTTGCCTTGTAACATACGGCGTATGAGAGCCTCCGACGCAGGACGATAGCGTGAGGGGTCTTTGCCACAGGCCTTATAAACCCGTCGAGTGGCCGCTATGCTCGTCATATCCTTCAGCGACTCGGTAGTTAGTTCACTGCGAAACCTTTCGCCTAACGCCTCTATCTCCTGCCACAGTTCTTCGCAGTATGGCGTATTCACTACCTGTGCTTCAACACATGCCCCTACAAACTCAGGGCATACACTTTCTATCTCTTGCGATACATTGATAATCATGGAGCCGGGAAACTTCTAATGTGTTTATTGTAAAAGATTTCAACCCCAAAACGATGAGGTTGAAATCTTTTGTTGTTATGTCTAATTCCGTCTTACTCGGCCAGAGGGTCGAAGGTGCCGTTAGAGCCACCGCGATTGTAGTCAGCCCAGCCGATGGTCTGAGGAAGGTCGGGATTGTGGCTCTGTGCTCCTTGGCCCAGTCCGAGGAAGTANNGTGAGCTGTGACTCGATGTCTGCCACACTGAAGTTAACTCCGGCAGGACGCTCAACACCAGCCTTAACCAGCGGGTCGCTGTCGGCAGTCGTGCCACCGACGCCAAACTGGTTACCCGTGCGGAACTCGACGCGCTCACGACGCTGTCCGTTCCAAGCCTTGAAGCCTAACCATGTGCAGGTATTGCCCCCCCAACCAGTAACCTTCCAAGAAGAAGGCAGCGGCTGAGCCTCTGAATCAGGATCGGCTGCAGGTTCTGTGAGTGTACCACCGTCGAAGAGCATCCAACGACGCATATCGTCGAAGCGCTTACCCTCGTAGGCAAACTCAATCTGACGTTCGTAGAGGATGGCCGACATACAAGCAGCCTGGTCGGTACCCAGATTGGCCTGAAGACCATAATTATTTTCAGCGGTATATCCGGCACGAGCACGAATCTGCTGCAGGTAACCTACAGCCTCGCCCATCTGTCCTGCACCGCAGGCAGCCTCAGCCAGATTGAGCAGCACTTCAGCATAGCGCAACTCGATGAGCGGAGCACCGGAATAGTAGTGCTGGCTGGCAATGGGGTCGTAGTTGTAAAGCGGTGAGGGGTTCACATCGTAATCGTCACTCTTCTTGCGGACATAGATGCCAGCCTTGCTGGTAAGCAGGTTGTCGGCACCATATGAGTTGCCGCTCTCGGGGTTGCCCTGATCGTTGAGGTCGACATACCACACGTAGTTCCATAGTACGTAGTTCTTACCACCGTCGTAAGAGGGATTATTGGCATCAGCGGGAACAGGGTCGCCACTATAGGCCCAGCGGAAGCCGGGGAAGGCAAAGGTGCGATAGAAACGCGGGTCGCGGTTCATGTAAGGCGCCGTCTCGTCGTAAGTGTACTGACTGCGCTCGAGCTTCGTATAGGTATCGGTATAGGTACGCTTACCAACCTCCGTCAGTGCAGGCAGGACGTTCAGATCGGGCATCTTACCGTCGGCCATCGGGAATAGCTCGACCAGTGCCAGACCGGCATTCTTACCGCTACCGCCCGTGTTCTTCGGACGGATGGCACGTTCCCAGTTGTTGTTGCGCTGGATATCGGAACCGTCGGCGACGAT
>LXOW01041716.1_pt1 | contig 12762 bp, 9 predicted proteins | sample 1368591 | NCBI WGS metagenome assembly LXOW01 (sample SAMN04884650, study PRJNA319009) | bovine gut metagenome | isolation source: Cow rumen | host: Bos taurus | place: Italy: Legnaro (PD) | collected 2014-07-09
GATGAACTGCTCGTCGAGGAAGATGTCGGAAATCTTCAGGCCCACCAGCTCGCTGACCCGCAGGCCGCAGGAATACAGCACTTCCAGGATGCAGCGGTTGCGGTGCCCCTCGGGCCTGGAGAGGTCCACAGAGTCGAGGATAGCGAGCACCTCGTCCACGGACAGGACGGTGGGAAGGTAGGCGTTGAGCTTGGGGGCGGCAAGTTTGTCGCAGGGATTTTCGCTGAGCCGGCCTTCGGTATCGAGAAAGCGGTAGAGGGCTTTGACGGAGCTCAGGGCACGGGCCTGGGACCGTTTGGTGACGCCGGCCTCGACCAGAGAATCGAGGAATGCGCGGATGTCGTCGGCTGAGGCGGAGGCCGGTTCGACGCTACGGGCTTTCAGCAGCGTGAAATATTTTTCGATGTCGGAAGCGTAGGCGGCGATGGTGTTGGCCGCCAGCGAACGCTCGAGTTTCAGGTAACCCTTGAAGTCGAGCAGGGTGGTCTCGTAGGTGTCAGCGTGATTGCGCATAATGGCGGCAGTAGGGAGACAGGCCGCAGCTCGCGCATTTGGGCGCACGGGCCGTGCATTCGTAGCGTCCGTGGAGGATGAGCCAGTGGTGGGCCTTGGGGCGGATGGCTTCGGGAATGCCGGCTTCAAGGTCGCGTTCCACGGCATAGGGTGTCTTGCCGTCCGACAGGCCGAGGCGGTGTGCCACCCGGAACACATGGGTGTCGACGGCGATGACGGGGGCGTCGTAGAGTACGCTGGTCACCACGTTGGCGGTTTTGCGGCCGACACCGGGCAGGGTCATCAGCGTGTCGATGTCGCGGGGAATCTCGCCGCCATGCTCGTCCATTACCTTGCGGGCCATCGCCACCAGGTGCGCGGCTTTGCTGTTGGGATAGGAGATCGACCGGATGAGCGGATAGACTTCCTCGGGTGTGGCAGCCGCCAGCGATGCGACGTCGGGATATTTTTCGTAGAAGGCCGGGGTTGTGAGGTTGACCCGCTTGTCGGTGCATTGGGCCGAAAGGATGACGGCCACGATGAGCTGGTAGGGCGATTGGAAATGCAATTCACTCTGCGCCAGGGGCCGGTTGGCCTCAAACCAGGCCATCACTTCCCGGAAAGGGGGCTTATGCGCTCGCTGCGACTTCACGGCAGACTCCGTTTTCGAGGTTCATCACCCGGGCCGGGAACATCCGCAGCAGCACCTGGTTGTGGGTGACCATCAGGATGGCCGTGCCGCGGCGGTTGATGTCGAAGAGCAGTCGCATGATATCGCGGGCGGTGTCTTCGTCAAGGTTGCCGGTGGGCTCGTCGGCCAGGATAAGGGCGGGTTGGTTGAGCAGGGCGCGGGCGATGGCTGCGCGCTGCTGTTCGCCGCCGGAGAGCTGATGCGGCATCTTGTAGGCCTTGTGCTGGAGCCCGACGGCCTCAAGAACGCGGTCGATCCGCTCGCGGATGGCGCCCTTGTCTTTCCAGCCGGTGGCTTCAAGAGCAAAGCGAAGGTTGTCTTCCACGGTGCGGTCCATCAGCAGCTGGAAATCCTGAAAAACGATGCCCAGGCTACGCCGGAGGTATGGTATTTGCTTCTTCTTCAGGTTTGTCAGGTCGAAATCTCCGACAAACGCTTCTCCGTTCAGGGGCGGATTCTCCCCGGTGAGGGTGCGGATGATGGAGGTTTTTCCGCTGCCGACCTTGCCGGTCAGGTAAACAAATTCGCCCGGACGGATGGTCAGGTCGAGATGGTCGACCACCACGACTTCTCCGTTGGAGATGTCGGCGGAGCGGAAATGGACGACAGGTTTTGCATCAGGGTTCATGGCGATGGCTTTGATGCACAAATTTAACTTTTTTTGCGTATTTTCGCATCATAGAACGATGAAAAGCGTGAGCGTATCCATAAGAACCGGTGCAGCGGCCCTGCTGCTGCTCCTGGCGGCGCTGCCCTTGTCGGGCCAGGTCAAGGACCGGCAGCATTCCGACCGTCTCGAATCGGCCCGAAAACTCTATTTCAGCGGATCCTACTATGCGGCGGAAAAAGCCTTTACCGAACTGGGCAAGGAGTCGATGCTGACCCTCGACCGTTCGGAGATCGAGGCCTACAAGGTGATGTGTGCCATCGCCCTCGACAAGGTCAACGCCGAAGGGCTGGTGAACACCTTCTGCAGCAAGTATCCCAACGCGCCGCAGCAGTCGATGGTCCGCGAGGCCCTGGCTTCCCGCTATTTCGATACCGGCAAGTACGTGGAAGCCCTGGAAGTCTACAACACCATCAACCGCGATCACCTGTACACAACCCGCCGGATTCCCTTCACCTTCAAGAAAGCCTACAGCAACCTGCGCACGGGCGGTTACGACCGGGCCGAGCAAGGGTTTGCCGAGGTGCTTGCCGCTCCTTACTCACAGTATACGGTTCCCAGCACCTACTACAAAGGATACGTGCACTATCTCCAGCAGCAGTTCGACCAGGCCGTTCCTTTGTTCGAGAAAGTGGGGAAGGGCAACCAGTTCTCGCTGATGGCCGAGTATTTCGCTGTTGAGAGCAAGCTGATGCTCAAGGACTACGACTATGTAATCAAGCATGGCGAGCCGCTCTTCGGCCAGCTCGACAAGGAGATGCAGAGTTCGCTGGCCCGCATCCTCTCTGAAGCCTGGTACGAGAAAGGGGACCAGGAGAAAGCCCGCCATTACCTTGACATCTATGCGCAGAGCGGCGCGGAACTCAGCCGCAAGGACCACTATTTCTCTGGCATCATATCGTACAGCCTCAAGTCGTGGCCGGCCGCCATCGAATCGTTTTCCCATGTGCTGAGCCAGGACGATGAACTGGGGCAGAACGCTTGGTACTACACTGCCAACAGTTATCTGCAGACCAAGAACAAGATTGCCGCACTCGATGCGTTCAAGGCCGCCTCGGAATGTAATTTCGATCCCGTGATCCAGGAAGACGCCTTCTTCAATTTCGCAAAACTGTCGTTCGATGTCAACGCCGACATATCGCAGTTCCGCAAATATATGGAGAAATGGCCCGACAGCGGGAAAGACGACATTATCCACAATTATATGGCCACGGCCTTCCTCCTGTCGAAAGACTATCGTTCCGCCGTAGAGGCCCTCTCGGCCATCAAGGTCCATACTCCCGAATCGTCGGCCAACCTGCAGAAAGCGTCGTTCCTGCGGGCGATGCAGTTGATTGAAGGAAAAGGTTACCGGGCCGCGGAACCGCTGCTCGAGACGGCGGTGGAAACGGGCGACAACCCGGGTTTGAGCAACCTGGCGCGCTTCTGGCTGGCCGAGTGCTGCTACCGGGACGACCGCTGGTCGGAAGCCATCGCCATCAACACCGATCTGCTGGCCGACCGCGACTTCCGCAACACTTCTGAATATCCCCAGACCCTCTACAATCTGGCCTACAGCTATCTCAAGAGTGGTAACTATGTCTATGCGGAGAATTACTTCCGCAACTTCCTGAACGTTTCGGGTGAATATCTTCAGTATGAGCGCGATGCGCAGACCCGGCTCGGCGACGCCTGTTTCATGCAGGGCAAATATGCCGATGCAGCCCAGACTTACGAGAAGGTGTTCGATGCCGATCCTGCTTCGGATGATTTGTATCCCGTGCTGCAGTCGGCCATCGCCTATGGCTTGATGGGCGACGAAGCCAAAAAGATCGACCTGCTCAAGCAGGTGACCCGGCTCAACCGCACGGCGCCGCTCTATCCACAGGCCCTCTTTGAACTCGGACGGACCTATGTGCAGACCGGCAAGAATGAGAATGCGACGGAATGCTTCTACACCCTGCTCGGAATGAAGGGCAACGACTACTATACCAGGGCCTTGCTGGAACTGGCGCTGATCAATGCCAACGCCCGCAAATGGGACAAGGCCATCGAATACTACAAGACGGTGGTGGCCTATGCGCCCGAGTCGCCCGAGGCAGAGGATGCCCTGGCCGGACTGGAGAGCATCTACCGTCAGCGCAACCAGCCCGACGTTTTCCTGGCTTATCTCGACGAGATCGGCCGCAGTGATGTCAAGAGCGACGCGGAGCGGGAGCAGATGCTTTTCAACTCTGCGGAGCAGGTATTCCTTTCGGGCCGTTACCCGGCCGCCATCAGCGCGTTGCAGCAGTTCATCGCACAGTTCCCGTCGGGAGAGAAAGCGCCGCGGGCAACCTTGTACCTGGCGGAGAGCCTGCGGGCCACGGGCCGCCTCGAATCGGCCGCCGACAGCTATTGGAAAGTGGTCAACATGCGCGATGCCAGCTGCCAGGAAGAGGCCCTGAAGGCCTATGCCAGCATCAACTACGACTTGCAGCACTACGAAAAGGCCGCCGACGCCTGGCGGCAGCTGATCGACCGGACGCGTGACGATGCGGTGCGTCAGGAAGCCTGCCTGGGCCTGATGCGGGCCTCCTTTGGAGCCAAAGATTATAATGAGGTAGTGCTTGTGGGACAGATGGTCGGTACGCGGGAAGCCCGTTTCCTGATGGCCAAGTCCCTCCGTACGCTGGGCCAGCGTGAGCGTTCCCGCGAGCTGTTTGAGGAACTGGCCGCCAACCGGGATGACGCCTTCGGCGCCGAGAGTGCCTATACCCTGATTCAGGATGCCTACGACCGCGGCGATTTCGACGAGGTGCAGGAAGCCGTCTACGCCTTCTCCGACTCAGGTTCGAACCAGGTTTACTGGATGGCGCGCAGTTTCATCGTCCTGGGCGACGCTTTTGCCGCCCGTGGCGACAATGCACAGGCGGAGGCGACCTACAACAGTATCTTGGATGGATACCAGCCTGAACGCGAGGACGATGATATCCTCGAGCAGGTCCGTATCCGTCTGAACCAACTTAAATCTTCGAAGCGATGAAACGGATCCTTACCATAGCTTTCCTGCTTTTTGCCCTGCTCCCGCTTCGGGCGCAGCATGCCACGGTCGAGGTAAGCCGGCCCTACGATGTCAATCTCGACGGCATCCGCAAACCCGACATCCCCATTTCCATCGACGATTCGCTCCATCGTTTCGACGTCCGTTTCGACTATTCGATCTTCAATCGTCCCTATAGCGACCTCTACGACTTCACACCTTACGAGTCGATTCAGCTGGCGACGGTGGGGGCCAATCGCACGCCTTTCGTTTTCACCCGCCTGGGTGCGCAGTACGCACCGGGCGAGCGCGGCGTGATGCCGGCCGCGGAGCTCTATCTCCAGACCAAGCCCAAGAACGGTTTCTGCTCCGGCCTGTACGGCCGACACAATTCATTCTTCGGCGAGTTGGGCCGCAGTTTTGCAGACTATGATCCCCTGCAGACCCGGCGGATGCAGAATACCTTCGGGGGTGACCTTACCTATGACTGGGCGACCGGCGAGCTGATGTTCGACGTCAAATACGATCTGGACCGCTATAACTACCAGACGCAGCAGCCCTGGGTCGAGGAATCGTCGCACCACAACAACAGCCTGACGGCCTCCTTCAACCTGAATTCCGCCCAGAAGGAAGCCAATACCATCTACTACGATGTGACCCTGTCATACCGAAATACCCGGAAGATGTTTGCGCTCAGCGCGTTTTCCCAGTCCGACTCTTCGCGTCTCTCCGAGGGCTTCCTGACGGTGAAGGGCTATGTGGGGGCCTCGTTCGACATCCATCGCGTATATGTGGACATGAACATCGAGTACGCCAGCTATGCCGGCGTCCACGATTTCAACATCGGCCTGGTGGAATTTTCGCCCATCTACCGGTTCAAGCGCAAGTGGATCGATGCCAAGCTGGGCGTGAAATTCGGCAGCCGCTACGGCATCGTGGGCGAGATTGAGGAACCCGGGCTCGACCTGTCGGCACGCAGCAACATTTTCCCCGATGTGGATGTCCGTTTCACCATGGTAGACAAGGTGCTCTGGGCCCATGCCGTGGTGACGGGCGGCAACGACCTGAACCCCTATTCCCGGATGATTGACGACTGCCCGATCGTGCTGCCGTCCTCCACGATGGATTTCGGTTCCAGACCGCTCGACGCCACCTTCTCGTTGGAAAGCGTGATCGGCGGCCGCCTGGGCCTCAATCTGGAAACCAACTACAAGATCTATCGCAACAAAATGATCTTCGTGCCGGTCTACTGGGGCGCCATCTCACAGATGGAGGCCACCTACCGCGACGTCAACCAGTTCTCCGTGCAGGGCGAGGTGTTCTGGAGGAGCCAGGACCTGACGGTAGGCGGCCGCATGCGCTATGCCGACTACAAGAACCGCGTGGACAAATCGGTGGTGACGGAGATGCCGAAATGGACGGGTTATGGCTTCATCCGCTATAATTTCCGGGAACGGCTTATCGCTCAGCTGGAGTGCAACTACCGCAGCAAGACGAGCGGCTTCATCAACGTTGCCGACGATATTGTGGACCGCTATGAGGTGCCTTCCATCGTAGACCTCGACCTGAACGTCAATTTTCTCATCAACAAATACATTTCAGTTTTCGCAAAGGCCGGAAACCTCCTCAATCACCGCAACCAGTACATGCCGCTCTACCTGGAGCCCGGACGCAATTTCGGTGGAGGTATCTGCTTGAATTTCTAGCAGGTCCCGGCTTGAAAAAACGGCGGAAAAATCTAGGTTTTTCCGCCGTTTTTCGTTATCTTTGTTCGTTTATATGAAGATAGTTTTTTAATGGAACAGAACGAAACCTATTCTGCCGACAGTATCCAGGTGCTGGAAGGTCTCGAAGCCGTGCGCAAGCGCCCTTCGATGTATATTGGCGATATTGGCTCTCGTGGACTTCATCACCTTGTATATGAGGTAGTTGATAATTCCATCGACGAGGCGCTGGCCGGCTTCTGCAACGATATTCTCGTTGTCATCAATCCCGATAATTCGATCACGGTGTCCGATAATGGCCGCGGTATCCCGACCGGCATGCACGAGAAAGAAAAACGCAGCGCCCTCGAAGTGGTGTTGACGGTCCTTCATGCAGGCGGCAAATTCAGCAAGGACAGCTACAAAGTGTCTGGCGGTCTCCATGGTGTGGGTGTCTCCTGCGTGAACGCGCTTTCCACGCACCTGAAAGCTGAGATTCACCGTGAAGGCAAAATCTTCGTGCAGGAGTACTCCAAAGGCAAGCCGCTTTACGACGTGAAGGAGGTGGGCGAGGCTTCCGATACGGGCACCATCATCTCTTTCAAGCCCGATCCCGAGATCTTCACCGTCACCACGGTCTACGATTACGACATTCTGGCCGGCCGTCTCCGCGAATTGGCCTTCCTGAACAAGGGTGTCCGTCTCACCTTGCGCGACATGCGTCCGCGTGAGAAAGAATACGACGAGAACGGCAATGAAATCCCGGCCCAGCCCAGGGAAGAAGTGTTCTACTCGGAGCGCGGACTCATCGAATTCGTGCAGTATCTCGACGGCGTTCGCGTGAAACTCACCGAGAAACCCATCTATCTCGAGACCGACAAGGTCATCCCCATCGAGATCGCGATGCAATACAACGACGGTTTCAGCGAAAACGTCCACTCCTACGTCAACAACATCAACACCATTGAGGGAGGTACGCACTTGAGTGGTTTCCGCCGCGGCCTGACCACCACCCTCAAGAGCTACGCCGACAAGAACGGCCTGCTCTCCAAGCTGAAATTCGACCTCGATCCTTCGGACTTCCGTGAGGGCCTGACCGCGGTCATTTCTGTGAAGGTGGCCGAGCCGCAGTTCGAGGGCCAGACCAAGACCAAGCTGGGCAACAGCGAAGTGATGGCTGCCGTTTCGCAGGCCGTGAGTGCCGCGCTCGAGCAGTATCTGGAAGAAAATCCGAAAGATGCGCGTGCCATCGTCGACAAGGTGGTGCTGGCCGCCACGGCCCGCCATGCGGCCCGCAAGGCCCGCGAGCTGGTGCAGCGCAAGACGGTGATGTCGGGCAGCGGCCTGCCGGGCAAGCTGGCCGACTGCTCCGACCGCGATCCCGCCAACTGCGAGCTCTTCCTCGTGGAGGGTGATTCCGCAGGCGGAACGGCCAAGCAGGGCCGCAACCGCCAGTTCCAGGCCATCCTGCCGTTGCGCGGTAAGATCCTGAACGTGGAAAAGGCCATGGAGCACCGCGCTTTCGAAAGCGAATCCATCCGCAACATCTATACGGCCCTGGGCGTGTCGGTCGGTACCGAAGAAGACCCGAAGGCCCTGAACATGACGAAGCTCCGCTATCACAAGGTCATCATCATGACCGATGCCGACGTGGACGGAAGCCACATCGCCACGCTGATCCTCACCTTCTTCTTCCGCTATATGCCCGACCTGATCCGCAGCGGCTACGTGTATATCGCCACCCCGCCGCTCTACCGCGTGAAGAAGGGCAATGTCGAAGAATACTGCTGGACCGACGAAGAGCGCTCCGCTGCCATCGAGCGCATCGGCAAGGGCAAGGACACGGGCCTGCTGGTCTCGCGCTACAAAGGTCTCGGTGAGATGGATGCCGAGCAGCTCTGGGCTACGACCATGGACCCGGACAAGCGCATCCTGCGCCAAGTCCACATCGAAAATGCGGCCGAGGCGGACCGCATCTTCTCGATGCTCATGGGCGACGACGTCCCGCCGCGCCGCGAATTCATCGAGCAGAACGCCAAATACGCCAACATTGATGCCTAATTTCTAAAACCTGAACACCGTACAATGGATATTTTCGAGAGAATCGCCAAAGATTCGGGCGGCCCGCTGGGCCAGTATCGCGACAAGGCCTTCGGCTATTTCATGTTTCCCAAGCTGGAAGGTGAACTGGGACCGCACATGCGTTTCCAGGGCGAGGAAGTGCTCTGCTGGAGCTTGAACAACTACCTGGGCCTGGCCAACCATCCTGCCATCCGCAAGGTCGACGGCGAAGCCGCCGCACGCTGGGGCCTGGCTTACCCGATGGGTTCGCGCATGCTCACCGGCCACACGGCGCTGCACGAGCAGCTGGAGCGCGAGCTGGCCGAATTCGAGAAGAAGGAAGATGCCTTCCTCTTTAACTTTGGCTACCAGGGCATCGTCTCGACCATCGATTCGCTCATGTCGCGCCACGACGTGATCGTCTATGACAACGAGTGCCACGCCTGCCTGCTCGACGGTATCCGCCTCCATGTGGGCAGCAAATACAAATACCGCCACAACGACATCGCGCACTGCGAGAAGATCCTCGCCCGCGCCTGCAAGGAGGCCGAGGCAGCTGGCGGCGGCGTGCTGCTGATCACCGAGGGTGTCTACGGTATGACCGGCGCCCTGGGTATCCTCGACCAGATCGCTGCGCTCAAGAAGAAATACAAGTTCCGCATCCTGATTGACGATGCGCACGGTTTTGGTGTCATGGGCCCGCACGGCCGCGGCACCTCCGAGCATTTCGGCGTGATGGACGAGATCGACCTCTACATCGGCGCCTACGCCAAGAGCATGGCCATCATCGGCGGCTTCGTGGCCGGTCCGCACGCCATCATCAACTACCTGCGCTACAACCTCCGTTCGCAGATCTACGCCAAGGCGCTCCCGATGCCCATCGTGGAAGGCTGCCTGAAGCGCCTGGAGATCATCCGCGGCCCCGAGGGCGACGAGCTCCGCAAGAAGCTGTGGACCATCACCCGCGCGCTGCAGGACGGCCTGCGCAAGCGCGGTTTCGATATCGGCGTGGCCGAGGCCTGTGTGACACCGGTCTTCATGAAGGGCAACATGGCCCAGGCGACCAACATCCTGATCGACCTGCGCAAGAACTACCACATCTTCTGCTCGGTGATTACCTATCCGGTCGTTCCGGAAGGCGTCCTGATGTATCGCATCATCCCGACCGCCGCGCACACGCTTGAAGATGTCGAATACACCCTCAACGCCTTCGCCGAAGTTCGCGAAAAACTCGACAAAGGCGTCTACGACGCCGACGTTATCCAGAACGTCAGCATCCGCTGATGCGGAACCCCTAAAGGAAAGGAGCATCAGCCAATCAGTAGCCGAGGTTCTCGCCGTTGAGGATGCGGGAGAAGTACCAGAGGTGGAGGCGGAGGGCATAGTCCCAGTATTTCCAACTGTGGACGCCCGGCGAAAAGATTTCGATATACGGCACCCCCAGTTCCTTGCAGCGCTCGCAGAAAGCCAGGTTGCAGGGATAGAGGCTGTCGCTGTAGCCGCAGCTGACGACCATCAGTTTGTCGCTGCCTTTCGCCCGCTCGATGCGGTTGATCGCAGATTCTTCATCGTGCCGCTTGTTCTCCGGGCCGTAGGGACCCAGCAGCCGGTCTAGGCCGAGCCGGCCCTTCTCCGCGTTGAGGTCGAGCACGCCGCTCATCGAGCCGGCGCCCCGGAAACGGTTGATGTCATCGAGAAAGAGATTGATGGCGCCATGGCCGCCCATCGACAGGCCCGTGATGAATGTTTTCTCCGGTGAGAGGTAATATTTCTCCATGATCTGTGGATACAGTTCCTTGTCGAAAAACGTGCGCCACTGCATCGCGTCGGGCTCCTTGCCGTTCACGTACCAGCTGTCGTAGAAACCGTCCGGGCAGATGATCATGAAGCCCGTCTCATTGGCCACGGCCTGCAAGTCGCTCTTGTCGGCCCAGTTGCGGTAGCAACCCGACCATCCGTGCAGCAGGAAGAGTGCCGGCACAGGATCCGGATCGCCGCAGCATTCCGCACAGTATTCTTCCGCATAGTTGGAAGCCACCTGCTCCGGGATGAACACCAGCACGGAGTCATCGGCATGCAGGTGGGGAGAGGAGATTACGACAAGTTGCTGTGCCTGAGACACAAATGCGCAGAGCGCCACGAGGAGGGCCACCACGATTTTTTTCATATCCGCTGAATTTTTACTAAATTTACAAATTCGCTTCTCTACAAAGTTATGAAAAATTATCGGATCTATATCTGTTTTATTGTGCTGGCCGCCCTCATGATCCTGCTCTATCCCAAGGAGGGCAAGTTCCAGTACGAATACCAGAAAGGACGCCCCTGGGTCTATGAGACGCTGATTGCGCCGTTTGACTTCCCGATTCTCAAGACCGAAGCCGAGATGCTCCGGGAGAAAGAGGAGCGCGCCTCAGAAACTGTCGCCTTCTACAGTTATGATCCGACCGTGGCGCCTGCGCGCCTCGAACAATTTGCCCACCGGGCCGTGGAGGTAAACCTGGCCAATCGCCTGACCCGCGAAATGTACGACGACCTGAGTGAAGCCTATAATCGCGGCATCGTCGCCAGCCTGAACACCGGCGGGTATTCCGACAAAGTGATCTCTGTCAAGCGCGACAAGCGCTTCATCGAGACACCGGCCACGGAGGTCTACGACATCGACCGCATCTACAACATCCTGAAGTCCGACCTGGTGTACGGCTATCCCGGCATGGACATCGACTCCATCGCTACGCTGCTCAGCCTCAAGGATTTCATTGAGCCCAACCTGCATTTCGACGAGAACACCACGCAGATGGTCCACCGCAACGCCGTCAGCTATATCTCGCCCACCAAGGGCATGGTCTACGCCGGCCAGCTCATCGTCTCGGAAGGCGAGATCGTGACGAGCGACATCTGCCAGATCCTCGACTCCTACAAGGCCGAATACAAACTGAGCTATGGTTACTCGGGATCGCCCAACGCGCTGCTGGTCAGTCACCTGCTGATGGTCTTCGCCATCCTGGCGCTCTTCTTCTTCGTGCTGTGGTTCGTCGAGCGTGACTGCTTCGAAGACCTGCGCAAGCTGGTGTTTCTGATGCAGCTGCTCCTGCTCTCGTTCCTGGCTGTGGCCATCCTCTTCCGGGTGGANNCCCCTGTACCTGGTCTACCTGCTGCCGCTGCTGGTCATCCCCGAAAACGGCGTGGAACTCTTCTTCTGCAATGCCGTGGCCGGACTGGTGGGCCTGCTGGCCTATGGCCGCTTCAACCGAGGCTGGCTGCAGTTTGTCAACGCCCTGTTTATCTTTCTGGCGCTGGCGGTGGTGAGCTTTGCCTTCAAGCTGGGCACCGGCGACTTGTCCTACGCAGTCAAGTCCACCAACTTCCTCTACCTGGGCATTGCCGCCATCCTGAGCGTCGTGCTCTATCCTTTCGTCTTTATTTTCGAGAAAGTCTTCGGCTTCGTGTCGTATTCGCGCCTGTGGGACCTGAGTGACACCAACAATACCTTGCTGCGGAACCTGCAGCAGAAGGCCCCGGGCACTTTCCAGCATGCCCTGCAGGTGGCCAATATGGCCGAGCAGGCCGCCCGGGAAATTGGCGCGGATGCCATGCTGGTGCGGGTAGGGGCCCTGTACCACGATATCGGCAAGATCGAAAATCCGATGTGCTTCATCGAGAACCAGGCCGAAGGCGTGAACTACCATGCCGGCCTTACACCCGAAGAGAGCGCCCGGGCCATCATCAAGCATGTGGATGACGGCCTGAACCTGGCCCACAAGGCCAATTTGCCCGAGAGCGTGTGCGACTTTATTGCCAGCCACCACGGCCAATCGCGGACCCTCTATTTCTACAACGTGTACTGCAATGCCGGCGGCGACCCGGCCAACACCGAGCCCTTTACCTACAACGGCAAGTTACCTGAGACCAAAGAGCAGGTGGTGGTGATGATGGCCGATGCCGTGGAAGCGGCGTCCCGGACTCTGAAAGACTATTCAGAGGAGAGCATCTCGGCGCTGGTCGAAAAAATTCTGGCCAGCCGCATCGACGATTCACAGCTGACGCGGGCAGATATCTCGCTCAAGGAAATCGGCGAGGTCAAAGCCTCGTTCAAGCGTTACCTGCAGCAGATTTACCACGCCCGGATCGCCTATCCGAAACGGAAAAA
>LXOW01281134.1_pt1 | contig 12762 bp, 14 predicted proteins | sample 1368591 | NCBI WGS metagenome assembly LXOW01 (sample SAMN04884650, study PRJNA319009) | bovine gut metagenome | isolation source: Cow rumen | host: Bos taurus | place: Italy: Legnaro (PD) | collected 2014-07-09
AGATGTGTATAAGAGACAGCCCCAATACCTGTTGATGCAAGACTGCCAATATTGCAGACAATTCCGTTAAGTCTGCAGCATTTGTTTGCAATGTTCGGCTCTACCGTGCTTGTGCCTATACTTTTCAAGATAAATCCGGCAACCGTACTTCTTTTCAACGGCCTTGGCACTCTGTTATACCTGTTTATATGCAAAGGCAAGATACCTGCCTATCTGGGCTCTTCCTTGTCATAGGTAGCATTGTCGGCAAGGATCTGACAAAAGATCCAGGTCTTGCACGTTCCATTCTGGGCAATGGCGTTTCCACAATTATTTCCGGTTTTTTCGGCAGTACGCCCAATACGACTTATGGAGAAAACATAGGCGTTCTGGCCATAAGCAAGGTATATAGCACATGGGTCATAGGCGGTGCGGCGGTGTTCGCAGTCATTCTTTCCTGCATGGGCAAGCTGGCCGCACTGATACAGGCAATTCCTTCCCCTGTGATGGGTGGGGTGTCAATGTTGCTTTTCGGAGTGATAGCGGTTTCCGGCATACGCATACTTGTTGAGAAACACATTGACTACAACAATCCGCAAAACCTTATGCTTACTGCGGTAGTGCTGGGCGTTGGTGTAAGCAATGCCAGCATTGCAATAGGTGCTGTCACATTAAAAGGAATGGCTCTTGCGACGGCAGTTTCCATAATAATGAGCCTGTTGTTCAGGCTTATATCGTATGTAAGGAAATAAGGCATCGACGTATTCAGAAAGGAATAAATAAAAACGCCGGAAATATCCGGCGTTTTTTTCATTGTTTTTCAGGTGGGAACATCCACATGAATGCGTCCGGGAAACGCCGCCGCCAGGCATCTTCGTGATGCGGAGCTCCTTCGTCTATAACGAATTTTAAATTTACTCCCTGTTTCTTCTTGAACAGTCTTGCCGCGGCCTTGGCGGCATTCAGATATGCTTCGGGGCGGTCTTCCTCTTTTGTTCCTATGTCAAGATAAATCTTTGATCCTGCCCGCAGATCTGCTTGCATTATGTAATTTTCCACATTTTCCCAAGAATACCAGAATGACGGCGAGAAAATGCCTGCCAGTCCGAATATTTCCGGCCTACGCAATGCGGCGTAAAACGATATTATGCCTCCGGCGGAGCTGCCGGCAACCGCGGTGTTTGCCCTGTCCGGCAATGTACGCAGGTTTATGTCAATGAACGGCTTTAGATAGTCCGTAATGAAACGTACATAATCCTCGCCACGCGGATTGTCAACGTCTATGCCGCTCCAAGGGGAATATTCGGATGGCCTCGTCGGGCCTCCGTTGTCTATGCCGATGACTATCGCACCGGTATGTTTTCCGCCTTTCACAAGTGCGTTTATACTTCGCCCCACATACCATTCCCCGCAATAGGACGTGTCCGGGTCAAACAGGTTCTGTCCGTCGTGCATATAAATCACGGGATAGCGACGTTCAGTTTCCCGGTAGCCTGGCGGCAGATATACCCATATACGGCGGCTGGCCACTCCGAGTGGCGGNNTTGCAAAAATAAGCACTATGCACTTTTTTACATAGACTAAGGAAACGCAGAAAAATTTTTTCTGCGTTTCCAAAGTGTTTTATACAATTTTATAAATTTTGCTTCCCGTCATTACATAGGACTAAAGTCCTTTAATATTATTGCCCTTATTGCCCTTTTGCGAGTTATACAATTTAATGTAGAATTAATTAAATCGTCTTATACGACAGATTTTTTTCATTATCTCCTTTGGCGGGGCTGCGTCCCAGGATGCGGCCCCGTTTAATTTTCCGTAAACTTATCAGTCATACCACATTGGCCATATATGTTTTCCATATATCATCTTTGCGGCAACTTCAATTAATAAACCCATACGAGTAGGCATAAGTAGTGGATAGGGAATTATTTCGTTCAAAGAAAACAGGGAAATATGCAAAAAATGCCGGAGGCAGAGCTGTCTTTGCCCTGAAATATGCAAAAAACTGAATACTGACTTTTCCCCCCTTCTGCGGTTGCTGGAAAAAACAAGGAATCTGACGAAACTGAAAAAGGCCTTCATTGCAAGCGGCATAAGAATGGATCTGTCGCTACGCTGCCCGGAATATATACGGGAAATCGCATCAAGGCATACCAGCGGGCAGCTGAAAGTAGCACCGGAACATATCTCGCCGGAAGTGCTTTCCGTAATGAACAAGCCGAAGGCAGAGATTCTGGACGAATTTACTGCGAAATTCAAGGAATTTTCCAAAAAAGCCGGAAAGGAACAGTATCTGGTTCATTATTTCATTTCCGCACACCCCGGCTCGACGCTGCAAAACACGATAGAGCTTGCCCTTTACCTTAAAAAGCACAATATCCGGCCTCAGCAGATAAACGATTTTCTGCCTGCCCCGATGGAGCTTTCCACGTCAATTTATTTCACGGGACTTGACCCATTCACGATGAAGCCAGTCTATGTGCCGAAAAAGGAGCTTGAACGCAAAATGCAGCGGGCACTGATACAGTATTTCAAGCCGGAAAACCGCAGCCTTGTCATGCGTGCATTGCGTGAGGCTGGCAGGCCGGAGCTGATCCGGGTGTTTTACGGCAGATAAATGCGGAAAAAGTAGCTTTTTTTAGACATTTCTTGTTTGACATTGCGGCATTTTGATTGTAAAATATAAATGGGCTTTATCACTGTGTACTGGCTTGCACGAGCAGTCTTTGATAAGTCTCTATATGAGTTCCTAATATCGCGAGGCTGGTCCGCATAGACAGTGGCTGCGGTGTACCCCGTAAGCAAGGCTATTAGGAACTCTCTTTTTTTGCCCTTTCCCCTCTTTTTTAAGTTCGCAACTTTTTTTCCGTGAATTTTTGCCATAATCCTTGTATACTTTGATTGAAAAGACTTTCAGCATATACTTCAAGGAGAAAAAAATGAAAGAATTATCAATTATTAACGCAGGATATTTAGGCAGCACATTGTCTGATTATGGAAATTTTGAGGAAAAACTAAGGATTAATCAGCCAATTGAAGCTAAAAACTTTAATGTGAAGTCTGTTTATTATGACGATTCATATTCTATTTCAGTCATTTTGAGTTTTGCCAATAAATCGGTAAAAATCCCTGCTGATTTAGGGGCAAATGTCTCAGACGACATAATATCATGGATGGAAGCAATCTGTATGGGTTACGAAGAATCTATGCTTTTATTAGACCTTGAAGGGTACTATACTATGTTGCGTTTTTATTCCCATTTTAAAGATATTCCGCGTTTTACAATAATATCCGCTAACGGAAAATTTTTTGATAAAAAGAAAAAAGAGATTATTTACCATTATAAAACGCAAATAGTATGCGACATTTTCATATCAAAAAAGAAATTTGTCCAGCAGCTGTGGAACGCAATACAAAACGCTCTTAAACTTACCCCTGACAAAGACTACGAATTAATAAACGCAAATCCGCCAATAAGGAACTCCGAAATAATAAAGAGGTTTTTGGAAAAATGAAAAAATACACACATAAAGAATGGTCTAAAACAGCAAAAACATTATCGTCAGGAGAAGAAACAAAAGATTATTTTGCCTCTCTGCCGCTTGCAGGAAAAACAATTAAAAACATAAGGATACTCGGATTTGATTATTTTCACGACGAAACATATATGAATGGCAATGAAAATCCTGATGATTTTTTTACCCAACTTATTTAAAAGGAAAAAGAATTTCCCGCTTAGATGAGCCTTTCATAATAGAATTTACAGACGGACAGCAAATAGAAATAGAAGCAGACAGCACAATTAATGAAATCAAAATAGCATTTAATGAAATACCTGATAATGCCGAACCGTCAGTCAATCACAACAATATAGACGGAAACACAATATTTGTTCAATGTTTAGGCAAAAGAATTAAAGCAGTAAAATTTCTGCCTGAACCTCCTGAAGCATACATACCTATTGTCATTTTTGTCTTGAATGACGGCACTCAAATAAATATAGAAAGCTGGATGGATTATTTTGACGTATGGCTAAGCAAGGAAGGCGACACCGACGAAATATTGCCAATTCCCTGGTGCGAACTGAAAAAATCCCTGCGTTTGCNNTCATTACATAGGACTAAAGTCCTTTAATATTATTGCCCTTATTGCCCTTTTGCGAGTTATACAATTTAATGTAGAATCAATTAAATCGTATTATACGACAGATTTTTTTCATTATCTCCTTTGGCGGGGCTGCGTCCCATGATGCGGCCCCGTTTAATTTTCCCAAAATCCATCAGTCATACCACATTGGCCATATATGTTTTCCGTATATCATCTTTGCGGCAACTTCAATATCCTCGTAGTTGTCAAAGTCCATTATGAGCATATCCTGTGAGGCCTTTTTTATGGATTTGATGTCATATAAAGGTTTCGGAACATAATATTCAACATATTCCCTGTGAATGGTCATTGGCAATGCACCGTATGATTCATGCAAATGCTTTGAGAAAGCCAGATGATACTCAGGCATTGGATTCCAGTTAAAGCCGCCTATTGGAAACCATGCGAACACTTCGTAGGGATGCTCCACAGGTACGAGGGCTAGTGAAAAATCCTCCCAGTCAGTTATATATCGTCGGGGAGCTTCATTACAACAGGCATCTTTGGAAAGTCCCTCATAAAAACTGTCGGGCGGTAGTTTTAGAAAATCAAGGCTTTCCTTTATATTTTCAGTACTTGTGTCTCCGTTTGAAAAATATATTTCAAAAATCTTCTTCTTCCAATAATGATAATCATGAGAATTTGCCCTTTCCAGTATTGACTCCCTTATCTGGGCATAATGCTTTCTGACATCATCAGGTGAATATTCCACCGGAGATGCCGCACTACATGTTCCGTACTCGCATACATTTGCAGATGTTCCCGGCAAGGCAGGGCAGCTGTAGCGTCTTTCACTTTTGTAAAACAAATATGACAAGCTGTTCATAAGTCCATACGAGCAGGCATAAGTAGTGGATAGGGAATTATTTCGTTCAAAGAAAACAGGGAAATATCCGTTACTCCTTCCGAGAGAGACATGCTTTAAGTAAAGATCTAGCATATCATTCTCATCAGTTGATTTAAGTTCAATATAGGGGAATGCCCCGGTGTATTCCAGAATCATGTTTGCAAATATCCTGATTGCTAATTTTAAACAACTACACAGCTACTAAGGAAACACAGAAATTTCTTGATACTAAAAATTATGCGTCATTGCTGTGACGAAATAAAGGACTTTCCACAATTGATAATTTCTAATTGCTCATTGCTAATTTGGAAGTCATTCGCTTTTGCGAACGACTTTCGCCTTTTTCCCATAGAACGCCGCTCCGTATCTGAAAATGGGATTTGCAACGGCTTCTTTTAATTCCGTCAGATAGGCATTGCTTTCTATCTGTTTCAAGGCCTCTTCGGCGGACTTTGTCAATAATTGTTCCAACTTTGCCTTGTCTGATTTTACAGATTCTCCTTTGCTGCAATACTTCATTTCAAATATTATTCCGGGCAGATTTTTCTTTTTTGGGAACATTGCTATATCATATCTACCTTCGCCGCTTTCACGATTGCTCTTTATGCTGTAATTGTCTGTTGCGATGTATACAAGTCCTAGAAATACATTGTGATAGTCCTTTTCCTCGGTAAGATCATGAAAGCTCAATGATGACATCAGGTAATCCTGTACAAGCTGCTGTATCTTCTCCGAATTTCCTTTTGTTATGGCACGGCGTAGCTCGAAAGCCTTTTCACCTGCAGTCTCATCTTGTATAAATCGCTCTATGATTTCGTTATAATAAATCGTTTTCAATTCCTGATTGGGAATGGCAAGCGTGCATATCATGTCTCCATTGTCCCATTCCGTGTGTACACTTTTCAAATACCCTGTCTGTGCAAGCAGTGTATAGGCCGCAGATGATTTCCTTGCAATGTCAGTATAAACTAAGTTTGAGTTTATGCTTTTTTCTACTGTTCCGCCTGTAAGTAGCTTTTCAAGTATTGTGCGGTCATTCCTGTCAATCATTTCCAAAGCCTGACCTACAAGTTCATTTGCCGAAGTATTAACCCAGTATGGCCGTGCTACGCAGTTTGAATGAATGTACTGTATCATTGACCATGGATTGTATATTTCCGTATTCCCGAACATATACCCATCGTACCATTCGGCGGCTTCCTGTCTTTTGTCAGCAAGACCGTAAAATTTGAACATTTCGTCAACTTCTTCCTGAGTGAAGCCGAAATATTCGCTGAAATCATCGTCAAAAACAGTATTTACGATTATATTGTTCAGTCCGCTGAAAATGCTTTCCTTGGAAACCCTTGTCACACCTGTCAGAATACCTTTGTAAAGGTTGGGATTTGTCTTCAATGCGGCTGAGAACAGGTTTTTTATAAAAGAAGTCATTTCCTTGAAATAGCTGTTATCCGCCATCCATGCACTCTGCAGGGGAACGTCATACTCGTCAATAAGCAACAGCGGCTTTTCTCCGTAGTGTTTGTACAGCATTTCGGAAAGTATCAAAATGGAGAAATTCCAATACTCGTCTTCAGCACGGTTTTCAGATAATCTTCTATATTTATCCTTTTCATCCTTCGTTAAACGGCGGCTGTTCCTAAGTTCCGAATGTCGGCTAAATTCCTTAGCTATCTTGATTCTTATATTTTTGTACGCTGCTTCAAATGTGGGACAGTCCAAATCTTTTAATGAAAGGAAGATAACAGGCCTTTTGCCCTGTTCGGCACGGTATTCCTCGCCTGTCTGCCAGATTTTAAGGTTTTTGAAGTAATGAGAGGTGTCCTTGCCGTCCAATGGCTTTTCAAAGAATGTCTGCAACATTGTCATGTTCAGCGTCTTGCCAAAGCGTCTTGGACGTGTGAACAGTATTACATCTGTCTCACTGTATATTATGTCTCTGACAAGCAATGTCTTGTCAACATAATAGGCTCTTCCCATGTTGGCGAAGATGTCTTTGCCTATACCAAAAGGTTTTTTACGTTTCTGCATTTTGTAATAATCGTCAATCGGCATATTTATATTATAGGCAAGAATTGCTATGTTTGCAATAATCCTGCATATTTATGCCGTGCGTGGCAGAAAGTTTCTACCACCCGATTATATACAAATTATAGCAGGTCAATGCGACAACGTATTGACGCTTTCTACCTCTCCCCCCATCGCAGTTTTGCTCGCAGTGTGGAAAAATAATCATAGGATTCCGGCACTAGCAGCTTTAACTTTTGCGGCTGCCTGGATATTTGAACAATGTCTCCCTTGCGTAGCGGAAAATGTGCCTGACCGTCCAAGGAGACTGTATATTTCTGCCTGCCAACGTTTACACCCAGCAGCTCCACGGAAAAAGGCATATCCGGCGGCAGAATGATTGGACGCTGCGTCAATGCGTGTGGGCATATTGGTGCAAGAATGAACAGATCCTGCTCCGGTGCGACTATTGGTCCGCTGGCCGCCAGGCTGTATGCGGTAGAGCCGCTCGGAGTGGCAATTATCAATCCGTCGCCGAAATATTTTGTAAGCAGGCAGCTGCCACGCATGGCCTTCAGTCCGAATGCCCTCGTGTATGAACCACGTATTGCACAGTCATTGAGTGCGGGATAAGGGCCGAATACTGTTTTGCCACGCCTAATAACGGTAGCTGAAAGCATCATTCTTTCCGAACACAGGAATTTGCCTGCGAGAAAATCCGGCATTGATCTTATGAACTCGTCCTGTCCTATTCCGCTTAAAAAGCCGAGTGTTCCGGCATTTATTCCCAATACGGATATTCCTGCGGAGACGGAACGCCGTGCGGCATACAGGACTGTACCGTCGCCGCCCACGGCAAGGGCGGCATCTGCCTGGGGAATATGCTCCACACCGGCGAAAACGCACAGCTTATGAACCGTAGCAAGGCCTTCAAGACGGCGTTCCAGCTCCGCGGCATAATCCGCCGCTTCCGGTTTACGAGAGTTGTAAAACAAGACAATGCTTTTTACCATTCTTTTTTTAATATCGCATACTGAACAGTATTTTCATAAAGTGGCGTACCATCGGGATTGTTTACGAAACTTACAAATTCCTTGAAAACTCCCTCACGCCTCATGCCCAGTTTTTCGCAGAGCTTCTGGCTTGACAGGTTATAATCCTCCGTATAGGCATAAATACGTCTTGCACCTTTCTCATTAAAGAGATAATCAAAAAATGCCTTGGATGCCTCGTAGGCATACCCTTTGCCCTGATATTTTCTGTTGAGCATCCAGCATGGGCTGAAGGTGTCCTTTTCCCTGTCAGAAAAATCAGGATTAGAGCTTTCCTGCGAGGCCATTATTTCACCTATGACCTTTCCTGTTTCTTTAAGGACAACTGCAAAATAGAAATCCTTATTAGATTCTCTTTTGCGCATTTCTTCTGCCGCCTCTTCAATGGAATTGATCTTCATGCACTTAAAACAGTGGACTTCCGGCTCTCCCAGATATTCAAGCACGTCAGAAGCATCGCTTTCCTTAAAAGGCCTAAGAATAAGCCTTTCTGTTTCTATCGCCATAATTTTAATTTTAGCAAAAAAATTTTTATTTTTAGGACAGCGGCAAACAGATGCTTAGCATGAGCAGAGGTCTTGGGCTTTTGTCCAATTATTAAAAAATATTAAAGGGGACTCAGAAAAATCCTTTCTGCGTCCCCTTAGCTGCTTTTAGATGCTTAAACTTATCCTATCCTATAATTTAACACTTGCACAGAAGAGGAAGATGTTTTCTTGTCTTGATTATCCTGCTGCTGGCCTGTCTGCTGGAAGGAATGGTAGGCCAGGTATCCTCCGCCTCCAATGCCTATTGCCGCTGTAAGCAGTCCCAATGCCATTATCAGACGGTGCATTCCGCGGTTGTCATACCAGCGTTTGTATGCCGCCCTGCCATAAGCGATGGTGAAAACGCAGTCAGCTATGCCCAATGCGGCGCCGCTGGCCCATATTGATCCCAATACGTATTGCTTATATTTTATCATCAGGACAGTAGCCAGTGCCATGGCAGAGGTGAAGACAGCCAGGGCGGCAATTGCAAGGGCTATGCCTATTTTGCTGAGCAGCTCTTCTTTTACAAGCTCATTGCCCTTCCAGCCGTTTCTTCCTAGTATTGCCGCAGCTGCGGCAAGCAGGCCAGTCGCAGCCATAAACGTAGACACCAGGCCTGTAAGCAATTCTTTCCAGGGTGTCACATCTTCGGATTCTGGAGCATCAAAAGAGGATTTTTCGTCTTCCTGCGTACTTTGGGTATTTCCGCCTATGATATCTATTTTTTTGCCATCCTGCACTGATACTCCGCCCTTGCCTGACCCATCCCATGCGGCATTGTTTATGCTTCGCGATTCTGTCGCAGAATGGCTTTGTACCGCGGACTTGCCTGCGGCGTTTATCTCATTCGCCTTGTCCTTTGCGGTCTGTGCGTAAGACGGCACTGCGAAAAAAGCCATCGTTGTCAAAAATAAAAACGATATTGCAAGAATTGTCTTTTTCATAAAGAATCTCCTAAGGAAACGCAGATTAAGTGCCATTTTTGGCAAAATGCAAAAAATATCACGACGAGGCATTTTTGCAAGAATCTCAGAATATTGACTTTTTCTGCGTTTCCCTAAATTGAAAAACAAACTCTAATTAGATTATATTTCTTTTTTGAAAGAAAATAAAAATATAATTTTTTTAGCTTTTTTTCAAAATTGATCTTTTTGCCTCGTTTTTTTGTTTTTTGAATTTTTATGATGATTTTTCAACTTTTTGATTTTTAAAGCCGTTTTTTCATTTTTGAAATTTTCAAGGTCATTTTAAAAAAATGAAAATTTCACGCCATTTTTTAAAATGTTGTTTAAAATAACAAAAATTTCAATTTTGTTGCTTAAAGCAACATTTTTGAGTAAATTGCTAATTGGAAAATCGGGAAAAATCACCTTTTTCCCGATTTTCCTTTCCTCTCGTATAGGACATGTACAAAAATGAAGCAGAATACACTGACCAATAAAGCCGTAAGCAGAATGTCGGCAGTTTCATTCTTTGGCCAGAAACCAAAATTCAATTTGAGGAAATACTTGAAAAGAATTGCCGCGGCACTCACAATTCCAGCCAATACGCTACCATAAAATTTTCTTTCAAATTCCTCGGCCTTGGCCTTTTCATTGCTTTCAATTTCAGTCNNCTTGGCCTTTTCATTGCTTTCAATTTCAGTCTTTTCAGTTGCTTTATCGTCTGGCATTTTAGATCTCAATTTTGCTTTGGTTTCTTGTACAAAGGAGTAAAAACAAAATAAAAAATCACAACGCTCAGAATTATACTCAAAATTAACGACATCCATCTGTTTTGAGGCCATAAGTCAAATGACCGTAGAATTTCTATTATTATGGCATACAGAAACCCGCATAATCCGCCGTATACTGCCCTGACAATGGCAGCCGGCTTGTATTCCTTGTTTTCAGTTGTTTTCTCGTCTTTCATTTTTGTTTTTAAACCTCACTCCCCTCAACGTGTCCCCGTCGTATATATTATACCATATTTTTAGGGACTTTTTCAGTGTTTCCCTAATTGCTAACTTTTTTTCGTCAGTTTGGCCCAGGTGTCCTTTAGCGTGACTATGCGGTTGAATACAGGTTTACCTGGTTTTGACAGCTTCGGATCGGCATAGAAGTAGCCCATTCGCTCAAACTGCCAGCGGCTGCCGGATTCGGCATTGGCAAGTGCCGGCTCAACGTAGGCCTGGACAATCTCCAGCGAGGACTTGTTTATGTTCTCCTTGTAATCATGTCCCTCTTCAACATTTTCCGGCGAGGGAACAGTGAACAAAGTTCCGTAAAGCCTTGTCTCCGCCTTTGCGGCATGTCTGGCCGACACCCAGTGAATTGTTCCCTTTATCTTGCGTCCGTCAGGGGCATTGCCGCCACGGCTTTCCGGGTCATAAGTGCAGTGTACCGCCTTGATAGTTCCGTCTGGATTCTTCTCCACGGAAACGCATTTGATTATGTACGCGGCACGCAGACGCACTTCCTTGCCCGGCGTAAGACGGAAATACTTGGGAGGCGGCACTTCCTTGAAATCGTCCTCCTCAATGTAAATCTCGCGGCTGAACGGGACCTTCCTTGTACCAGCCTCCGGCTTCTGCGGATGATTGGCAACTTCCATTTCCTCGGTCTTGTCCTCTGGATAATTGTCAATTATTACCCTTACTGGCTTAAGCACGGCCATCGCACGGGGAGCGTTCTCGTTAAGCTCGTTCCTTATGGCATTTTCAAGCAGTCCCAGCTCTATGGTACTGTTGAACTTGGCAACTCCTATTCCCTCCAGGAATGACCGTATGGAAGAGGCAGTGTATCCGCGGCGGCGTATTCCTGTCACCGTCGGCATACGGGGATCGTCCCATCCCTCAACATATCCGCCCTTTACCAGTTCAAGCAACTTTCTCTTGCTCATCACGGTATAGCTAAGATTCAGTCGGGCGAACTCAATCTGCTGCGGATGGTGAATGTCCGGCAATTGATACAGGAACCAGTCGTAAAGAGGACGATGATCCTCAAATTCCAGCGTACATATTGAATGTGTTATGCCCTCAATGGAATCTTCCAATCCATGTGCCCAGTCGTACATCGGATAAATGTTCCACTTGTTCCCCTGACGGTGATGCTCGGCGTGAAGTATGCGGTACATTACCGGATCACGCATATTCAGATTGGGATGTGCCATATCTATCTTGGCACGCAATGTGTGGCTGCCGTCGGGAAATTCCCCGTTCTTCATTCTCTCAAACAGATTCAGATTCTCCTCTACGGAGCGGTTTCTGTATGGGCTTTCCTTTCCGGGCTTGCCAGGCTCGCCCCTGTACTCGCTAACCTGTTCCGGCGTAAGGTCGCAGACATAGGCCTTGCCTTCCTTTATAAGTCGGACGGCCCATTCATACATCTGATCAAAATAGTCGGAGGCAAACAATGCCTCTCCATCGTAAAATCCTTCCGTGAGCCATTTCACGTCGTCAATGATGTTGTCAACATATTCCTGCTCTTCCTTGGAAGGATTTGTGTCGTCAAAACGCAGGTTGAACTTGCCGCCATAATCCCTGGCTATGCCACTGTTCAGGACAATGCTCTTCGCATGGCCTATGTGAATGTAGCCGTTAGGCTCAGGCGGAAAGCGGGTATGCACCTTGTGGCCAAAGCGGCCAGTCTCATTGTCCTTGTCAATAATGTCCCGAATGAAATTATGTTTGGACACATTCTCCGTGTCCATATTCTTGTTTGTTTCTTCCATAATCCTATAATCCTGTTTTTAATCAAAAATTATTTCAAACTGTTGTCTCCCTGAACTTGTTTCAGGATCTTGAAATAAGATTACTATTGAGATGCTGAAACGAGTTCAGCATGACGATAAAAACTCTTTCCTCAATTGCTAATTACTCATTGCCAACTGCTAATTGAACACTGCTGTTCAGTCAATATCAATGACAATCACGCTCTTGTCCTCAAATCCTCGACATTCCGGGGTACTCCAGCGTCCGTCCTTCCTTATGCTCGCACATCTGCCATTGTTTGTTATCTTGACATCGTAAACCTTCCAGTCATAAGGCTCGCCTCGTCCGGCATAGCCATAAACCTGTTCCGGCCACATCAGATGCACATCGCCTTCCTTTTCCTCCGGCCATACCTGCTGAATGTTCGCACCGGAATGTCTTGCCGCCGACAATGCCCTGTACATATCGTCATTCATAGGGCCATAGGGCAGATATATGTTGCGTATCTTT
>LXOW01361114.1_pt2 | contig 12761 bp, 11 predicted proteins | sample 1368591 | NCBI WGS metagenome assembly LXOW01 (sample SAMN04884650, study PRJNA319009) | bovine gut metagenome | isolation source: Cow rumen | host: Bos taurus | place: Italy: Legnaro (PD) | collected 2014-07-09
ATTAATACTGAAATTGTTACGTACATCGTCTTAAATATTAATTGTTTAACTTATCTTTTAACGTTTTAATTTGACCTGCAAAAATAATACTTTTTTCTGGATATTTTAATTTTAATTTTTCATAAATCGAAATTGCTTTTTCGTAATACCCTTGTTTNNTTTCCGCTTTTGACAGTTTTTTTTCTGTTTTTTTTGTCGTTTTTTTCTGTTTCTCGAGTTCCGCTATTTTATTTTCGATGATAGCCTTCAGTTCGTCGAGAGATTTCTTTTTCTCTTCGAGCAGTGCCATCTCTCTGTTGAGGTCTTCCGGCGTGCCGCCGAGGTCGATTTCAGGGATGAGGATGGTCTTCTCTGGAATCACTTCATTTTCAACAGGTTGCGGCACATATTCGTCAGGGAGCTGGGTGCAAAGCTTGCGGAGGACGTTTCTATTGGGTGCCATGGCGGCTGCTTTCTGCAGCTGTTGCTGGGCTTTCTCGTGGTTCTCACGTTTCATGCCTACGGCAAGCAACACCTGAGCCACCGAGAAGTACGGATACTCCTTCACAAGTGTCTCGAGCATGCTAACATCCTGAATGTCAATTGATTCCGGATGCTCCAATAACCGTGTCAGTGTGTTCGCGCTCAATGTCTACCAGTTTACTACCGCTTTGTTGAAAATATCTTGGCATAACTTGTCGCAGATATTCGCCACGAGTGTCTCCTGAACCATGTTTAAGTCCTGGGTGCTCGGGTAATCATCGTATTGTGTAAACTTCTGTTCGAAGTTTTTCGACTCGTCGTATCTGTTGTAAAACCTGACGTTCACCGTGATTGAGAGTCGGTTCAAGGCAGCGACCTGGTCGCCGGTGATGGCGGTAGGAGCCGTCTTGTAGTCAATGATCTCACCTTCAATGGCTAGGTCGCCGTTGTCGGAAACCTCATCGAGTGTCGTCTGGTTCATGAAATAGTCACGCAAAGTGTTGGTAATCATGTCGCTAAGCAACGGATTGACCAAGTTGGCGTTGTTCGGGAAATGCTGAATCGACACGGTTTTTGCCTCCGCAGGGATGCTCGCTCCAGTGAAAGAGTAGATTCCGCAGCCTGTCAGCACGAAAACCGCGACTAATATTAATAAGGTATTAACTTTCTTCAGCATATTTTTCACATTTTAACAAATTTTGCTTTGCAACACATCCCGCGTCAGCGGCACATTGCGTGGCATCACATTTTAATATCGTATTCTTTAATCTTTCTGTACAACGTCCGTTCGCTGATGCCGAGTTCCTTGGCAGCGTCTTTTCTCTTACCGTTATATTTGCGTAAAGCCTTGATAATCACTTCGTTTTCCTTGTCTTGCAGCGATAGGTTGTCGGAGGTTTGTTTCTCTTGAAGATATTCGACTTCAGCATCCTGGGTGTTATCATAGTCGATGACGGTTGTCGCCTTGATAGGGGTGATGTGCTGCTGTGACACAGGTGTCGCCATCGGAATCTGTCCTGACGTAAGCTCATCGACGGTCTTGCGCAACTCGGTGATGTCTTTCTTCATGTCGAACAGCACCTTGTAAAGGATGTCGCGTTCGGATATGGTGTCGGCTTTGCTTTCATCTTTGATGATGACTGGCAGGGCGGTCTGCGTCGGCAGGTAGTTCATCAATATCTCCGGAGTGATAACACGTTCAGTCTCAATAATAGAAATCTGTTCGGTGACGTTTTTCAGCTGTCGGATGTTGCCGTCCCAGCGGTAGTTCTCGAGCATTGTGAGGGCTTCAGGCGTGAGCTGTACAGCCGGGATGTGGTATTTCTCGGCGAAGTCGGAAGCGAATTTTCTAAAAAGAAGTCTGATGTCTTCTTTTCTCTCGCGCAATGCCGGGATATGAATCGGGACGGTGTTGAGGCGGTAATACAAATCCTCGCGGAAGCGTCCTTTTTCGATGGCTGTCGGGATGTCGACATTGGTGGCTGCCACCACGCGCACGTTGGTTTTCTGAATCTTCGATGACCCGACCTTGATAAACTCGCCGTTTTCGAGCACTCTCAGCAGTCGTGCCTGTGTAGCGAGAGGCAATTCCGCGACTTCATCGAGGAACAGTGTGCCGCCGTCGGCCACCTCGAAATAGCCTTTACGGGTGTCGTAAGCCCCTGTAAATGAGCCTTTTTCGTGACCGAACAGCTCCGAGTCGATGGTGCCTTCCGGGATGGCGCCGCAGTTGATGGCGAAGTAAGGACCATGTTTGCGGGCGCTGTTCTGGTGGATTATCTGCGGAAACACGTCCTTGCCGGTGCCGCTCTCTCCGTTGATGAACACGGTGAGGTCAGTCGCCGCCACTTGCACCGCCACCTCGATGGCGCGGTTCAGGTTCGGATCGTTGCCGATAATGCCGAATCGTTGCTTAATCGATTGAATGTCAATCATCTCAATGTAGCGTTAAGTTGTTGCTCGATAGCCTGCTGAATCCTTGCCATGGTCTTCTCGATGACCTTGTCGGTCAAAGTCTTCTGCTTATCTTGGATCGTGAAGCTGACAGCATACTGTTTCTTGCCTGCAGGAATCTTGTCACCTTCATAGATATCAAACAAATTCACTGATTTCAGGATGTTTTTCTCTGTCGCGAATGCCACATTCTTGATTTGTTCGAATGTCACGTTCTTATCGAGGACGAGGGCGAGGTCGCGGCGCACGCTCGGGAACTTCGGCAGTGCCTCGAAGCTGATGGTCTTCAAGCCTTTGATGACTTTCAAGACGGCATCCCAGTCGAATGTGGCGTAGAAGACTTCTTTCTTCACGTCGAACATCTTCAAGGTCTTGGCGTTGATCTTGCCGATGGTTGCCAACTCGTTGTTATTCAATGAATAAACTATCGAATAATCGTAATGTGACACTGTGCCTTCGCTCATCTGAAGCTCGTCGACGTTGATGCCGATTTTGTGGAAGATGCCGAGGACATATTTCTTTAAGTCGTAGAATGAGAGGCTCATCGGCTTGCCATTCCATGACTCTTCCTTGTCGTTGCCAGTGACGAGCATGTCGAGGCGGAAGTTCTCGTTATAAGGGTTGAGAGGCTTCTGCTCGGTTGCTTTGTTGGCGGCGTTGAAGCTATAGACGTTGCCGAACTCGAAGAATTTCATGTCGAAGTTCTTGAAGCTCTGGTTGCGAGCGATGCTCTCGAGTCCGCCGAACAGCAGCGACTGGCGCATCACGTCGAGGTCGGAGCTCAACGGGTTGAGGATCTTCACGTTGTTAGCCTCGTCGAAGCTGTCGAGGTCTCTTGTATATGCCGATTTCGTGAGAGAGTTGTTCATTATCTCATAGAAACCGTTGGATGCCAGCATGATAGAGACTTCTTTCTGGATCTTCTCTTTGTCAGGCTTGTTGTTGACGTTGATGCTGGCGTTGATTTTTGTAGGGATGGCGATGTTGTCGTAGCCGTAGATGCGGAGGATTTCCTCTACGAGGTCGGCTGGACGGTAGACATCGACTTTGCATGTAGGGATGTCGACGGTGACGTAGGCATCTGTGAGTTCAACCACTTGACAGTCAAGGTCTTTAAGGATGTTGACGGCTATTTCTTTTTCAATTTCCTGGCCTGCTATCTTGTTGAGATAGTCGAACTTGAACTGTACGCGGACAGGGGTGAAGTCGCCGTTTTTCACATCTTTCACCTCTGATGACACCGTGCCGCCTGCGAGTTCTTTCACCAGCAATGCTGCGCGTTTCAGGGCGTAGATGGTGATGTTAGGGTCGCAGCCGCGTTCGAAGCGGAAGCTGGCGTCGGTCTGAAGTCCGTGGAAGCGTGCTGTCTTACGGATAGAAGTAGGGTTGAAGTAGGCGCTCTCGATGAAGACGTTCTTTGTCTCTTCTGTCACGCCAGAGTCGAGGCCGCCGAACACGCCGGCGATGCACATAGGCTCTTCGGCGTTGCAAATCATGAGGTTGGTGTTGCTGAGCTTGCGCTGCACGCCGTCAAGAGTGGTGAACGGGGTGTCTTTTGCCAAGCATTTGACAATCACTTTCTTACCTTTTATCTTGTCTGCGTCGAAGATGTGAAGAGGCTGTCCGACCTCCATCAAAACGTAGTTGGAAATATCTACGATGTTGTTGATTGAGCGCAGGCCGACTGCTTCGAGGCGGTTTTTGAGCCATGCCGGTGAAGGACCGACTTTCACGCCGCTGACGGTGACGCCGCTGTAGCGTGGGCAGTTCTTGGTGTCTTCCACGATGACTTCGATGTCGTTGCTGGTGTTTTCCACCTTGAAAGCGTCGACAGAAGGACGTTCAATCTTATATTGACGAGTGTTGTTTTTATGGTTGAGGGCAGCCACGAGGTCGCGGTCGCATCCGATGTGTGATGTGGCGTCTGAGCGGTTGGCAGTGAGGCCTATCTCGTAGGTGTAGTCTTCTTCCACAGGGAAGTAGAACGAGGCAGGCTTGCCCACTTCGTAGTTATCAGGAAGCACCATGATACCTTCGTGAGATGTGCCGAGTTGGAGCTCGTCTTCAGCGCAGATCATGCCTTCCGACACTTCGCCGCGGATCTTGCCTTTCTTGATGGTGAAGCTCTCGTCGCCGCTCCACAGCTCGCAACCTATTGTTGCCACGAGGACTTTCTGTCCGGCTGCCACGTTAGGAGCGCCGCACACGATATGCAGAGGCTCAGCCTGGCCCACGTCGACGGTGGTGATGTGAAGATGGTCGGAGTTAGGGTGGTCGATGCATGTGAGCACTTTGCCGACGACGACGCCTTTGAGGCCGCCTTTCACCGACTCATAACGAGTCATGTCTTCAACTTCGAGACCTGTTCCGGTCAATGTTTTTCCAAGTTCCTCCGCCGGGAGGTCGCATTTGATGTACTGCTTAAGCCAATTATATGATATTTTCATTTTATAAATGTTTATTATTCTTTTCTATTGAGATTTATTAACCTGCGGTTAATGCTTTCGCTTCGCTCAGGTCTCGACTTCACTTCGTTTCGCCCGAAATGACGGTTGTGTGTTCGTCATTTCGACTGGAGCGGAGCGGAATGGAGAAATCTCATTCTAAAACTGCAAAAATACAAAATTCTGACAAAATGTCAGTTTATTATTTAAAAATTTTTTAGAAAAAATTAATCCTTTGCTTTCGATTTCCATTTGGTNNTAAAATGTGTATAGACTTGTTGGCCAAAGACATGGTGAGACTGTAAACTTCCCCTTTTTGTAAACTTCCCCTTTTTAGGACAATCGCCAATTAGACTGCAAAAATAATAATTTAGTTTTAATAATTTCCATTTACAATAATTTTACGATGTTGACACCTGTGTTGCTGGCATGTAAATAATAATTGAAAAGTAAGTTCTTGACAATCAAAAAACTGATGTATTTTTGCAGCGTGAAAGTCGGTTCCGTACGTGACCTTTAATTAGAGTTGCTTGGTACGGTCGACTTTTTTTCTTTTACCTCGATTTTATTTTGAATGATAAAAACATCTACGCCTAGATAATTATTATAAATACTGTTATTATGCCCCTCTCTTTGTAAGCGTTTCCAAAGATCGGCATAATACGTTGCAATGAGACTTCTTCTTTCTCTACTTCTGTTATTAGCTGTTGGAATACCTTTTCTATTATAGAAATTCGATAAAAATATAGAGACGCACGACCGTGCGTCTCTATTCTTTTAACTTTCCTCTTTTAACCTTTAACTAAAAAACTCCTGGGATGCGGATTCCGCCGTTGTCTTCGGCGCAGCATCTTTCCACGTCTTCCACGGTCTTCGGGATTGGTTTGCCGAGGATTCTGTTGCCTGTCTCAGTGATGAGGAGGTCGTCTTCGATGCGGATGCCGCCGAAGTCTTTGAACGACTCGAGTTTGTCGTAGTTGATGAAGTCTTTATGTTTGCCTTCTGCTTTCCAGATGTCGATGAGGGTAGGGATGAAGTAGCATCCTGGCTCGTCGGTGACCACGAAGCCTGGTTTCAGCACCTTGCCGCAGCGGAGGCAGCTGAAGCCCTGCTGTGTCGAGCGTGGGGTCTCTTTGTCGTAGCCCACGTTAATCTCGCCGAGGCCTTCCATGTCGTGCACGTCCATGCCGAGCATGTGGCCGAGGCCGTGAGGCATGAAGAGGTAGTGCGCTCCTACTGCGAGTGCGTCGTCGACGTTGCCTTTCATCAAGCCGATGCCCTGCAAGCCTTCGATGAGAGTGCGTACAGCAAGTTTGTGCATCTCCATGTAACGGATGCCTGGCTTGGTCTGTTTCGCCACCTCGGTATTAGCCTTCAAAACAATCTCGTACACGTCTTTTTGACGAGAGTTGAACTTGCCGCCGACAGGTGTAGTACGTGTGAAGTCGCTGACGAGGTAGTTCTCGGTCTCTGCACCGCAGTCGCATACCATCATACGGCCTTCTTTCAGAATGTTGCCGTGATAGTGGTTGTGCAGTGTCTGTCCGTCCTGGCTTACGATGTTAGGGAATGACACTATGCCGCCTCTTGCTATGGCGATACCCTCGATGGCACCGCTGATTCTCTGCTCGATGACGCCTGGCTTGCACATCTTCATGGCTGTGGTCTGCATGAAATAAGCAGTGTCGGCTGCCTTGTCCATCTCTTTGATCTCGATGTCGCTCTTGATTTCGCGCAAACTCACGATGGCTTCGATGAGCAGCTGGCTGACGTAGTTTTCCACCTCATGAATGTTGATGTCCATGTAGTTGGCGATTTTTATTGCCATTCCGCCACGATATTGTGGGGTGATGTGAATCATACGGCCTTTCTCCATCTGCTCGCGGATATATTCCGGGAAACGGTTGATGTCGCGGCAGTCTTTGATGCCAATCATCTCGCCTTGTTCCTGCAACGACGGCAGCGGACCGCACCAGATGATGTCGTCGATGGTGACTTCCTGGCCGAAGAGGATTTCCTCACCGCTCTCAAAGTCGACAACGCCAACCAAATCAGGATGGTTCAACCCGAAGAAATATGCGAAGTTGCTGTCCTGACGGTAATGATAGGTGTTGTCAGGGTAGTTCATCGATGCCTCGTCGTTGGCGACGAAGAACGCGATGCCTTTATTCATCAGCTTTTTCAGGGCTGCTCTGTTTCTTACATAAAATTCTTTTGTAAACATAATCGTATGTTTTTAATTGTTTAGTATTCGATTTTGTCAGTCTTTTCTTTCCAGAGACGGAATGTTTCCTGGGCTTCGTCGTGCAGCAACGGGATGATTGGCACGTGGCGTTTCACCATCGGGCGTTTGATTTCCTCGTAGATGAAGTTGTCGGCGAAGTCGATATCTTGCGCGTCTTTGCGGTTGTTGCCGTAATAAATCTTGTCGATATGTGCCCAATAGTTGGCTCCGAGGCACATCGGACAAGGCTCGCATGAGGTGTAAAGCGTGCATCCGCTGAGGTCGAAGGTGCCGAGTTTCTTGCAGGCTTGGCGGATGGCGTTCATCTCAGCGTGTGCCGTCGGGTCGTTGTCGATGGTCACTGAGTTGGATGCGCCCGCGATGATCTCACCGTCTTTCACGATGACAGCACCGAAAGGACCTCCTCCATGCTTGACACTCTCATCAGCCAGACGAATCGCCTCGCGCATGAATTCTTTATCTTTCTCTGTGATTTCCATAGTTTAGAAAACCCATTTGAGACCGAGGCAAGGCGACACGTTGAAACCTTTGTTGTCAACGTATTCTTTACGCCATGCGCCTGCGAAGTTGTATGCCAACTCCACCTCACCGCCGATATGCAAGTTAGGACATTTGAAGAATTGGCCGATTTGGTACCAGAGCTGTGGCTCACTGATGAAGACACAGGTGGTTGTTTCGAACATAGGATTGCCGTTGGCATCCATCTGCTGGATTCCGTTGGCATCGAGGAGGGCGCCCCACTCCAAGGTCTCCCACCAGAAATCGGCGAAGCCGCTGAACATGAGGCCTTTCACGCCGAACAAATCGTCGATGCCCCATACTATTGTGAACTGTAACGGCACATCCTGGTCTGCCTTGGCGATGGTCTTGTACAACACTTCCACTGTCAATCTGTATTTGAAATCTTTTGAATGCAGGAACCACTCGGCACCAAAGAGCCATGCGTTGTTGGCGAACTGACCGCCGTTCCACTCGACGTGGGCGCTGAAAGGACTCATCTTGGTGTTCTGCCAGAAGTTCAAGCCACGGGCGATCTCGGTGTAATAACCTGTAGGACCGTTGGTGTTGTTCGGGTGATAGATATCTGTGAAGAAGAACGTGCTTCCCCAGTTATCCGGCTGGAACATTTCCAAGGTTGTGGTGAGGTGTTCACGATTAAAATCGTACTGTTCCTGAATGTTTGTCTGCGCCTTAGCGCCAAATGCCATTAAGATGATGGCAGTCAATGTGATAAATAACTTTTTCATGATTATAATTTTTTTTATTGAATTTGTTTACTTTTTTGTTTGAGATTTCTCCGTTTCGCTACGCTTCAGTCGAAATGACGTCGGGTTCGATTGCTAAATCTCCGAAAAGGTTAACCGGTTCACCGTCGGTAATCAGGATGTCGTCTTCGAGCCTGATGCCGATGCCTTCCTCGCGGATGTAAAGCCCCNNACTTGTCGAGGTTGTCGTGGCAGTCGAGGCCGACGTGATGTGCCACGCCGTGCATCAGATATTTTCTGTACAGCGGTTTCTCAGGGTCTTGATTGTCAACGTCTTGCTGGGTGAAGAGGCCGAGTTTTATCATCTCTTTCTCCATCAGCTGGTATGTCGTCTGGTTGATTTTGTCGATGGTGCCACCAACTTTATATAGTTTTGTTATCTCTTTTTTCACTCTCAAAACGGCTTCGTAGCACTCTTTCTGACGGGGTGTGAACTTGCCGTTAATAGGTATCGTCCTGCTCAGATCCGAGGCGTAGTTTTGATATTCGCAGCCCATGTCGAAGAGCAGTAACTCATTGTCGTTCAATATGCTGTCGTTCTTTGAATAATGCAGACAGCAGGCGTTTTTGCCTCCGGCGACGATGGGGTGGAAGGCGTGACCCGAGGCGTTGTTCATCTTGAAGATGTATTCCATCTCGGCTTGCATCTCGTATTCGTAACGTCCGGGTTTCACCGTCTTCATGCAATGCAGAAATGCCTTTCCGGTGATGTCGCAGGCGTGTTTTATAACCTCAATCTCCTCAGGAGATTTGATTTTGCGGAGCTTATTCAAGATCGGTGCCGAGCGGTCGAAGGTATGGAGCGGATATTGCTCTTTTATCTCCTTCATGAAACGGTCTTGGATTGTGACCACTTTAGTCTCAAAACGCGCGTATTCGTAGAGGTTGAGATAAACCTTCACGCTACTGAGTATCAGCTCCTTAAGCACCTCGTTGAAGCTGTCGGCGTACATCACGTTGGCACATCCCGAAATCTCTTTGGCTTGTTTTGCGTCGAGCATCTCGCCCCGCCAGATGGCTTTTGTCTCGCTGTAAGGCTCGATGAAAAGAATCTCGCGCATCTCAGGTTTCGGATGGTCGGGATATAATATAAGGTAAGCCCCTTCACGGTCGATTCCGGTGAGATAGAAGAAGTCGGAATTCTGACGGAAAGGGTAGCACTGGTCGCCATTGCGAGGCATCTCCTCGTTGGCAGTGAATAAAGCAAGAGCGCCTTTTGTCATCATCGAAGCGAAATTCTTGCGATTTCTTACAAAAAGCGCACTTGGCAATTTGTTAACTGGCATCTTATAACAGTTTGAGACCTAATGTGATGGTAAACACGTTCTGTTTTGTCTTGTCAAGATGGATGGTGCCACTCGATTGACCGAAGCTCCAGTTTACGTCGTCTGATTTAAAGAAACTTGAGAGACCGAAGCTGTAGTTGACATCGAGAGTGAGTTTCCAAACATCAAGACCGACGTTGAGTGCTGCGCCCCATGTCATGCCTTTTGCGTCAAGATTGTCGAAATTAACACTTTGAGTGTTGCCTTCATTATCAACTTCCTGTTTCTGGCTCAGAGTGAAATACATCACAGGACCAACATTGGCTCTCAGTTTGAGAAGACCACCGTCAATCTGGTAACCCAAGAAAATTGGGAGTGCCAGGTTCTGCTGGGTCATGGTGAGTGATGGGTTAAGGTCAACATTGATATTCTGGTTTACATTGACCGATGGATCGATGTTGAAATTAAACACTTGGCCGCTCTTGAACCACATCAATTCAGGCTGAATGATGAAGTTGTGGATAGTGATTCTTCCGAAAACACCAGCTGTGAAATGCTCTGAAAAACCTTTCTTGATTTCAGCTTTTTCCAATGAAAGTTTTGTTGTCTGATAACCGACTTTCGGTCCGATGCAGAAACCGAAACCTTCTGCTCTCGCAACGTTTGCGAAAAGAACAACTGCTAAAACGAGTAATAATTTCTTCATATTTTTAAATTTTTTTGTTTGTTCAAGATTTTTATTTATTTTTGCAAAGATATTTAAAAATTTTAAATCAGCAACAAAAATATGAAAAAGAAATTTTACCNNGCTTTGAGTATCAGTTGGGATTGAAAGGTGGTCTTGGGTTTGACTGGGTTGGTAACGTTGGCGAAAATGTGTACAGCACCGAAAAGGGTTTCTGCTATAAATACGGCTTCACGGGTATTTATTATTTCGGCGAAAACTATGGCGTGACTTCGGGATTCAACATCGTGGGCACACAGTTCGCATATAAATATAACACTGAAATGCCTGCCACCACACGCGAAATGGTAGAATTTAAAGCTGATTATAAGACAACATATTGCCAGATTCCTGTCCTGCTGAAGATGCGTACCGATGCTTTCGCCGATAAATTCAGATTCTTGGGCGAGATAGGCTATGGCTTCGATATAAAATCGATGGCGAAAAGCAGCCGAGCCCTTATCGCGACGTGTGCAGCTCGTTCATCGTGCATCTCGGCGTCGACATGGAGGTGATGAGCCGTAGCACCTTGCAGTTTATCATCGCTTACGACACGTTTTTCTCAAGCATACAGTCGATGAGAAACGATAAGCTTACGATGAGCAATTTGTGTTTTGAACTTGGATTTTTATTCTGATGAAGATAACTTTGGCGCAGATAAGCTGTGTTGCCGGCGATATTGACGGCAACGTGGCAAAAATAGTAGAGGCGGCTCATAAGGCAAAAGCCTCTACTTTAGTAATATTTCCTGAGCTTTCCGTGAGCGGTCGCGACTGCGGTGACATGTTCGGCGACGCCGCTTTCATTAAAAAATGTGAAAACGCACTCGACAAAATCGCTGCCGAGTGTGAGAATGTCGGCGTGCTCGTGGGCTGTCCCGTCGAGAAGTTCAACGCGGCGGTGTATATGTTCCAAGGACAACGTAAAGTGTTCAAAAAGAAATACTTGGAAGATTTTGAGAAACGCTTTTTCGAGCCCTCCGACTCAGACGAGTTGCTTCAAATAGGATGCCATAAATATGCAGTCACCATCGGCAAAGACCTCGCAAACACTAATGATGACGAGTTTCTGCTGATAAATCGTGTGGATGAGCTCATGCCGCTCGCTCCAGATGTCATTATCAATATTGGTGCCGACAAATGTGGCGTGAACCGCTCGAGAACACGTCGCAACGAGCTGCGCCAGAATGTGCTGAAGACCGAGCGCCCGCTGGTGTTTGTGAATAATGTGGCATCAAAAAAAGAAGCCACCTACGACGGCGGCTCCATGATTTTCGGCTACGAGAGTTATGTGGTGGCATCGGCCCCATTCTTCGAAGAGGCAGTGGTCGACGTCAACCTCGAATGCCTCATCTCGATGAAACATGAAGACGAGCAGCAAGACTACGTCTTATAACCTGTCGAGAGTCGTTTTTATCAATTCTTCAACATATTGATGATAGTCGGAGACGAACTTCTCCGTGACGCGGTTTGCTAATACCACGCAAATCGTTAAACAGTTGTGTCCCAACATCTTACCGAGGCTGAACAGCATCGATGACTCCATCTCGAAGTTGCAAACTTTCCATCCTTGATAATCAAATTTCTCGATGTCCGAAATGATCTGCGGATACGCCAGCTCCAAGCGAAGTGAGCGCCCCTGAGGTCCGTAGAAACCTGGAGACGTGGCAGTGATACCCTGATGATATCCTGCGGCGAGACGGTCGAAAAGCTCTTTGGAACTCTCAATAATATATGGCTTCGGGAGATCCACCGGATATTTCATGTCACGGATGAAAGCGTCTGTCATATCATTGTCAATCCATTTCTCATGCTCTTTATAAAAATATACAAGGCCGTCGAGGCCGATGGCATAACGTGATGCGACACAGCTTCCGGCGTCGATTTCCGCCTGCAACGAGCCGCAAGTGCCAATACGCACCATGTTGAGCGTGCGATGCTCGGTTCTCGGAGTGCGTGTCTTGAAATCGATGTTCGCCACAGCGTCAATCTCGTTGACGACGATATCGATGTTGTCAACACCCATGCCCGTGGAGATAGCACTGACGCGTTTGCCTTTGTAAGTGCCAGTGTGCGTTACAAGTTCGCGGTTCTGACGCTTGTATTCAATGGTGTCGAAAAACTGCGAAACCATAGACACACGGTTAGGGTCACCGACCAAAATGACATTGTCGGCAAGCATCTCTGGAAAGAGATTCAGATGATATATGGCCCCTTCGTTGTTGAAAAGCAGCTGTGAACCAGGGATAGGTTTGGTATTCATTTCATCGAATTGTTTAAAAATTTTTACAAAATTAGTCAAAATTTCGCAAGTTATGTTAAAAATTGTTAAAAATGAAAAACATAAAATATTAATGTTTAATTTTGTAACGTTAAAATACAAAAAATGAAAAGAGACAACGAT
>LXOW01205027.1_pt1 | contig 12760 bp, 4 predicted proteins | sample 1368591 | NCBI WGS metagenome assembly LXOW01 (sample SAMN04884650, study PRJNA319009) | bovine gut metagenome | isolation source: Cow rumen | host: Bos taurus | place: Italy: Legnaro (PD) | collected 2014-07-09
ACCGACGACGAGCCGTGCAGCACGATGGGGAAGCCGGGCAGTTTCTTCTCGATGGCTTCGAGCACGTCGAAAGCCAACGGAGGCGGCACGAGGCGACCCGTGGCGGGGTCGACGGTGCACTGCTCGGGAGTGAACTTGTAGGCGCCATGCGAGGTGCCGATGCTGATGGCCAGACTGTCCACGCCGGTCTTGGTCACGAAGTCGATGACTTCCTCGGGCTTGGTGTAGTGGCTCTCTTCGGCGGCCACTTCGTCTTCCACGCCGGCCAACACGCCGAGTTCGCCTTCCACGGTCACATCAAACTGATGGGCGTAGTCGACGACCTTTTTCGTGAGGGCCACGTTCTCGTCGTAGGGCAGGGCAGAGCCGTCGATCATCACCGACGAGAAGCCCATGTCGATGCAGCTCTTGCAGGTCTCGAAGCTGTCGCCGTGGTCGAGGTGGAGCACGATTTCAGGATGGGCGCAGCCCAGTTCCTTGGCGTATTCCACGGCACCTTGGGCCATGTAGCGCAGCAGGGTCTGGTTGGCGTAGTTGCGCGCGCCTTTCGACACTTGCAGGATGACGGGCGACTTGGTCTCGACGGCAGCCATGATGATGGCCTGCATCTGTTCCATATTGTTGAAGTTGAAAGCGGGGATGGCATAGCCGCCGTCCACAGCCTTGGCGAACATTTTACGGGTGTTCACGAGCCCTAATTCTTTGTAGCTTACCATATTGTATTATTTAATTGTTGATTAACTTCGTTGAATCTTCAATTTGTTGAATCGTTTAATTGTTGAGGTCCCTGAGCCTGTCGAAGGGCCGACTCAGAAATTAGTTGCGCAAAAATAGAAAATACTTCCGTTTCTTCGTCACCAGACACTCACTTTCTTGGAGTAACTGCCATTTTCGGAGCGTAACGTGATGATATACAGTCCTGATACGAGATGATTCAAGTCAAGTGTGCAGGTCTCGCCTTTTTGCAAGTTGTTGATGTTTTTTACTATCATGCGCTCACCCAATAGGTTGTAAACTTCCACGACAGACTTTCCTTGTAACGACTCGCCAATGATAAGGTTAACCTTGCCGTCGGTGGGGTTGGGGAAGAGGTCGAAATTGGTTGTAGCCCATTCGGGAATGCTATATCCGATAAGGCTGATGTTTTTGGTGACTGGTTCCATGGTACAGCCATTGTCAGCGGTTACCGATAGAGTGGCTTCGGCATTGCCGTCAATCAGGTTCCAAAGAATGTCGATTTCGTTGCCTTGGTTGAAGATGACGCCGGCTTCGGTAGGATTGAGCTGCCAAATGTAATGGATGCCCTCTTGTTCGTCAACGGAATAGTGACTGATATGGTTCTTGTACTTGTTAACGATGCTGTCGCCAATGATGCTGCCCAAGTTGATTTCGTCAGCAAACCGAATCACCACCGAATGGGTAAAGGTTTCATTGCCGTATGCTGTGAGAACCAATGTCACTTGTTTGTTCGAAATATCTTGACTTCCAGGAATGTACATGGTGTTGACAATGCCACTGTCTTCAAAACGGCCGTCGCCATCGGTGATCCAACGCACCGAGTCGCAGTCGTATGCGTATGCGTCATAGAGGTCGATAGGAGCCTCGTTGCATAAGATTTTGTTGCCACCCGCAGAGGCGATGGTGGTAGGCATGGGCGGGAAACAGAAGTTGTCCAACTTAGCTTGCGAACCGTTGGCATCCGACAATTGGTATCTCCAGTTCATCTGCATATCAGTCCCATTGTAGAGTACCTCACCATATTTCCATTCGGTGTTGGAGAAATTCATGCTTTGGTCTTGGTGCATGGTATAGTATTGCAACACCTCATTGTCGCCTGTTTGGTAATAAAAAGAGATCTTGCAGTTATGGCCAACGTAATGGTTCTTCAGTCGAGCCTTTAGCAAGGAATAGTTTGTGGTGTCAGCCGTGGAGACCAGGCAACGCTCTCCTTCGTATGGAGTTTCCGTGCAATACTCCCATGCACTTCCTGTGTTTGTCCATCTGAAATACGGGTTCAACGCGTCGGTCTCGAAGTCCTCGAAGATGCCGCCATATTGCACGAGTGTGTCCAAGTAAGCGTGTTGTTCTCCGAATTGGACATCGAGCAATGCGTTCAGCCAAGCTCCAGTGATGTCGTTGGGCGTGGTATTTAGCTCAAAGGTGCACATCCATTCCTCATTTGGCATCAAGCCTTCATGTTTGGGACTGTTTTCCACCTCGACGAAGGGCGCCTTGATGTCCAAATTGGCCTGTAGCAGTTCAGTGGCCGAATGACCGATGTTTTTTACCGAGAAGACTATGGATGAGGCACCTTCTGTGTTGATGTGCGTCGATGGTTCGCCGTCAGCGGCCTTGGGCCAAAATTCTGGACTGATGGTGATGCCAGGGGCATTGGCCGTAACATTGATGCCGTCTTCATGCGTGTTCTCGTTTTCATTGAAGCGCGCCTTAAGGCAGACGATGGTTTGGTCGGGCACGTCGTTGGACAATTTGATTCTGAAGGCGTTCTCAATGCCCAGTGTCGCGTTGGCACCCATTTGTGGATAATGTGTCGTGCCTTGTACAATCTCGACGTATGGCGACTCGCAGTGCAGCGTGATTTCACCACCTACCGAAGGGATGGTGCTGTAGTTTTCCAGCATGATGTCGATGTTGGCATATTCCCCTTGGTCGAGTTGTCCGTTGCCGTTATGGTCTTTGAGGTAGGTGTCTTTCACATATACAAAAGGTTGGGTGCTGGAGACGACTCTGACGTTTTTCTCGACACGGAAACGGTTCTGTTTGGTCACCGTGACGGTGAACCATTCACCAATGGGCAGATTCGGCAATGCAAAGACTTGGGGTTGTCCAGAGGCTTGAGCCACACAGAGGATTTCGTCGCCTCGTGTCAGGCAGATGGTGGCACCTTCTTCTGCCGTCATGGTGTATTGCATTGGGTCGTTGCAAAAAGGATTGATGTCAACAACCATTTGTTGCGGCACTTCCGTGTAAAGGTTGAGATAAGCTTCACCCAAATAATGGAACACGTTCTGTGTCGTGGTGATTTTTACTGGCCACCAGTCGGGTAGGAAAGCATGTTGGTTGAGGAATAGTTTGCCGGCTATAAGGGCGTAGGCGGGCCTCGTGAAATCGGGTTGTGTCATTGTTCCCATATTAGGCATATAGCTGGGCCAGAAGTTGTCGATTATGCCCCAAGTGAGGATGTCGTTGAAGTGGGAGTGCGTGACCGTGGTCGCGCCTATGCCGCCGAGGGCACCCACCTTGGCTTTGCAGAATTCGTAAATCATGGGATGTTCTCCCATTGACCAATAGCCCCCGGAAAACTCATAGAAAATCAGGTCAGAATATAATGCGGCATCGCAGCCGATGGAAAGAAGAAAGGTGGGGTCGGTGTTTGTCAGGGTCTTGACCACATTGTTCTCCATCCATGGGCTGCACCACAAGTCATATGAGGAATGGTCGCGATATAAAGTCAGGAAGGCGCTTTCGTTGAGCGCGTCAACGAGATAGGAGTAATCGAACATGTAACGCCAGCTGTTGAGGGTGTCGGGCCGTTGGGCGATGTAGTTTTGTCCGTTAGGCCCGAAGTAATCGACTACAGCATCGGTGTTGTAGGCTGATGACCATGCTGTTTCGGGCGGTAATATCTCATCACTTGTGTATTCATAAAGCATATAGAAGTTCTTGGGCTGTAAGCCAAGTTTGTTGCGGTAGAATCCGTTAACGCTTTGGGAGGTAATCAGGAACCATTTGTTTTCTTCGTAGCTGGACGTAATGATGGGCTTGTTGTAGTAATCCTGTTGGGTGGGAGGGTCGGTTTCATATTGGATGAGTTTGTTTACTTGGGTGCGGTATTCTTCCAAATTCAAGGCTGGAAGGCGGCTGAGCGCCATGTCGGGGATGCTGTCTTCGTTCATGTCGGCGTATGGGTTGTCGGAACTATAATGATAGTCCCGCAGTTCGAAACCATTGTCGTATCCTTTGAAAAGAAGTGGGAAACCTGGAATTCCAGAGGAACACCAATAGTATTGGCTACCGACTTCTATGGTGTCGATGCCGCTGAATATCATCACTGCCGCTGGCGGGATGGCCCAGTTGTCGTAGGCGTTTTTGATGTAGCTTTTAATGGTGTTTGCATCGTTGCCACCACATTCCGTAGTGGACACCACCTTGGTGAGGATGCCTTGCTTGTTGCGGAACTGTTTCAAAGTGTCGGCCCAAGCCAAAATGTTTTCGTTGTCGGGTGAGATGATGAGGTATTCGCAACCTTCTTCACGGTTTTGGATGGCTTCGTTGAGGAGTCCGTAGTAATTTGCCTCGGGCAGCATGTCGCTGTTGACGACAAGGTCGCGTAGGATGCCGTCCCAAGCGGGGTTGCGGTAGCGTGCCTCGCCAAACTGTCCGTTGCCGCCTTCAAAATGGACCTCAATGTCCATATCGTAGATGACTTCCAAAGTCTTTTTAACTGGATTGTAGCGGAATGGTGTCACGCTGAGCATCACCACGTCAAGGCCGCGTATTTGGGTGGTCTGTGCGATGGCGACATTTTCGCTGGGGTAGTTGGCATCCTTGCCGTAAACGCCCATGTCTTTTTGCATACTCGGCTTTCCAACGGCTGCATTTCCTTGCACAGCAGCGGCGGGAAGCAAATCGATACCACGTATCGTTTGGCTCCCTTTCTCTTTGACTTCAACGCTGACCGTTGCGCCTCGCGGGATGGCGATGTAATGGTTTTCAAAGGGAAGGTTGGGCAAGCCCTCGGCAAAGGAGCCGAAGCTACCTTTCAATATGATTTCCTTACCCTTGGCTTCACCGTTGTCGATGGTGGCGATGCCGATTTCAGGGACTGCATAATGCAATGAGAGCCTTGTTGCGGTGCTACTTTCGATACTCAGACCCTGAGGTGCATCGCTGCGGAAACGAAAGATCTCTTGTGCGCTCAAGATGTTGAATGCTAAAAGAATGCTTAAGAGTGTAAATAACCGTTTCATAGCTGAAAAAGTTTAGTTTATGTTGCAAAAGTACAAAATAGAAAAAATCTGTCAAGTTTTGACAGATTTTTTTAGAAATTTTTTCGTGAGCGGACAGAGGCTATCTGACACTCACTTTTTGGCTCCAGCAACCTTCGTCGTTGCAAAGCTTGATGATGTATAGCCCTGGTGCGAAATGTTGCAGGTCGATGTCAACGCTTTGGCCTTGTGAGAGGTTCTGCAAAGCCTTGCTCGTTATCCGGTGGCCTAGTATATTGTACACTTCCACCACTGACTTGCCTTGCAGGTCTTGTCCCATCACTAGGTTGACCTTGCCATCGGTCGGGTTGGGGTAAAGGCTGAAACAGGATTGGGGCCGTTCTGTAACGGAAAGGAGGTCGATTTGTATGGTTTTGCTGAGCGGTTGGCTGCAAGTGGCATCAGAGGAGACGGTTAAGGTGGCTTCGAGAATGTCGTGCCCGAAGTCCCAAATGATGTCAACGTCATTGCCGTAAGGGAAGATGTGCCCTGCTTCTGCGGGCTCCAGCTGCCAATGGTAATCGATGCCTGCTTGGTTTTCGACGGAGTAGTGGCTAACATTAGTCACTTGAGGATCGATGATGCCGTCGCCGATAATGGCATTACCCAAACTGATTGTATTGGTTAGGATAAGCTGCAGGTCACTGGGCGAGCCTCCATCGGCACGTAACCTCAGCGTGGTGCCTCCGTTGGCCTTGTCTTGTGTGCCGGGGATGTAAACAGGATGTAGGACTTGATTGTTCTCAAAGTGGCCGTCGCCTAAGGTTGTCCATACCAGCGTTTGATAATTGTAAGCATAACTGCAATCAATGGTGACATTTTGGTTCTTGCAGGTTCTCAAGGTGCCGCCAGAAGAATAGACGGGCGAATGGAATGGTTCGATATTGATGTCGTCAACCCAAGCACAGTCTTCACCAAAATTCACCGAATAGTCTTTGATGTAGGACCATTTGAAGGTATGAGTGCCTTGGGGCACGGAGAACCTTTCTTCGCCCCAACGCTTGACACCCGACCATTCGCCCATGTCTTCGTCGTCAATGTAAAAATGCAATTTATCATAGTTGGACTCTGACGATGTTTTTCTATAGAAGCTGATTTCGGTTGCTTTGGTGGTTTGGGTGATGGACATGGAGCTACTTTCGTTATGAGTGATTACACCCGATTTGGCGCTGTAGGCTCCAATGTGGAAGTCGTCATTTGTTGTCGCCCATGGTGCATTGTCTGACATCTGCCAATCATGCGTGTTGAAATAGCCTGGGTCAAAGCTCTCGTTGAAGCCGCCAAAGGGCAGCTCGGTATTCGTCGAGGCTTGGAAAATGCCGTCTCCGAGTTTGATATTGGTCTTAATCCATCCCTCTGTGATAGGGCTGTTGTGTGCATTCACTCTGAAGACCACATCGGTGGTACTGCCTTTTTCGAGGGAGTTGAACATTCGGGTAGGTGAGGTAACGGTAATGAAAGGTGCCATTATCTCAATTTGCATATTGGCGGGACCGCTGTTGAAATGCCCTTCGTTGGCGATTTGAACATGAATGTCGGTGATGCCTTCCCTGCGGATTTGAAGCATGGACTGCTGGCTCGAAGTATAATATCTGATGTCGGGTTTGATGACAAACAAAGGTGCTGCAATGTATTGGCCGATATCATACACTTTCTCACCATCGCCATCGTCGATATGGACGGTAAAGGTCACAGGTGTCATGTCGCGGGTGTTTTCGGCGATGTTGAAATAGAAGACATTGGAGATGGCGACGGTTTGGTTTGCCGCGATGTTTTGATGTTGATGCGTGCCTTGTGTGATTTCAATGTAGGGCGAATTGCATGAGAGCGTCATCGTGATGTTCGAGGCTGTGCTGCTGCCATAGTTGTGGAGCTTGAGGCCGATGTGTGCGTTTTCGCCGCTATGGAGGACGTCGAAATCATTCTCGACCAGCAAGCCGTTCTGCTCAATGGCTACGTATGGGCCGCTGCTGGGGATGATGGGCACCTCATACTCGTAACGGAAGTGGTTTTGCTTGGTGGCGGTGACAATGAAACGCTCGCCTACTTCCATCTGGGGCAAAGTGAAAACGCAAGGCTGACCGTTGCTTTGTGACACGGCGATGATTTCGCCGTCTTTCGAAAGACAGATGACAGTGCCATTTTCTGCCGTCACGGTGAATTGGTTTTCGTTTGCCCTGCAATAAAGGTCATGCGTGATGTCAATAGGCTGGGGCACCTCGGTGAACAGGTTGAGATAAGTCTCGCCTGTATAGCCGAACAGGTTCATCTGCGACTGGTCGACTTCGGGCCACCAATTGGGCAGAAACACATGATAGGCATAATAATGCTTAGCTTCCGACAAGAAATAGGAGGGTCTGACGAATGGGGGAGGCGTGTTGCTGCCATGTTCGGGCATGAAATCAGGCCAGATGCAGTCGAACATGCCCCAAGCGAGGATGTCGTTGAAATAGGAGTGGGTGAGGGTGGCCGCACCGATGCCGCCAATGCCACCGCTGTGGTCCTTGACGCAGAAGGCATCGATGATGCATCTGTATGACGGCTGATCGAATCTTGTGGTGCTACAGCTGATGGAGAATACGAAGGTCGGCAGTCCATGGAGCATGGGCTCGATGAACTGGGATTTGAATTTCGGGTTCCACCAGGCATTGGCATTAGAGTGGTCGCGGTACATGGTCAGGAAAGAGCCTTCGTTGAGCGCGTCATATAACAGTATCGAGTCGTTCTTAGTCACCCAATCGTCCATGTAGGTAGGGGTTTCTTGAATATAATTCTGTCCATTGGGACCGAAATAATCCACTACAACTGCGGCATTATAACCTGTCGACCATGTGGAGGTAGGGATGGAACCCGAGTTGACCATGTAGAGGTTGGTAGGATGCTTACCAACCTTGTCTGTGAGGAAACCGTGGATGCTCTGTGTCCCGAGCAAGAACCATTTGTTGGCTTCATGTCCTGTTGAGAAAATGGGGCGGTCATAATAGTTGGGATCGGTGGGTGGATTGCTCTCATATTGGATGGTCTTCTCCACGAAGATGCGATATTCGTTTGGGTCTCTTGCAGTGATGCGGCTGATAGCCAGGTCTGCAAGGCTGTCGCCATTCATGTCACAATAGGGATAGTCGGTGGGATATCTTTGGGAGTTATAGGAGGAGTCGGCGATTGAGACATGGTAGAAAGGCTTGATGCCCGAATTGTTGCACCAGCCACCAAAAATAAGGACGGCCGCAGGTGGGACGGACCAATTGTTATAGGCGTTGAGGATGTAGTTGCGTATGTTGTATGCACTGTTGCCGCCGCATTCCGAAACGGTTGCTATCTTCGTTGAGATGCCTTGCTTCGTGCGGAAGTCTTTCAGCGAGTCGGCCCAAGCTAGGTAATTGTCATTGTCGGGCGCAATGATGAGGTATTCCCAACCGTCCAGGTCGCGTTCGCGAGCCTCCTCGACCAACTTGTAGTAGTCAACCGTGGGAATCATGTCGCTGTTGATGACAAGATTGCGGAGAATATGCTCCCAATCGGGGTTGAGATAACGGCTTTCACCGAATTGTCCGTTGCCGCCTTCAAAACGGATGTCGATGTCGATGTCGTAAATCACCTCCAACGTCTTCCTTACAGGGTTGTAGCGGAATGGCGTCACGCTGAGAATGACTACGTCGAGCTTGCGGATTTGTGTGGGGGATGATAGCACTGTGTTCTCTGTCGGGAAGTTGGCATCCTTGCTGAAAACACTTGCCTCCCACCGCAGCTTGACGTCTTTGTCGTCCAAGTCGCATTGGGCGGGCATCGCAGGCAGCAGGTCGATGTCAGTCAGTACGGTGCTGGCGTTCTCCTTGACTTGGAGACTGACGGTGGCACCTTGAGGGATGGCAACATATCGGTTGACGACAGGCAGGTTGGGATGTCCCTCGGCATTGGGGGCAAACTGTCCCTTCAATATGATTTCTTGTCCTTTCACGTTCCCATTCTCAATATTGGCGATGCCAAGTTCTTGGATGGAGTAGTGGAGCGAAAGTTGTGATGCGGTGCTGCTCGTCACACTGAAACCTTGCGGCGCGTCAGTGCGGAAACGGTAGGTTTCTTGAGCGTTTACAATGCCTAGAGCAAGGAAAATGGTTAAAAGTAATATTAGATGTTTCATAACTGATATATGATTTTGTTATTTGATGCTTATTTTTTGGCTCCAACAGCCGTTGTCATTGCATAGTCTGATGATGTATAGGCCTGGTGCACAATACTGCAGGTCGAAAGGAATGCTTTGGCCTTTTGTCAGATTGCTGAAGGTTTTGATGGTCATCCGAGCACCCAATATATTATACACTTCGAACGTCGACTTGCCTTGCAGGTCTTGGCCTATAATGAGGTCAATCCTGCCATCGGTCGGGTTGGGGTAAAGTGTGAAAATTGAGGTAGCCTCGAATCTGTTTTCGTCCTCGTCACTTTCAATGACACCCTGAGGGCCACTGTTCGGGATGACGGGAATTTCAAACTCGTAACGGAAATGGTTTTGCTTGGTGGCTGTAATGGTAAAATGGTCGCCTTCTTCCAATTGAGGCATAGCGAAGGAGTGGGGCTGCCCATTGCTTCTGATGACACCTATAATTTCCCCGTCTCTCGACAAACAAACTATGGCACCTTCTTCTGCCGTTACCGTGTATTCATTTACTTCCGCCATGCAATAAGGTTCATGCTCGATTTGTATGGGTTGTGGCACCTCGGTGAAAAGGTTGAGATAGGTCTCCCCCGTGTAGCCGAAAAGGTTCATGGTGGAAAAGTCGACATCAGGCCACCAGTTGGGCAAGAAGACATGATAGGCGAAATAATGTTTTGCCTCTGATAGCACGTAGGAAGGCCTGACGAATTCTGGTGGCGTGTCGCTACCCATGTCGGGAAGGAAATCGGGCCAGATGCAATCGTATATTCCCCAGGCAAGTATGTCGTTGAAATAGGAATGGGTGAGGGCGGTTGCACCAATGCCACCCACGGCACCACTGTTCTCTTTGATGCAGAAGGCATCGATGAGACATCGTTTCCAATTGTCAAAAAGCAAGGTGCTGCAACTAATGGAGAGGACGAAAGTGGGAGGACCGTATATTCCCGTTTCGAGGTGAAGGTAAGAAAATTGCGGAAACCACCATTGATCCATGTTGGAGTGGCCACGATATAAGGTCAAAAATGACCCTTCATTGAGCGCGTTACATAACGGCGTTGCGTCACGCATGTCTCTCCAATCATGCAGTTCGCCAATGGATTGGGGGATGTAATTCTGCCCATTGGGACCAAAATAGTCCATTAAAACAGAGGTGTTGTAGCCCGTTGACCAAATGGAATCGGGAATGGGGCCCGATTGGACCATATAAAGGTCAGTGGGATGCTTGCCGAGTTTGTCGCGATAGAAACCATTAATGCTTTGCGAGCTGATCATGAACCATTTGTCGTTCTCGTGTCCTGAGGAGATGATGGGGCGATCATAATAGGCAGCGTCAGAGGGCGGGTCGCTTTCATATCGGATGGTCTTCTCTACAAAGATACGATATTCGTCCAAGTCTCTTGCAGTCACTCGGCTGATGGTGATGTCTGCTATGCTGTCGTGGTTCATGTCACAATAGGGGTAATCGGTGGGATAGGAATTTGCTTGATAGGGAGGGTCTGGAATTGTGGTTTCAAAACAAGGCTCGATACTGTTAATGTAGCCGTAGTAGCCTGCAAAAATAAGGACAGCTGCAGGTGGAATCGCCCAATTATTGTAAGCACTTTGGATGTAGTTGCTGATGTTGTAACGGCTGCTGCCGCCACATTCCGATACGGTGGCCACTTTCGTCGAGATGCCTTGTTTGGTGCGGAAAGCCTTCAGCGTGTCGGCCCAGGCCAAGATGTTTTCGTCATCGGGAGCGATGATGAGGTATTCCCATCCATCTTCTTCACGATCTCGAGCCTCTTTGACTAAGCTGTAGTAGTCTACCGAAGGAACCATGTCTTTGTTGATAACGAGATTGCGGAGGATGTGCGTCCAGTCTGGGTTGAAATATCGGCTTTCCCCGAATTGCCCGTTGCCCCCTTCAAAACTGAGGTCAATGTCAATGTCATAAATCACTTCCAAGGTCTTTCTAACAGGATTGTAACGGAATGGTGTCACGCTGAGCAGGACCACGTCGAGGCTGCGTATTTGTTTGGGTGCAGAAAGCACGATGTTCTTCGTTGGGAAATGGGCATCTTTGCCGAAGATGTCTGTATCCCAGCGCAACCGAATGCCGCCTTTGGCCAAGTCGGTGCGAGCGGTCATCGCTGGGAGCAGTTCGATGTCGGTCAGCATAGTGCTGGCGTTTTCCCTCACTTGAAGGCTGACGGTGGCACCTTGTGGAACGGCGACGTAGCGATTGACGACGGGCAGGTTGGGACGACCTTCGGCATTGGGTGCAAACTGTCCCTTCAATATGACCTCTTGTCCTTTCACCTCGCCATTGACAATGTCGGCAATGCCAAGCTCTTGGATGGAGTAATGCAGTGACAGATGCGTTGCAGTGCTGCTTGTCACACTGAGGCCTTGGGGCGCATCGGTGCGGAAACGGTAGGTGTCTTGAGCCTTCAGCAAAGCGAAGGTGAATAATAGGCTGAGTAGCAATACGAAGCGTTTCATAGTGATGATGAGTTTTTTAAGGCTCCAAAAATAATAAAAAGAAAAAATCCGCCAAACATTTTCAGCGGATTTTTTCAAAATAATGTAAATTGCGATTAAATAATCGTTGTTTACTTTTTTAGTCTTTTGCCAAGAACGGATACCCGTAAGCGGCAGCAGGAACGAAGGTGTTCTTGATGGCGCGCGGGCTGGTCCAGCGGATGAGGTTCCACAGGCCACCGGCCTTGTCGTTGGTGCCGCTGGCGCGGGCGCCACCGAAGGGCTGCATGCCGACCACGGCTCCCGTGGGCTTGTCGTTCACATAGTAGTTGCCGGCTGCATGGCGCAGCTTGTCGTTGGCAATCTTCTGGGCCTTCAGGCAGTTGCCGAAGAAGGCACCGGTGAGGGCGTAAGGCGAGCTTTGGTCGCACACATCCAGCATCTCCTCGAACTTGTTGTCGTCGTAGACGTAGATGGTGATGATGGGTCCGAAGATCTCTTCCACCATGCTCTCGTAGTTCGGCACCTTGGCGAGGATGACGGTAGGCTCCACGAAGTAACCGACGCTCTTGTCGCAGTTGCCGCCGAAGACGATTTCAGCGTCCTTGCTGGCCTTGGCGCGGTCGATGTAACCCTTGCAGTTGTCGAACGAAGCCTCGTCGATGACGGCGTTGACGTAGTTGGTGAAGTCTTTCACGTCACCCATCTTGATGGTGCTCATCATGTCGCCCACGCGGTTCTTCACATCGTTCCACATCGAAGCGGGGATGTAGGCACGCGAGGCGGCCGAGCACTTCTGGCCTTGGTATTCGAAGGCNNGGATAGGCCTTGTACATGTCGAGGTTCTGGCCGGTGGTCTTCCACAGGCTCTTGAAGGTGGCGGTGCTGCCGGTGAAGTGGATGGCGTTGAAGTTCTTGTCCTTCAGGGCCACGCCGCTGATCACGCTGCCCTTGCCAGGCAGGAAGTTGACGACGCCAGCGGGAAGGCCGGCTTCCATGAAGATGCGCATGTCGGTGTAGTTCGACAGCAGGGCAGTCGTCGAGGGCTTCCAGATGGTGGTGTTACCCATCAAGGCGGGAGTCATGTTCAGGTTGGAGGCGATGGAGGTGAAGTTGAAAGGCGTGATGGCGAACA
>LXOW01002717.1_pt1 | contig 12758 bp, 7 predicted proteins | sample 1368591 | NCBI WGS metagenome assembly LXOW01 (sample SAMN04884650, study PRJNA319009) | bovine gut metagenome | isolation source: Cow rumen | host: Bos taurus | place: Italy: Legnaro (PD) | collected 2014-07-09
AAGAACTCAGTAATCCAGATCACACTGGGCTACAAGTTCCCATTCTAAGTCTACAAAAACATCACACTAAATAAAAGGCAGGACAAAAATCCTGCCTTTTTATTTTGCCCGTTCAGAAAAAATGCCTAAATTTGCATCGCATGAAGAAATATCTACTAACCATCACGATGCTACTGCTGGTCTGCACGGCCCTTCACGCGCAGGACTATAGCAAGATGTCGCGCTATGTCAGGGAGCGCGTAAGGAAGAGCCCCACCCCAAGCCTCCCCAAGGTGAGGGGAACAGAAACCGTTGGCCAACAGCGCATGCTTGTCCTGGTTGAGGGTGAAGAGGGTGCGTTGCGTGGCCGCTGCCTGCGCCATCAGGGCAACATACACATAGCCCTGGTACCCATCGACTCGCTGGCTGCGCTCTCTGAGGATACTCGCGTGAGCCGCATCGAGGCCCATCGCAGCAATGCCCACATGCACTGCGACATCTCCCGCGAGAAGACTGAGGTGGCGAAGGTGGCGGCAGGCATGGGTGTGCTGTCCCAGGCATACGACGGCAGCGGGGTGCTGGTAGGCGTGCAAGACATCAGCTTCGACCTGAACCACCCCAATTTCCTGTCGAAGAAAGACGGCAGACAGAGGATAGTGCGTCTGTGGGACATGCTCGACAACACCCCTCTGCAGGAATACGACAGCCTGTCAACGTTCCCCCTCGGCACCTTCTATAACAGCAGCGAAGCCATCACGAAAAAAGACCATACGCGTGATGCCACCATACACTATCACGGCACGCACGTGGCCGGCATCGCCGTTGGCAGCGGATGCAACACTCCGTTCACCGGCATGGCACCGGAGTCAGACATCTATCTGATATCCACCGTGATAGAGAACAACGACTCATTGTTGCCCCAGCACATGGAGGACATCGTGACAGATGAAATCTTCCTGCTGGCGTTCCAGAATATGTTTGACTATGCCGACAGCATCGGCGTGCCCTGTGTGGCGAACTACAGCATCGGCGGCGAATATGACATTGCCGATGCCGACCCACTGGCGGAGAAGTACATAGAAAAGATGACGGGTCCGGGAAAAATCATCGTGGCCTCGGCAGGCAACGACGGTGAGCGCCGCTGCTTCCTGCCCATCAGCAAGACAGACAGCATAGCAGGCGGACTCTTCGTGCCCAATGCCGAGGCAGAGCAGCTGCGCCTGCACGTCAGCACCACAGGAAGGCTGCTGCTGAAGTTTACCGACGTAGCTAACACTGCCTCAGACAATTACAAGACCTTCGCCCTGGGCTTTAAGGCCAAAGGCATCTACCGCAAGGGCGATACGGTGAATATGCTGAAATGGAACGAATGGTATAAGTACGAGTCAGCTGGCAACCTTGGATCCGGCACCACGGTAGAGATATACTCCGGCGTTGACGGCTACAACAGCGACCGCGTAGGGTATGACATCTACCTGAACCCCGCCAATGAAGACTTCACCGGACACTCATACGTCATAGAGCTGACGGGCGACGGCGTGGAGGCCTATGCCTTCGTGGAGAACGGCACCCTTAACGGCTTCTACAGCAATAACTTCCGACTGAAAGGGGCCGAGCTTGGCGGCACCGTCAACAGCCCTGCAACGCTGCCATCGGTCATTGCCGTAGGCAGCACCTCGTGGCGCACATACTGGACCAGCTACCAAGGCCGCAAGATGTCAGCTTACAATGGCTCAAACGGCAAATGGACCACCTTCTCCAGCATTGGACCCTCGGTGACAGGAGCCATCAAGCCCGACCTCTGCGCACCGGGTCAGGCCGTCATATCGTCACTCGACAGCCACTACAAGCCCACTGGCGGCTTTCCTAACTATATCTACGACAAAAGCGGCTCACACAACGAGAATAACGGCAAGGACTATGGCTGGCTAGTGTTGAGCGGCACCTCCATGGCCTCGCCCATCGTGGCAGGCACCATAGCGCTGTGGCTGCAGGCCGACCCCACCCTGACGCGCGAACGCATCCTCGACATCGTGGCTAAGACGGCAACACACCCCGACCCTACCCTCTCCTACCCTAACAACTACTATGGCCTGGGAGAAATCAACGCCTACCGCGGACTGCTTGACATACTGGGACTTACGGGCATCAAGGGACTGTCGGCCACACACCTCTCCACCGCCGTGGTGAGACCCATAGGCAACCATAGCATACTCATCACCCTTGATGACACACCAACGAAAGAAATCACCTGTAAGGTGTTCGCCACAAACGGCCAGTTGATATACTCCGCCACTCTCCCACCCCACTCCACCACTTACACCCTTCCGCTCAATACGGGCAAAGGAATATACGCCGTACAACTCGATGGAATGGGCAGCACTCTGATAAGAGTGGAGTAATATTTTGCCAAAAATTTGCGTATTTGCACTATTTGTTGTAATTTTGCAAATTGAATAAGAATGCACATACGCATACATGCGCTATACACGTAAGGAAATAGAGACGCTGCTGGATGAAAGAATCGTCATCCTCGACGGCGCTACGGGAACCTACCTCCAGCAGTTCAACCTGACGGAGGAGGAGTTTCGTGGCTCTCTTTTCACCAGCCATCCTGTGCCGCTGAAAGGCTGCAACGATGTGCTGTGCCTTACGCGTCCTGACCTTATCAGGGAGATGCACCGCGCCTACCTCGATGCCGGGGCCGACATCATAGAGACCAACTCCTTCAACAGCAACAGCTTCTCACTGGGCGACTACGGTCTGGAGGACAAGGTATATGAGATATCCCGCGCCAGTGCCATGCTGGCCCGCGAAGTGGCCGACGCCTTCCCAGGCATGCGTATAGTGGCCGGCTCTATGGGACCCACTAACAAGACCCTCTCCATCAGCGGCGACGTGAACGATCCCGGAGCGCGCGACATCACCTTCAGTCAGCTCTACGACACCTACCATGAGCAGGCCCGCGGCCTCATCGACGGCGGTGCCGACATACTGCTTGTGGAAACCATCTTCGACACCCTCAATGCCAAGGTGGCCCTGAAGGCCATCACCGACCTGGGAGAGGAGACAGGGCAGGATATCCCCATCATGTGTAGCGGCACCATGTCTGACGCCTCCGGACGCACACTGTCGGGTCAGACCGTGGAGGCTTTCTGCACCTCACTCACGCATGCCAACCTCCTTACGATAGGCCTGAACTGCGGCTTCGGTGCACGACAGCTGCTGCCGTGGCTGAGGAAACTCGCTGCGGTGGCCCCATGCCGCGTCAGCGTACATCCCAATGCGGGTCTGCCCAACGTGATGGGCGGATACGACGAGACACCCGAGACCTTCGCCAACGTGGCCAGGCAGGTGTTCCAGGAGAGACTGGTGAATATCTACGGCGGCTGCTGCGGCACCACACCCGAGCATATCAGACACCTCTCCCTGACACTCTCGAAAGGAGAGGGAACATACCTGCCGCGCCCGCTGCCTGAGCATAAGGCCATAAAGCCCATGCTGCTGTCAGGCCTGGAAACACTCACCGTTGGTAATGCACACACCGTTGGTAATACACACACCGTTGGCAATGCACCAGAATCCCACACCACAGGCAATGGTAACATTACCCCTCCCTCGGAGGAGGGGATGGAGGCGGGGCTCCCCTTCATCAACATCGGCGAGCGCACCAACGTGGCCGGTTCGGCAAAGTTCAAGAAACTCATCCAGGCCAAGAACTATGAGGAGGCTCTCAGCGTGGCCCGTCAGCAGGTGGACAAAGGAGCGCAGGTGATAGACATCTGCATGGACGACGGTCTGATAGACGGCGTGGAAGCCATGACGACGTTCCTCAACCTCATCGCCTCAGAACCGGAGATAGCCTGCGTGCCCGTGATGATCGACTCATCGAAATGGGAGATACTGCAGGCCGGCCTGCAATGCGTACAGGGCAAGTCCATCGTCAACAGCATATCGCTGAAGGAGGGTGAGGAGACGTTCCTCAGCAAGGCCCGCTACATACATTCCATGGGTGCCGCTACCGTCGTGATGCTCTTCGACGAAGAGGGACAGGCCGACACCTACGAACGCAAGGTAAACGTGGCACGCCGCGCCTACGGTCTGCTGAAAGGCATCGGCTTCCCCACCGAAGACATCATCTTCGACCCCAACGTGCTGGCCGTCGCCACCGGCATGCATGAGCACGACGACTACGGCAGGGCATTCATCGCTGCCTGTGCCACCATACACAAGGAGATGCCCGAGGTGCATCTCTCAGGCGGCATCAGCAACCTCTCCTTCTCCTTCCGAGGCAACAACCGCATACGCCAGGCCATGCACTCCGTAGTGCTGCACCACGCCATGCGCGAAGGCCTCGACATGAGCATCGTCAACCCAGCCATGAACATACCCTACGAGGATATACCAGAGGATATGCTCACCGCCGTGGAGGACGTGATACTGAACCGCGATGCGGAGGCCTCCGAACGACTCATCGACTTTGCCCAAAAGATAAAGGAAGAGGAGGAGAGGAAGAAGGGTGAAGGGATTAAAGGTGATGGAAAGAAAGATGATGGAAAGAAGGGTGATGCCGACTGGCGTAACGGTACGCTGCATGAACGCATAAACAATGCCATGATGAAGGGCATCACCGACTTCATCGAGGCAGACACCGAGGAGGCCTACCGTACAGAGCAGACGGCACTGGGCGTGATAGATAACTACCTTATGCCAGCAATGGAGAAGGTAGGCGAGCTTTTCGGCGACGGCAAGATGTTCCTGCCGCAGGTGGTGAAGTCAGCACGCGTGATGAAGAAAGCCGTAGCAGTGCTGGAGCCGTATATGGGGAAGAGCCCCACCCCGACCCTCCCCAAAGGGAGGGAGAGCGGAACAGATGGGACTGCTGGTTCCAATGTTGTCATTATGGCTACCGTCAAAGGCGATGTGCACGACATCGGCAAGAACATCGTCTCCGTCGTCACACAGTGCAACGGCTACCACGTGAAAGACCTCGGCGTGATGGTCGACTGCGACACCATCGTCAATGCGGCGCAGGAGGAGCATGCCATAGCTATCGGTCTGTCAGGCCTCATCACCCCTTCGCTCGACGAGATGATACGCGTCATCAAGGAGCTGCGCCACCGTGGCATGACGACACCCGTCATCGTGGGCGGCGCAACAACATCAACGCTGCACACCGCCGTGAAGATGGCACCGGAATATCCCAAAGGCATTGTCATCCACTCACCATCGGCAGCCGACAATGTCTCCATAATACGCCGCCTCATGGCCGACGACAAAGAAGAGTTCATAGCAGAGCTGAAGTCGCAGCAGCGCATCATCCGCGAGAACTACCTCAACAAGGAAGCCTGCAAAGACCTGCTGACGCTGGACGAGGCACGCCGCCGCCGGCATATAAAGAAGATTGAAGAAGTGGCGGTGCCCTCACCAGAGGCACAGCGGCCGCTCCACACCGACAACCACTCGCTGCTGCATCCGAAAGGCGAATGCCTGTGCTGCGACCCGCTGGTGCCGTTAATCAACTGGCAGTTCTTCTTCTCCGCATGGGGCATCAAGGGACACTTCCCCGAGGTGCTCGACGACAAAGAGAAGGGTGGCGAGGCCCGCAAGCTATGGCACGACGCACAGCAGCTGCTCGACAAGATCATACGCCTCCGCCTGCTGCGACTGCAGATGAAGGCACAGGTGCTGCCGGCATATTCCGATGGCGACGACATCATTATCACAGCCTCTGACGGCAAGGAATACCGCCTGCCCATGCGACGCTCGCTGAAAGACGAGGAAGAGACGAAATGCCTGGCGGACTATATAATGGGCCCCTCCCCAGCCATCCCCAAGGGGAGGGAGAGCGGAGCTGCTGGAGAAACTGGGACTGCTGGCCCTATCGACTATGTATGCCCCTTTGTCGTCAGTGCCGGTGTAGGGCTGGGCGACCTTCAGGAACGCTTCCGCAGCGAGGATGATGAGTACCACGCCATCATGGCCAAGCTCCTGGCCGACCGCCTCACGGAGGCTATGGCAGAGAAGCTGTCTGCCGACCTTGTGAACACACTCCATTGGGGTACTACCAACATACGCATGGCCTTCGGATATGGCGCCTGTCCCGATCACAAGCTCAAACGCCAGGTCTTCGACATCCTCGGGGTAGGGGAGAGTATGGGACTGTCGCTCACAGAGACATGCATGATAAATCCAGGTGAAAGCATCTGCGGACTGATATTCGCCAACACACCTACGAAATACTTTAATGTGTAAAAGCCCCACCCCGTCCCTCCCCAAGGGGAGGGGGCAGGAACACAACAACCACAACAACGCAATGAAAGTAATAGACATCATAAAGGAAGCCCGTGAAAGCGGCAAGCCCCGCTTCTCCTTCGAGCTGCTGCCCCCGCTGAAGGGCGATGGCCTGCACGGCGTGTTCAATGCCATTGACACGCTGATGCCCTTCAATCCCGCATTCATCAACGTCACCAGCCACAGGGAGGAGATGAAGTACGTGGAGCGTCCCGACGGACTGATAGAGAAACACGTAGTGCGCCGCCGCCCGGGAACCACCGGAGTGTGTGCACGGATAAAGCAGAAGTACGGCATTGAGGTGGTGCCTCACGTCATCTGCGGCGGACAGACGAAGTATGACATCGAAGACCTGCTCATAGACCTTGACTTCCTGAGCATCAAGAACGTGCTGGCCCTCAGGGGCGATGCCATGCCCGGCTCCACGCGCTTCAAGCCTACAGAGGGCGGACATACTCATGCCGATGCGCTGGTAAGGCAGATAAGGGACATGAACAACGGCATCTTCATTGACGGCGAGCCGAACACGTCACACTGCTCTGACTTCTGCATCGGCGTGGCGGGCTACCCCGAGAAACACGCAGAGTCGCCCAACTACCTCACCGACCTCGGCTACCTGAAGCAGAAGATAGACGCCGGCGCGGAGTATATAGCGACGCAGATAAGCTACGACACCGACATGATACTGCGCTTCCGCGACAAATGCGCCGAGATAGGCATCGATGCCCCCATCCTGCCGGGGCTGAAGCCTTTCGCCACCAAGACACAGCTGACGGTGCTGCCGCAGACCTTCGCCGTAGACCTGCCCCAAGAGCTTGTCAGCAAGGTCATGGCCTGCCGCAACAACGACGAGGTGAAGCAGGTAGGCATAGAGTGGGGCATACGGCAGGGAGAGAGGCTGATAAAGGAAGGCTTCCCCGTGCTGCATTTCTACACCATGACCAAAACGATGCAGGTAAGGCAGATCGTCAGCACTCTGATGTAATGAGGATAGAATGTCACAACCAAAAAGACTTTCACAACCAAAAAGACTAAAAATATGGAATCACAAAACGCTATCTACGATGCCACCACACTCGGTAAGCCACGCATGATGATACTGGGTGTGCAGCACCTCTTTGCCATGTTTGGAGCCACGGTGCTCGTGCCGCTCCTCACAGGTCTTGACGTGTCTACAACACTTTTGTTTGCCGGCATCGGCACACTGCTCTTCCATTTCATCTCAAAATGGCAGGTGCCGGCCTTCCTCGGCTCTTCCTTCGCCTTCCTCGGAGGCTATGCCTCGGTAAAGGAGATGGGTGTGGGGCAGGGACTCTCTGAAACGCTGTCACTGGACTATGCCTGCATGGGTGTGGCATGCGCCGGACTGATGTATTTCATCATGGCGGCACTGATAAAGTCGTTCGGCGTGCAGAAGATACTGCATTACTTCCCGCCAGTGGTAACAGGCCCGATAGTGATAGCCATCGGACTCGTGCTGTCTGGCTCAGCCATCACCAACTGCCAGACCAACTGGCCCCTCGCCATCCTGGCCATCGTTACCGTGATAGCCTCCTCCATCTGGGGTAAGGGAATAATAAAGATTATACCCGTCTTGCTCGGCGTTGTGGTATCCTACGTTACAGCCGCATGTTGCGGTATGGTAGATTTCACACCCCTGGCAGAAGCCGCATGGATAGGGTTCCCAATAAGCAAGGACCGCACCATCCTCGCCGTCTTTGAAGACGGCAATACGGCGCTGATGCTCTCTACCATCATCGCTATCATGCCAATAGCCTTCGCCACCATCATGGAGCATATCGGCGATATGTTTGCCATCAGCTCTACCGTGGGTAAGGACTTCCTCTCCAAACCCGGCCTGCACCGCACCCTCACTGGCGACGGCATAGCAACGGCAGTGGCATCGGTCTTCGGAGCACCGGCCAACACCACATACGGCGAGAACACCGGAGTGCTGAACCTCACCAAGGTGTTCGACCCAAAGGTGATACGCATAGCGGCCTGCATCGCCATCCTGCTGGCCTTCTGTCCTAAGTTCGCATGCCTCATACAACTCATGCCCGCCGCCACAATCGGTGGCGTCAGCCTTATCCTCTACGGCATGATATCCGCTGTCGGCGTGCGCAACCTTGTAGAAGAGAAGGTAGACCTGAAGAGCTCGCGCAACGTGTTCGTGGCAGCACTCATCCTCGTGCTCGCCATCGGCGTGAAATACGGTGCCAACGACGACATCGCAATGGGCCCAATACACCTCTCTGGCCTCGCCATAGCAGCCATCACGGGCATACTGCTCAACGCTGTGATGCCTGGCAAGCTCGGCATGAAAGTAAAGTCATTCAAGGGAAAAGAAAAATCATAGCATCATGAAAGTAATAAACCTGGGAGCAGAAAACTCCATCATCAACCAGTTCGTCGCAGAACTGCGCGACGTGAACATACAGAAGGACCGTATGCGCTTCCGCAACAACATCAAGCGCATAGGCAACCTCATGGCCTACGAGATAAGCAAGACGCTGAGGTATGAGGAAGTGGAAGTAGAGACACCGCTGGCCACTGCCAAGATGAAAGTGCCTCACGACAATGTGGTTATAGGCACCGTTTTCAGGGCTGGACTGCCGTTCCACCAGGGTTTCCTCGACATCTTCGACAATGCCGGCAACGCCTTCCTCTCTGCCTATCGGTACTATACCGACCGTGAGTGTAACAATATCGACGTACACATAGAATACATTGCAACGCCAGACCTTACCCATAAGACCTTCATACTCGTTGACCCTATGCTGGCAACGGGTGAGAGTCTTATCCTGGCACACAACGCATTCATCACCAAAGGCGTTCCAAGAAGGATAGTCCTGGCATCGGTAATAGCTACAGAAGAAGGCATAGCACGCCTGAATAGTAGGTTTCCAGCTAATGACATAGTGCTTTACACCGCTGCCATTGACCCAATACTGAATGAACGCAAATATATCGTGCCAGGCCTGGGCGATGCCGGCGACCTGATGTACGGCGGTAAGCTATAGGATAACAAACAGAAAATAACAATAAGAAAAGATATATGGCATTAAAATGTGGTATTGTAGGCCTGCCCAACGTAGGCAAGTCAACCCTCTTCAACTGTCTGTCGAGCGCCAAGGCTCAGGCAGCTAACTTCCCTTTCTGCACCATCGAACCCAATGTGGGCGTCATCACCGTGCCCGATGAGCGACTGACCCGCCTGGCAGAGCTGGTTCACCCGGGACGCATCGTCCCCGCCACCTGCGAGATAGTAGACATCGCAGGACTGGTGAAAGGAGCCTCAAAAGGTGAGGGTCTGGGAAACAAATTCCTTGGAAACATCCGCGAGACAGACGCTATCATACACGTGCTGCGCTGCTTTGAAGACGAGAACATCACCCACGTCGATGGCACCATCAATCCCATCCGCGACAAAGAGATTATCGATACCGAGCTCCAGCTGAAAGACCTGGAGACTATCGAGAGCCGCTACGCCAAGACGCAGAAGGTGGCCTCTACCGGCAATAAGGACGCAAAGGTGGAGCTGAACGTTCTCACCGCCTACAAGGAATGCCTGGAGCAGGGCAAGAACGCCCGCACGGTGGAGTTTGAGAGCAAGGAGGAGCAGCAGGCCGCCAAGAACCTCTTCCTGCTCACGTCAAAGCCCGTGCTCTACGTATGCAACGTCAGCGAGGGCGATGCCAAGGAGGGCAACGAATGGACACGTCAGATAGAGGCACTGGCCAAGGACGAGGGTGCAGAGTCGATGATCGTGGCAGCAAAGACGGAGGAAGACATCGCCGGCTTCGAGAGCTACGAAGACAAGCAGCTGTTCCTCGAGGAACTGGGCCTTGAAGAGAGCGGCGTCAACCGTCTCATCAAGAAGGCCTACGCCCTGCTGAACCTCCAGACGTTCATCACCGCTGGCGAGATGGAGGTGAAGGCATGGACCTTCAAGAAAGGCTGGAAAGCCCCACAGTGTGCCGGTGTCATACATACCGACTTCGAAAAGGGCTTTATCCGCGCCGAGGTGATAAAGTACGACGACTACATCCAGTACAAGTCAGAGGCCGCCATCAAGGAGGCCGGCAAACTCGGCATAGAGGGCAAGGACTACATAGTACAGGACGGCGACATCATGCACTTCCGATTCAACGTCTGAACCCCCTCCCAACCTACCCAAGGGGAGAACTGATTACTCCGATAATTCAGATTACTCTGATTACTCTGACTACTCCGATAATTCCGAACAATGAATATTGACTTTATCCTTTGGAACCCCGACCTGGTTATCTTTAATATCGGGCCGTTTGCCATCCGCTGGTACAGCACGTGCTGGCTCATAGGCCTGCTGGGGTCATATCTCATGGTGAAATACCTCTACCGCAAGCAGGGACTGTCCGACGAGAAGTTCGAGCCGCTCTTCCTCTACTGCTTCACCGGCATCCTCATCGGTGCACGCCTGGGCCACTGTCTCTTCTATGAGCCCGGCTATTTCCTCTCCTCATGGCAACACGTGGTGGAGATGATACTGCCCATCCGGCAGGGCATGGACGGCTCATGGCACTTCACCGGCTACGAGGGACTGGCAAGCCACGGCGGCACCGTCGGCATAATACTGGCACTGCTGCTCTACAGCAAGAACCTGAAGGTGCCCGTATGGACCGTCCTCGACACCATCTCCATCTCCGTGCCCATCACCTGCACCTTCATCCGTCTGGGCAACCTGATGAACTCTGAAATCATCGGCAAGCCCACCGACGTGCCCTGGGCCTTCATCTTCCAGCGCGTTGACGACCTGCCACGCCATCCTGGACAGCTCTATGAGGCCATTGCCTATGCATGCTTCTTCGTGGTGCTGTGGGTGATATACCGCAAGACCAACCGTCAAGAGGGCAAGCACACCGTCAACCCGCTCATAGGAACAGGCTTCTACTTCGGCCTCGACATACTGCTCATCTTCTTCTTCCGTTTCTTCATAGAATACACCAAAGAGGTGCAGGAAGCCTTCGAGGCCGACATGCTCTTCGACATGGGGCAGCTGCTCTCCATCCCCTTCATCCTCATAGGAGCCTACTTCACATGGCGGGGACTGCAGAAAGCCAGGCAAGCTTAACGACAACGATAATCAATAGAACATCCAGAACATCCAGAAAGTCTTGATTCTCTAGAATATCTATCCCAACTACACGACAATGGCAAAGAAATCTGGCGAACTGACGCCGATGATGAAACAGTTCTTCGACCTCAAGGCGAAGCATCCAGAGGCGCTGCTGCTCTTCCGCTGCGGCGACTTCTACGAGACCTACTGCGACGACGCTGTAGAGGCCTCGCGTATCCTCGGCATCACCCTCACCAGACGCAACAACGGTGCCTCAATGGGCGATGCCATGGCGGGCTTCCCCCATCACGCCCTCGACACCTACCTGCCCAAGCTCATCCGTGCCGGGCGTCGCGTGGCCATCTGCGACCAGCTTGAAGACCCGAAGCTGACGAAGAAGCTCGTCAAGCGCGGCATCACCGAACTCGTCACCCCCGGCGTGGCCATGCAGGAGAACGTCCTCAACCATAAGGAGAACAACTTCCTCTGCGCCCTTCACATAGGCAAGAGCACCATAGGCATCGCCTTCCTCGATATCTCCACCGGAGAATACCTGTGCGACCAGGGCAACCGCGACTACATCAGCAAGATGCTCAACAACTTCTCTCCCAAGGAGACGCTGATAGAGCGCGGCCACCGCGGACAGGTGGAGCAGCTGTTTGGTAGGGTAGGGGAGCTGTTCGAACTCGACGACTGGGTGTTCAACCAGCAGACGGCCCTGCAGCGCCTCACCAAGCTCTTCCATGTGAAGAACATGAAAGGCTTCGGCGTGGCCTCGCTCACCGACGGACTCATCGCCGCAGGTGCCATACTGCAGTATCTGGACTATACGCAGCATACGCAGACCTCCCACATCACCAACCTGCGTCGCATCGATGCCAACCGCTACGTGCGCCTCGACAGCTTCACCCTGCGCAATCTGGAGATACTGCAGCCGCTGCATGAAGGGGGCACATCGCTCATCGATGTCATCGACAATACCGTCTCGCCGATGGGAGCGCGCCTGCTACGCCGCTGGCTCATCTTCCCCCTGCGTGAGAAGCAGGCCATCAACGACCGCCTCGATGCCGTTGATTATTTCTTCCGCGAGCCCGACAGCCGCGACGTCATAGAAGACGAGATGCAGCGCATCGGCGACATGGAGCGCATCGTCTCGCGCATAGCGGCAGGCCGTGTGATGCCCCGCGAGGTGGTGCAGCTGAAACATGCCCTGACGGCCATCAAACCCATCCGTGTGGTGTGCATGCAGGCGACAGACAGCGACGACAGCCAGCACCGTCCCGTGCTGCGTAGGGTAGGGGAGAAGCTCGATACCCTCGACGAGCTGCGGCAGCGCATAGAACAGTGGCTCGAACCCGAACCGCCCCAGCAGATAGGCAAGGGCAAC
>LXOW01215028.1_pt1 | contig 12757 bp, 8 predicted proteins | sample 1368591 | NCBI WGS metagenome assembly LXOW01 (sample SAMN04884650, study PRJNA319009) | bovine gut metagenome | isolation source: Cow rumen | host: Bos taurus | place: Italy: Legnaro (PD) | collected 2014-07-09
GGCCTAATGCGCATTTTTCACGGGCATTAATGACAGTCTTGGGCCGAAAATGTTATAATTTATGTAGTATTTTTTCCTTGACCTACGGAGACATAATAATGAACAAAAGTGTTTTCACAGATGAACAGCGCGCACACAAGCAGTATATAATTGGCAATTTCGACAGGGCACTTTCGGAAAACTGGATAAAGGTATACTATCAGCCCATAGTCCGCTCTATTGATGAAAAGGTCTGCGACGAAGAAGCTCTTGCAAGATGGGTGGATCCCGAAAAGGGCATCATCAAACCCGACGGCTTTATTCCCCTGCTCGAGGAAACAGGTCTTATCTACAAGCTCGACCTATATGTACTTGAGCGCGTGCTCGAACACATAAAAACAGAAGAAAAAGAGGGTCTTTACGTAGTTCCCCATTCACTCAATATATCCAGGGCAGATTTCGATTCCTGCGATATCGTGGAAGAGATCAGAAAACGCGTTGACGGATCGGGTGTAAAGCGTGACAGGATCACGATAGAGCTTACCGAAAGCACCATCGGCGGCAACTTCGAATTCATGAAGGAACAGGTAGAGCGTTTCAAGAGCCTGGGCTTCCCGGTATGGCTTGACGATTTCGGAAGCGGCTATTCTTCGCTCGATGTCCTTCAGAGCATAAGATTCGACCTGCTGAAATTCGATATGAGTTTCATGAAGAAACTCGATGCAAGTGAAAGCGGAAGGATAATCCTGACCGAGCTCATGAAGCTGGCATCGGCACTCGGAATAGAAGCCGTATGCGAGGGTGTTGAAACAGAGTCACAGGTAAAATTTCTTCAGGAAATAGGCTGTGCAAAGCTGCAGGGCTATTACTATCAGAAGCCCCAGCCTTTCTCAGCTGTACTTGAATGGCATAAGAACCATCCCGAAAACGGGTTCGAGAATCCTGAGGAATCCGAATACTACGAATCTATCGGCCGTCTCAATCTCTATGACCTCAGCGTTCTTGCGGAGAGAAACGAAGGCTCCATTCAGAAAGCCTTCAGTACTCTTCCCATGGGCATTATCGAGATAAAGGGCGATGCCTGCAGATTCGTTCGTGCGAATCAGGCATATCACGGTTTTATCAAACGTTTCTTCGGCTTCGATCTGTCGGAGCTCGGATCCGGTTTTGAAAAATACGATGCGGCCTTTATGTACAATATCGTAAAGACCTGCGTAGAGATGAACCTCCGTTCTTTCTATGACGAAAAGATGTCCGACGGTTCCGTCGTTCATTCATTCGCAAGAAAGCTTTCGGAAAACCCCGTGAACGGAAATGTCGCGGTAGCTATCGCAGTGCTTTCCATAACGGATCCTGATGAGAGTGCTACCTACGCCGAGATCGCAAGAGCGCTTGCTGCCGACTATTACAATATCTATATCATAGACCTTGACGAGGATACCTATATCGAGTATTCGTCGCTTGTCGGCGGAGAAGAGCTCGCCATGGAGCGTCACGGTTTCGGTTTCTTTGAATCCGCAAGAAAAGATACGATGACCCGCATCTACGAGGATGACAGGGAGATGTTCCTGAGTCTTTTCACAAAGGAGAATGTATTAAAGATCATCGATGAACAGGGCGTATTCTCTACGACATATAGACTGATAGATACAGGAACCCCTATGTACGTGAACATGAAGGTCACAAGGATGAAAGGCAGGGGCAATCGCCTTATCCTCGGTGTCAGCATAGTCGATTCCTACATGAAACAGAAAGAGTTCTACGAGGAGCTTCAGAAAGAAAGGGATACTCTTGCAAGAGTCATGGCACTTTCCGACGGTTACCTCAGTCTCTTTACTATAGATCTTAGTGACCGCAGCTATGTTGAGTTCAGTTCGTCAGATGATTTCGACAGTCTGGGCGCAGCAAAGCAGGGCGAAGATTTCTTTGCTCAGGCTGTGATAGATGCACAGAAGTACTTCCATCCGGCAGACGTACAGAGATTCATAGACAGATTCACATTCGAAAACGTTTTGAAAGAGATACGTGAAAAAGGAAGTTTCAGGATAAACTATCGTCTGATGATAAACGGCGAACCCAAGCCCGTTAATCTGAGAGCTGCCTTATTTAAAGAAGGCGGCGTTGAGAAAATGGTAGTGGGCATTCGCGCATGGCAGAAACGAAACTGATGCCACAGAGAGGATATTAATATGAACAGCATGAAAAAAATAATCACGATCATCCTTGTAATGGCGCTCATCCTGGGCCTCGCGGCCTGCGGGGGCAGCAAGACGCCGGCAGCTCCGACCTATAGCTCGGATGAACTTTATGAAAAGTATCTCAACGATGAGATAACTGCGACCATAGACTGCAATGATTTTTACGGTGCAGACTACGGAGATGTCAAGACTATCTCGGAACTGGTATACGGCGAGGGAGATGAACTTGGGGAATATTTCCTCAGCGATGTCTATTACGGATATATCGACTGCGGCATGGACGGTGAAGATGAACTGCTCGTTGCAGCCGAATTCATCACACCGGGCGATACGGATTACATCGAAGAACAGTTCATAGTAAAAGCCTTCGGACAGGATCTCAAGGTCCTGTCGATGGATACTTCCGGTGCACGCTATATGACAGCCATAACCGACACAGGCTATATTTATTATGAGGGAAGCGGCGGCGCAAGCAGCTTCTATACAGAGCACAGCTATATGAATGCCGAGGGCAGGAGAGTATTCCTGTATTCGGCTCAGTTCGAATATGAACTTTCCGGGGCCATTATCCCTGATTCCTTCCTTCCCTCTGGTGTACAGAACGAGAGCGCCTGGGACTATCAGGAAGACGGCTACGAGGTCGATGTGTATAACTTCAACTATCTCGGCCCCGAATATGATGACAGGTGGGATGACTACTTAAGAGAGTCCTACTTCGTATTCTATTCTCCGGACGGCGAAAACATCATGCCGGAAGAACCGGAAAAGTCTATCTACGAAACATACAAGATCAAAGCTGTAACAGAAGATGATCTTTACACGGAGTTGTATAAACATCTGGAGGATCTCGGTGTTACAGAAGAACTGGTGGACGGTGAGCCCGCGGATCTCGAGCTCATGGATTCCGAAGCAGTCGAGTGGCTGCCTAAGGGCTAATACGAACAAACGAAAAACCGCTGAGCGATCAGCGGTTTTTTATGTACTATCATGATCAAAATATAAGAGTGGCGTGTCCCCTAAACGAGGCATTCAAAAGCGCATGTGTGACGAGCTGCCGAGGAACACGAGCAAAGTGCCGAGTGTGGGGATACACCACTCTTATATTATAATTCGTATTAAAGTTCTATTCCGATCCGGACATCGCTCTCACGAAATCGATGAATGTCTCTTCGACCGTCGGCAGGGGGTGTCCCTTTCTCCATACGAAGAGGTAGTCGACCTTTCTGTCCTTGCCCTCGATCTCTTTTGAGACAAGCGAGCTGTTCGGGATATAGGCGGTCTTGGGGAATATACTGATGCCCAGGCCTCTTCCCGCGAGAGCTGCCGCATCAAGGTAGTTGTCCATTTCGCATATGATATTGGGTTCCGACTTTATGCCGCGGAACCATTTATAGATCAGGTCTATCGTTGCCCTGCGCGAGGGGACGATCAGGGCCTGATTTTTCAGTTCGCTGACACTTATAGTTGATTTCTTTGTGTCCGCAAGAGGGTGGCTCGAGTTCATGAGGGCTACCATCTTTTCGCTTCCGACCTTGAAACTGTTGAGCAGTGACTGATCATAGGGCGCCGTGATAACGGCAAGGCTGATAAGGCCGCTCCTCAGTTTTTCTATAAGTTCGTCGCTGTTTCCGTCTATGATGCGGAAATGTATGCCGGGATGTATCTTGAGGAATTCCGCGAACCATTCGCCTGCGATATCGGGGGCCATACCTTCGACGAGGCCGATAGCTATAGTTCCGGTCATTCCCTTGTTCATCGAAAGAATCTCCGATTCAGCTTTGTGGGTGAGGTAGAGTATCTCTTTTGCTCTTCTGTATAAAAGCCTTCCCGATTCAGTCAGCTGCAGTCTTCTTTTTCCCCTGATGAAAAGCACAGTCTCCAGCTCTTCTTCCAGCTTTTTGATCTGATTTGAAAGGGGAGGCTGGCTCATGTTGAGCTTTGCCGCAGCCTTGGTTATATTGAGTTCCTCCGCAACGCTTACGAAGTATTGTAATTCTCTCAGGTCCATAGGGTGTACCTCATGATTTATCATATCTCAAAAATATAATACACCTAAAATTATACGTATTTTATTTCCGTGATTCAAGCGTCTATAATTATATTGTTTTTTATTTATTTATCCCGGAAAGGAGAAAAAACATGGGTATTGGTGAAATGGAATACGGTTCAATGGTATTCAATGACAAAGTCATGAAAGAAGTATTGCCTCCCGATGTATACGGCTCACTTCGTATGGTCATCGAGGGCTGCGATCAGATGGATATCGGCCTTGCCAACCAGGTAGCTGATGCTATGAAGGAATGGGCTATATCAAAAGGTGCAACACATTTTACTCACTGGTTCCAGCCTCTGACCGGGATCACTGCAGAAAAGCATGACAGCTTTATCGAAAAGGCCGAGGGCGGAGACGTCATAGCGGTCTTCAGCGGAAAAGAACTGATCAAGGGCGAACCCGATGCATCGTCCTTCCCCTCAGGAGGACTCAGGAGCACCTTTGAAGCGCGCGGATATACAGACTGGGATCCCGCCTCATATGCCTTTATAAAAGGAAAGGTTTTATACATCCCGACAGCATTCTGCTCATACAGCGGAGAGGCTCTTGATAAAAAGACTCCGCTTTTAAGATCTCTTGATGCGCTGAGCAAACAGTCTGTCAGAGTGCTTCGTCTGTTCGGAAACACCGAAGTAAAGCATGTCAAAGCCAACGCGGGCGCAGAACAGGAATACTTCCTGGTAGATAAGGATCTTTACGACGAAAGACCCGATCTTATCTTCAGCGGCAGGACGCTTTTCGGAAACAAGCCTCCCAAGGGCCAGGAGATGGACGACCACTATTTCGGCGCCATCAAGCCCAGAGTTCAGGCCTATATGGATGAACTCAACGAAGAGCTCTGGAAGCTCGGTATCCTTGCCAAGACAGAGCATAACGAGGTCGCTCCCGCTCAGCACGAGCTTGCCTGCATCTACGAAGAAGCCGGCATAGCCTGCGATCACAACCAGCTTGTAATGGAGCTGATGCAGACTATCGCTTTAAAACATCATTTCGTATGTCTTCTTGCGGAAAAACCCTTTGCGGGCGTAAACGGAAGCGGCAAACACAACAACTGGTCTATCGAAACGGATACGGGAGTCAACCTGCTTTCCCCGGGAGATACACCTTATGAAAACGCACAGTTTTTGCTCTTCCTCTCCGCAGTCATCAAGGCAGTAGATGATTATCAGGATCTGCTCCGTTTCAGCGTCGCCTTTGCCGGAAACGACCACAGGCTCGGCGCAAACGAGGCACCTCCCGCGGTCATCTCCATTTTCCTTGGCGATGAGCTTACGGCCATACTTGAGGCTATAGAAAAGGATAAGCCCTACAACGCAGCGGAAAAGAAGATAATGAAGCTCGGAGTAGACAGCCTGCCGTCATTTGCAAGGGATATGACAGACAGAAACAGAACGTCACCTTTTGCATATACAGGAAACAAGTTCGAATTCAGAATGCCGGGTTCGTCTCAGTCGATCGCCGATGCAAACACCATGATCAACAGCGCTGTTGCGGATACTCTCCGCAAATTCGCTGATACGCTCGAGGAAGCATCCGACTTTGATGCGGCTCTGCACGAACTCATCAAGACCACGATCACAGAGCACAAGAGGATAATCTTCAACGGCAACGGCTATGAAGATGCCTGGATCAAAGAGGCCGAAAAGAGGGGACTTCTCAATCTTAAGACCACTCCCGACAGCATCCCCGTTCTTTTATACGAAAAGAACAAGAAAATGCTGACAGGGCTTGGTATCTTCTCTGAATCAGAGTTAAAATCAAGATATGAGATCTGCCTTGAAAACTATATCAAGACAGTATGCATCGAGGCCGAATCCATGCTTTACATGACAAGAAAGCTGATCATGCCGGCAGCGGCCGAATATCTTGACTACATAGCCGACACCCTTGTCACCAAGGAAAAGGCTCTGGTCGGTCTTGAGATGAAATATGAAACTATGCTGCTGGACAAGCTTTCAAAGGATCTCGGCGGCATGGCAGAGCTGAGCGAAGCCATAGAAAAAGACCTGAAATTAAAAGACGGTCTTTCGGAGCTTGACTGCGCTATGTTCGTTAAAAACCGTCTTATCCCGGAAATGTCGGAACTCCGTTCATATGCGGACGAGGCGGAATTATATATCCCGGACAGCATGATGCCGTATCCGGATTACAGTAAGTTATTATTTTCAGAGCGATAACTCTAAAGAGCAGTTTTAAAAGGAGGGCTTTAAAATGTCTAATTGTGCAGTTGTCGGAATAAATTGGGGCGATGAAGGAAAGGGGAGAATGGTAGATCTCCTGACGGAGGATTACGATATCGTGGTCCGTTATCAGGGAGGCGGCAATGCCGGACACACTGTTATGAACAAGTTCGGTAAATTTGCCCTTCACTTGCTGCCTTCGGGTATCTTCAGGGAATCTGTCGTTAATATCCTTGGGAATGGAGTTGCTTTAGATCCTCAGAATCTGTGGAGCGAAATACTGGAGATCCAGCAAAAGGGGCTGGCCATAACACCCGAGAATCTTAAAATCAGCAGTCGCGCTTCACTTCTGCTTCCCTGGCACAGGGATCTCGACGCCTTGGAAGAACAGAGATTAAAGGACAAGAAATACGGCTCGACCAAACAGGGCATTGCCCCATTTTATTCCGACAAATACCAGAAAAAGACTGTTCTTGCCGGAGAATTATTCTATCCGGAAGAATTCAGAGCTCACCTGGCAGATCTGCTCGAATACAAGAATATCATTCTGACAAAGGTATACGGCGCAGAGCCCTATACCATGGATATGCTGGAGGAATGGATAAATGATTACTGCGAAAAGATAAAACCCTATGTAACGGATACAAGGGTATATCTGCGCGATGCCGTAAAGGACGGAAAGAGGATACTCTTTGAGGCCCAGCTCGGATCACTGCGCGATCTTGACAGCGGCATTTATCCATACACCACATCCACAAATACCATCGCATCCTTTGCCCCGGTAGGTTCAGGCTGCCCGTCAGCAAAGGTAGACCGCATCTTCGGCATAGTAAAGGCTTATTCAAGCTGTGTAGGTGAAGGCCCCTTCGTAAGCGAGCTCTTCGGTGAAGACGCAGACAAGCTCCGTGAGGAAGGTTCCGAATACGGCGCAAAGACAGGCCGTCCCAGAAGAGTGGGCGCGCTAGACCTTGTTGCAACAAAGTACGGCGTAGAGGTCCAGGCAGCAACAGAGATCGCATTAACTAAACTCGATATATTAAGCTACATGGACAAGATCCCCGTATGTACACATTATGATGTAGACGGAACTATCACCGATGAATTCCCCTTCCCGGCAGCTCTTGCTCATGCAAAGCCTGTCATCGAATACTTCCCCGGCTGGAAGTGTGATATCTCAAAGATCACAAAGTGGGAGGATCTTCCCAAAGAAGCAAAGGACTATGTCGATATGATAGAAAAGGCTATCGACTGCCCGATCACATATGTATCCGTAGGTCCCGAAAGAGACAGTATCATCTACAGAGAAGCCTGGGCAAAGTAGCCTTGTGGAGGGCAAAATGACAAAGTATATTTTTGTTACAGGAGGCGTTGTATCAGGCCTTGGAAAGGGTATCACTGCGGCATCGCTGGGAAGACTGCTGAAGGCAAGAGGCCTTAAGGTAGCCGCACAAAAGCTCGATCCTTATATCAATGTCGATCCGGGCACTATGAGCCCCTATCAGCACGGCGAGGTATATGTCACCGAAGACGGCGCTGAAACAGACCTCGACCTCGGACACTATGAACGTTTCATAGACGAGGATCTTAACAAATACTCGAATCTTACGACGGGCCGTGTTTACTGGAACGTTCTGAACAAGGAAAGAAGAGGCGAATACCTCGGCTCCACCGTTCAGGTCATTCCCCATATCACTAACGAGATCAAGGATTTCGTTTACAGGGTAGGCAAAAAGACCGACGCCGATGTCGTTATCACAGAGATAGGCGGAACGATAGGCGATATCGAATCACAGCCCTTTATCGAGGCAGTGCGCCAGATCTCACTTGAGGTTGGAAGAGAGAACTCCCTCTTTATCCATGTGACTCTGCTGCCTTTCCTTGCAGGTTCACAGGAGCACAAGACCAAACCGACCCAGCACTCCGTAAAAGAGCTGCAGGGCATGGGCATCAGCCCCAATATCATAGTGCTGCGCTGCAACGAGCCTCTTGAAGAATCCATATTCAGAAAGATCGCCATGTTCTGCAACGTAAAAGAGGACTGTGTTATCGAAAACATCACGCTGCCCTGTCTGTACGAGGCGCCTCTTATGCTCGAGGCATCGAATTTCTCCGACGTAGTTTTAAGAGAACTCAACATCGAGGCTCCCAAGCCCGAACTTTCCGACTGGATAGACATGGTCGAAAAGAGCAAGGAATTCAGCACTACAGTAAAGATAGGACTTGTCGGAAAATACGTTGCCCTGCATGACGCCTACCTTTCCGTTGCGGAAGCCTTAAGGCATGCGGGCATACATCTTGATGCACACATCGATATCGACTGGATAGATTCGGAACATCTGACAGAAGAAAACGCCGATGAGATACTGGGCGGTCTTGACGGCATCATCGTCCCCGGCGGCTTCGGTGACCGCGGGATCGAAGGTATGATAGTATCCGCAAAATATGCAAGAGAGCATCACATCCCGTATTTCGGCATCTGCCTCGGCATGCAGATCTCCGTCATCGAATTCGCAAGACATGTCTGCGGCATTGAAGACGCAAATTCGGGCGAGTTCGACGAAGTGTGTAAACACAAGGTCATTGACTTTATGCCCGGCCAGAGCGACGAGATAGATAAGGGCGGAACGCTACGTCTCGGGAAGCATCCCTGCCACATCATGCCCAACACGGTAATGATGCGCTGCTACGGGGAAGAGATGATAAGCGAGCGCCATCGTCACCGCTACGAATTCAACAATGACTACCGCGACATCGTGCAGGAAAAGGGCATGATCTTATCCGGTCTTTCGCCGGACGAGAGACTGGTCGAAACAGTAGAACTCCCGGGACACGAATTCTATCTGGGCGTCCAGTTCCATCCCGAATTCAAATCGAGACCCAACAGGCCTCATCCTTTATTCATGGGATTTATCACAGCGGCAAAGAACATGCATAAGGGAGGACAGGCTTAATGTGCGGCATAGTCGGTTATATAGGAAACAGTGATGCATCCCCCGTACTGCTCGAAGGTCTTAAGAGACTTGAATACAGGGGCTACGATTCCGCAGGCATCGCTGTTCAGTACGAAAATGAAATAAAGATGATAAAGGCAAGCGGCAAGGTCGCTGAACTCGAAAAGAAGCTCAGCGAAACGCCGCTTTTGGGCTTTTCGGGAATAGGGCATACACGCTGGGCAACTCACGGTGCCCCGAGCGACACCAATGCTCATCCGCATATGTCACAGGACGGAAAGTTTGCGATCGTTCATAACGGCATCATAGAGAATTTCTCTGAGCTCAGAGCCGAGCTCGAGGAAAAGGGCATAGAGTTTTTGAGCGAGACCGATACAGAGGTCATAGTGCAGCTACTCGGTTATTACTATGACGGCGATGTCAAAAAAGCCCTGATGAAGACTGTATCAAGGCTCGAGGGGTCCTACGCTCTCGGCGTGATCTGCTGTGACAAGCCGGGCAGCATCTATGCTGTAAGAGTTTCAAGCCCCCTCATCGTAGGCCTCGGAACAGACGAGAACTTCTTTGCATCCGATATCACGGCTCTGGTCAGTCACACCAAGAATGTGATGGATCTTGATGACGGCGAATTCGCGGAGATCACAAAAGACGATGTCTCGGTATTCGATTTTCACGGCAAGCCCATCGAAAAGGCAGTCCGCCGCATAAACTGGGACGTTGCCGCAGCCGAAAAGAGCGGCTACGAGCATTTCATGCTCAAAGAGATCAACGAGCAGCCCGCGGCGCTTAAGGCGACGATAGACCCGAGGATCAAGGACGGACATGTTGTCTTCGATGAGATAGATCTTGATATCTCAAAATACAACAGAGTACTGCTCACCGCCTGCGGTTCGGCCTATCATGCCGGCGTAGTCGGGTCATATATCATAGAAAAACTCTGCCGCATCCCGACGGAGACGGAACTTGCGAGCGAACTGCGTTACCGCGACGCCGTTATCGATGACAAGACTCTTGTCATCATAATCAGCCAGTCGGGCGAAACAGCGGACAGCATAGCAGCTCTGAAGGAATGCAGCGAGAACGGTGCAACAGTACTTGCGATAGTAAACGTAGTAGGCAGCACTATCGCAAAGATGGCTGACTATGTCATCTATACCTGGGCAGGCCCCGAGATCGCTGTCGCAACGACCAAGGGCTATACGACCCAGGTCGCAGTACTTGCCATGCTTGCGATATACTTCGCGGAAAAGAGCGGTCAGATCGGAGAAAAGAGACTTAAGACTCTGATCAGCGAGCTTAAGAAGCTGCCCTCAAAAGCTCAGCGTGCGCTGGACTTAAGTTCCCGCGTCGACAGATTCGCAGAGGAATATCACAATATGACATCTCTCTTCTTCATAGGGCGAAATCTTGACTATGCGAGCTGTCTGGAAGGCTCTCTGAAATTAAAAGAGATCTCATACATCCACTCGGAGGCATATGCTGCCGGCGAACTCAAGCACGGCACCATAGCCCTGATCGAAGAGGGAAGGCTGGTCGTTGCTCTCTGCTGCTACGAGGCTCTCTTTGACAAGAGCGTGTCGAACATCCAGCAAGTCAAGGCTCGCGGCGCCAAAGTACTCGCCCTTGCAAACGAAGGAAACCGCAGGATATATTCCGAGGCGGACGACGTTCTGCTGGTCCCCAGGACAGATCCCGTGCTTCTTCCGATAATCGAGATCATCCCTCTGCAGCTTTTCGCCTACTTCGTTGCAAAGAAGAACGGCTGCGATATCGATAAGCCCAAGAATCTCGCGAAATCCGTCACAGTCGAGTAACTTCTTTTTTTGGAGTATCTGAACTAAAGAAGTATGAATAACTGTCTTTCCGGTCAGTTCATACTTCTTTTTTATTGATTCCTTTATTTAAGAAGTTAGTTTTGTTGGGTTCCCAATTATTCTGTACTTCTTTTTAATCGTTTTTACATTTAAGAAGTGTGAATTCCCCGCAGCAGCCCTATTTCATACTTCTTTTTTAGTGTTTTTCATTTTTCAGAAGTGCCTGTTTCCCGTCAAAGCCCTGTTTGGTACTTCTGTTTTACTGATCTCTTAAAAAAAGAAGTGAGGTCCCATGTTGCCGGCGTTTACCGGGGTGTCCCTTATTCGTCGAATATCCAAAACTGTTCGCCGGGATACACCAAACTCTGTTCGCCGGGATAAGCCAAACTCGTTTAAAACTGTGACCGCGATTTATGATATAATATTTAAATTATATCGGTTATAACAGTCGTTGATCCCGGCTGTTGCGGACCAAGGTGGTCCTGTGATCATATCGGACCGCAGTGATCCGAGGGCAAAGGAGACTAAAAATGAAACGCAATACTATATGTATACAGGGAGGATACACTCCGCAAAACGGTGAACCCCGCCAGATCCCCATCATCCAGAGCACTACCTTCAAGTACGACACAAGTGAAGATATGGGAAAGCTTTTTGATCTTGAGGCAAGCGGTTATTTCTACAGCCGTCTGCAGAATCCGACCTGCGATATGGTTGCGGCAAAGATATGCCAGCTGGAGGGCGGATCTGCCGCCATGCTGACAAGCTCGGGCCAGGCCGCCAATTTCTATGCGGTATTCAATATCGCAAACAACGGCGATCATGTAGTTTCAAGTTCATCGATATACGGCGGTACCTATAATCTCTTTGCCGTCACCATGAAAAAGATGGGCATAGATTTCACCTTCGTTTCTCCCGACTGCAGTGAGGAGGAACTCAGAGCTGCATTCAGACCCAACACCAAGGCACTTTTCGGTGAGACCATAGCAAACCCGGCCCTTACCGTTCTTGATATTGCAATGTTCGCAAAGGTCGCTCATGAAAACGGAGTTCCCCTCATCGTTGACAACACCTTTGCAACACCGATCAACTGCAGACCCATAGAGTGGGGCGCAGATATAGTAACGCACTCAACGACAAAGTATATGGACGGCCACGGATCTACTGTCGGCGGCGCCATCATAGACTCCGGCAAATTCGACTGGTTCGCCCATGCGGATAGATTCCCGGGCCTCACCACTCCCGACGAAAGCTATCACGGNNGTGTACGGCCCAGCTTATGCGCGACTTCGGATCCACCCAGTCGGCGCAGAATGCCTATTATATCAATCTGGGGCTTGAGAGCCTGCATGTGCGCATGAAGAGACACTGCGAGAACGCCCAGGCAGTTGCCGAATTCCTTGAAAAACATCCCAGGATCGAATGGGTAAACTACTGCGGTCTTCCGGGGAACAAATACTACGAAAGAGCAAAGAAATACATGCCTGAGGGTTCCTGCGGCGTGGTCAGCTTCGGCGTAAAGGGCGGAAGAACTGCTGCGGAAAGCTTTATGAAAAAGCTGAAGGTCGCAGCTATCGAGACC
>LXOW01416069.1_pt1 | contig 12754 bp, 12 predicted proteins | sample 1368591 | NCBI WGS metagenome assembly LXOW01 (sample SAMN04884650, study PRJNA319009) | bovine gut metagenome | isolation source: Cow rumen | host: Bos taurus | place: Italy: Legnaro (PD) | collected 2014-07-09
GAGAACATGCTCGGGTCGTCGGCCACCACGACGAGGACGCCCTTGGTGCCGATGATGGCGGCGTTCATGAAGGGGTCGCCGCAGACGTTAAGACCCACATGCTTCATGCAGGTCATAGCACGCTTGCCAGCATAGGCCACGCCGATAGAAGCCTCAAGGGCCGTCTTCTCGTTAGCACACCAGTTGGCGATCACACCAAGTTCCTTGGCTTGCTTCGAGTTGATGACATACTCTGTGATTTGGGTTGAAGGCGTGCCCGGATAGCTGTTGATGGCCGAGCCGCCAGCGTCGATGAAGCCTTGTGCAATGGCCTCATCGCCTAATAGCAATACTTTCTCCATATCAATATTTCTAATTTCTAATTCCAAGATTTTATTTGACTATGGCTGATGGCTTATGGCCTATGGCTCGCTTCACTATTACAGGAGATTGCGGATCAAGTCCGCAATGACACCCTGGGTGCAGCGGCCATCGGCCATTGGCTATAGGCCATAGTCGGATTTGGCAAAGATACGGAATAAAATGATACAAACAAGAAAAAACTTCACCATCATTGCGGATTTGAACCGCAAAACTTGTGCACTTCCATGATTTGTTTCAAAAGTGCCTCGTCCTCGTCGTCGTTTTCGTGCCAAATGACATAATCGGCAAGCAGGCGTTTGCCTTCCTCAGGCCATTGTTTGGCCATTCGTGCACGGACTGTAGCCTCATCGCAGCGGTCGCGCAACATAGCACGGCGCAAACGGGTCTGTTCCGAAGCCGAAACCATGACGACGGCATCAAACTGCTTCTCCAAACGCTTCTCAAAAATCAAGGCAGATTCAAACAAGACGTAGGGAGCCTCCTGTTTGGCCATCCATTGCCCAAAGTCGACAAACAAAGCGGGATAAAGGATGCCTTCCAAGTCGCGTTGGGCGGTTTCATCGTGGAAAACCAAGTCGGCGATGTATTTCCTGTTTAATTCATTATCAGAAAGATAAAAGCCATCGCCGAAACGCCGCATTAACTGCTGACGCACTTCAGGAAGGAAATACATCCGCTTGGCGGCATTATCACTATTGTAAACGGGAATACCCAAGTGTTGCTTGAACAGCTCGCATACCCACGACTTGCCGCTGCCGATATTACCAGTGATGGCGACTTTTTTCATTGCACAATGAGGTATTCCACCTTGTCGGGTTGGCTGCTCAAAACCTGTACCGTCTTGGGCCACGACACAAGTTGCACATCCAACAGCGGCTGTAGAGCTTTCAGTTGTTGCTTGTCGACGGAGACAGTGAAATCGTCGGCAACGATGGAAGCATAGTCTTTCATCGCCACAAGGCATTTCACTTTGACTGTCTCAGGGAAGAATCTCAGTTTCGGGTTGCCGGCGACCTTGATGGGCACTTCGACATCCATCTCGGTGTATTTCTCCACATCCACCGTCACCCTCACCTCCTTGGTGGTGGAATGAACCTTACCATCCAGCATGTCGAGGCCTACCGACTCGCTGAAGTCATCACTCACATTGGATTTCGTCACCTTCTGAGTATGCACCGACCTCATTGTGTCGATGACTTCCTCGGGGCCAAAAATAGTCACGGAAGCCGGGTCGATGGTGGGGATGCCATAGAGGCCATACTGGCGTTGCATCTTGAGGTCGGAGCAAAAGACGACGGGCACCACTTTAGATTTCAGCTCATCCATGGTGAAATATACCATAGCATCGTTCATCGTGATGTCGGAAGTGCTGATGTCCAGCATTTCGGCCACCTTCTCCGCCACATATTGGCTGCTGAAAGAATAGACGTTGCCCTTTTCGAGGCGGTACGAAACCTCATCCAATGGGATGGTGACAGAACGTTCGCGCAACATCTTGCAGCGCAGCGTATGGAAACCGTCAATGTCAAGCGACATCTTCAACTGCTGCTCGTCCGACGAAATCCACTTATCTGCGGGCACTTGGTCGAAACGCAAGCCGAAGGTAGTCTGGGTGACATAATTCTCCGACAGTTTGACCAAAAACCACGCTGCTGTGGAAAGGGTCAAAAAGACCAAAAAAGTAAGTACAGAACTCTTGTTTTTGCGTTCTGTCTTCTGCTTGATGCTATCCATTCGGTTCGACATATAATCTAGTTTGTTTGTCGTACCGTGCAAACTTCATATTAAGCCTGGCCGACGCGGGTGCCGTCCTTTACCAAGGCCGTTTTTTCCACCTCGGCTTCCATGCCGGGAGCAATGGAAATCATGACGGTGTTTTCCTTCACCTCTGTGATTTTGCCGTGGAAGCCACCGATGGTGACCACTTTATCACCCTTCTGCAGGCTATCGCGGAACTTCTGTTCCTCCTTGGCTCTCTTCGATTGCGGACGAATGAAGAACAGCCAGAAAACAACCACGAGAAGGACGATGAAGATAAGGCTCGAATACTTTTGCATACCCGTTGGCTCTTGCGCTGCTTGCCCAGCGACTTGTAGTAAGATAAATATGTTGTTCATTTTGTAGGATTATTTAAAATTCAACATTCAAGATTTAAGATTACTTTGTCGGCCCTTCGACCCTTCGACTCCTTCGACTCCTTCGACGGGCTCAGGAACCGAGGGCTCAGGAACCGAGGGTTCAGGGACCTTAGTATTGATCAGGTGTTTGCACTATTGCTTTGATACGCAGGGTGGTCTTGGCCGGGAGGGTGTTCGTCATCACAGTCAAGGTGCGGCTTTGGAAGCCATGATGACCCTTGCTGTCATAGGTCACCTTGATGGCGCCAGTCTTTCCAGGCTCTATCGGCTGGCGGGGATAGTCACCCACAGTGCATCCGCAGCTCGACCTCACGCTGCTGATAATCAGCGGCATGTTGCCCGTATTCGTGAAATGGAAGGAATAGGTCACCACCTCGCCTTGCAGCAGGGTTCCGAAATCATGCCATTCATTGTCAAACTTGATGACGGCCTGTTTCTCCGAGTCTTCCGTCGCCGACTTGGGGCTGGTCACCAAATCGGTGGAGAGCTTGCCGTCGCCACTGTTGTTGCATGACGACAAGGTAAACAAAGCCATCACGGCTACAAAAATCAAATATTTGATATTCATGTTTTTCAATCTCCTCTTCTAGCTTTAACAATCATCACTGAGCCATTGTAGGTAGCATCATTCTTCAAACCGTGACATTTCAGCACATAGAAATAGGTGCCGTCCGGCAAGTTGTCGCCGTCCCAATCGTTTTGGTAGTCCTTGGAATGATAGACGATACGGCCCCAACGGTTGAAAATGGTCAGCTCTGTAGACTCATAATAGCGGTTCAACGGCTCATAGTCCTCGTATTCATAGTGTTGGTCACGAGTGCCTTTCGCTCCCTTGTTGCCACTGGGCGAGTCGCTACCGCTTTCAAGGGAAATGATGAAATAGTCGTTGGTGCCATCGCCGTTGGGCGTAAACACATTCGGGATCTTCAGTTTCACAGGCTCCACTCGGATGGACTTATAGTAGGAAGTGTCGCACCCTTGGGGGTTGTAGACCTTCAACTCGGTGGTGTAGTCGCCCACTTCCACGTAGGTGAAACGAGGCTCATCTTCCGTCGAGGTGATGTTGTACTGCTGATTGAGAATCCAATAAAAGTTGCTGATACCCAACGTATCCTCCGAGAGATTCTCGAAAGAATAGATCTCGTGCGGGTTTTGCAGATAGACCGTGTCGCCAGGGTCGGTGCTGATTTCAACCAAAGGATTGGGATAGGCTCTCAGCGACACGCTATCCCTTTGGGTGCAGCCGCGTCCGTCCGTCACCTTAATATAATAGTATTTGTATGCCTCCAAACCGATGGCCCATGTCGGGTCACCAGGAGCGATATGCAAAGGACTCACCTGCCATTGATAAGTGTAAGGCGGATTGTAAATAGTTCCAAGGCTATCGACAGCAGCCACCACCTGCGCGGTGCGGCCGTTTTCCTCCTCATGGTTGCTGCATGTAAGCTTCAACTGACGGAATTTCATCTCAAAACGAGGCAACACCTCAACCCTAAAGTCGTTTTCGCAAACCAAGGTGTCTGTCTCCGTATCACGAACCTGAACACGATAGGTCGTCGTACGTACAGGGTGCACGGTAATTCTGTTGGTAGTTTGTCCGCCTGGCGACCAATTGAAAGAATACTGATAGTTGTTGGGCACGCTAAGCGTCACCGCCGATTCGCTGCACACGGGCATCTCGACATTGCAGGTGATTTCACAAGGGTCTTGTGCCTTCGCAAAAAGCGAGCAGGTCAAGGCCACAAGGAGCAGCAAGGCTTTGGATATGATGGTGTTGTTTCTCATTCTTTTTGAAATAGGTTGCAAAAATAGGAAAAATCCTAAAATGAACGCAACATCTCGCCGATTATTGTTTCATCGGGGGCTCGACACTTTCACCAATTTGACCACATTACCCATCTTCACCGGCATGCCGAAGTTGACCACGTAAACGCCATCGGCCCAACCACTTGCGTCGATTTCCCTAGTACCGATAAACCGATCCATAAACATCTTGTTGCCATAGACATCGTATACGACGACATCGGTGAAACCCGTCCTATCAGACTTAACCGTGAACACGCCATCGGTGGGATTGGGGAAGACACCTTCTTGGACAGGTATTATCTCAGGGCTGACTGGCGTTGTGTCTATTGCCGTCCACGAGGCTTCCCATCCCGCTGCCGTGATGCCACAGTCGGAGCGAAACTCGATGCACATCGTGTTGCCCGAACTTTCCACAAGGCCTGGACTATGTGTACTCCAACGGCCGATTTTTGGAGCATAGACATTGTCGCCGTCATAGATCCAAAGAAAATCGTAGTCCGCTTCAAGGCCGAAGCTGCTGAAATCCAGCTGGATAATAGAGCCTTCGGCAGCACGAATCACCCATATTCTGCGCTCGTCGTCAGCGTAGTTCTGGTGATCGAGGCGGCCTTCCTCACCTTCAAGAAGGGTCACATGCCCGCCTTCGTTGATGAGTTTGTAGTAGTAGTTCCAATCCCAGTATGGCCCTGGATCGGTGTGTGACTGGTCGGGATAATGCTGGTGACCTCGGATTTTGGTGCAAGCCGTCTCGCCACCAAGGTCGTGGAGACCATAGTTGAGGCAGGTGCCGTTGTCCAAGGTGTCGCGATAGAAGGTACGGTGCCCGTCAATAGCGGCGTAGCGTGAACAGATATTGCGCACCAAGTCGGCTGAGGATCGGTACATCGCTTCAGTAAAGAAACTCCAAATGTTACCGTAGGCCTCATGCTCGATGCCGATGGTGTAAGGGTTGGCATTGCGGGCATGCCAAGCCTTGTCAGCCTCACGCACCATCTGCGTCACCTGACCATCGGAGGAACGAATCACATAATGCGCCGAAACGCTGGCGTCGCAATTCTTGAACCAACTGATACAGCCTGCGTAAGAGCCTTCCGTATAGTGTATGACCACCCCGCTGACAGAGCTGTTTCGCTCGCTGAAATTGCAACTGGGCGCAGGGTCCCAAATGGCACGTGGATAATCGCTACCACGGGTCACTTGCAGACCTTCTGCCGATAACAAGTCGTAATGCTCAGAGAAAGCGGCCTTCAGGTCGATTTCGTATTTCGGAAAGCCATACTGTTCGGCCTTTTTGGCATCGTTGAGAAAAGTACACACCGAATAAAGCATGGACTGCATGGGGTAAACGTCCTTCTCCTCCCCTGTTGGCAACTCAGAAAGCTGCTGTATCACTGACAAATAGCCTTTAATCTCAGTGGCTTTGTTTTCCTTTGCCAACCGAGAAAATGCTATGACGTAGGCCAGCACATTCTTTTCAGGACTTTGCAGGATCTCCGCTTCCGAAATGTCTGAAAGCTCCGCTACCAAATGCAGGTTCTCACGGAAATAGCCTTTTCCATCCTTCACCAAGCCCATCAAACCGTAAGCACGCGGCATGGCATCGGGACCATCGTGGAAATAATTGGCATCAGTAAGATGGTGGCACTGCGTGTTGGTGAAAGAAATGGCCTCCAACATGCCTTGAGGAATGTCGGGGCAGGCTTGATAAGCCAATTTGAAAGCGGATTTATAATCATGATTTTCAACTTGTTGCGCCTCCATAAAAAATGGAAACGCCAACAAAGCAGCCAACAATATGCTTAATCTTTTCATTTCATGTCTATTTGAGGCAAAATTACACATTTTTCTTTTTTGGAATAGATGAGAATTTTTTCATACCTTTGTCGTTTCAAGAAAAACAACAACAAAATATCATAATATGAACGCAATCAACGATTTCCAAAAAGAAATTCTTGCCGGCATCCCTGATGAACTGCCGGAAGTGAAACCCTACGATACCACCATCAACCATGCGCCCAAGCGCAAGGACATCTTGACCAAGGCCGAGAAGAAACTGGCCATCCGCAACGCTTTGCGTTACTTCCCCGCCAAGTTCCACGCCACGTTGGCTCCCGAATTTGCCGAGGAATTGGAGAAATACGGCCGCATCTACATGTACCGTTTCCGTCCGTCCTACAAGATGTACGCCCGCCCGATTGAGGAATATCCTGCCAAATGCAAGCAGGCCGCAGCCATCATGCTGATGATCCAGAACAACCTCGACCCCGCTGTGGCACAGCATCCGCATGAACTCATCATCTACGGTGGCAACGGTGCCATCTTCCAGAACTGGGCACAATACCGCCTCGTGATGCAGTACCTCGCCAACATGGATGAAGACCAAACACTCGCCATGTACAGCGGTCACCCGATGGGATTGTTCCCGTCACATAAGGATGCCCCGCGCGTGGTCGTCACCAACGGCATGATGATCCCAAACTACAGCAAACCCGACGATTGGGAGCGTTACAACGCCCTCGGTGTGACGCAATACGGCCAGATGACTGCTGGCTCCTATATGTATATTGGTCCCCAAGGCATCGTCCACGGCACGACTATCACCGTACTCAACGCAGCCCGCAAACAAGGCGGCGGCACGGCTGGCAAGCTGTTCATCACCGCCGGTTTGGGCGGCATGAGCGGTGCCCAGCCCAAGGCGGGTAACATCGCTGGTGTGGTGAGCATCACCGCTGAAATCAACCCTGCCGCCACGCAGAAACGCTATCAGCAAGGTTGGGTCGATGAGGTGTATGACAACATCGAGGAGCTGTTCAAGCACGTCAACGCGAGCCTCGCCAAGAAGGAAGCCCGCAGCTATGCCTACCAAGGCAATGTGGTGGACCTCTGGGAATATGCCGCCGAGCACGACATCCATGTCGACCTCGGCTCCGACCAGACCTCGCTCCACAACCCATGGGCAGGCGGTTACTATCCTGTCGGACAGTCGTTCGAGGAGTCGAAGACCATGATGGCCGAGAACCCCGAGCTCTTCAAGGAGAAGGTGCAGGCTTCGTTGCGCCGCCATGTGGCNNGCCGACGGCACCTTCCGTTATCCTTCCTACGTGCAGGACATCATGGGCCCGATGTGCTTCGACTACGGCTTCGGTCCCTTCCGCTGGGTGTGCGCTTCGGGCAAGCCTGAAGACCTCGCCGTCACCGACGACATCGCCTGCGAAGTGCTTGAGAACATTGCCCGCACCGCTCCCGCCGAGATCCAGCAGCAGATGCGCGACAACATCCAGTGGATCCGTGGCGCACAAGAGAACCACCTCGTGGTCGGTTCGCAGGCCCGTATCCTCTATGCCGACTGCGAAGGCCGCACCAAGATTGCTGCCGAGTTCAACAAGGCCATCGCTGACGGCCGCCTGAGCGGTCCCGTCGTCCTTGGCCGCGACCACCACGACGTGAGCGGCACCGACAGCCCGTTCCGTGAGACCTCCAACATCTACGACGGCTCGTCGTTCACCGCCGACATGGCTGTGCAGAACGTCATCGGCGACGGCTTCCGTGGTGCCACCTGGGTGAGCATCCACAACGGCGGCGGCGTAGGCTGGGGCGAAGTCATCAATGGTGGCTTCGGCATGGTCCTCGACGGCAGCGCCGACGCTGACCGCAGACTCCACTGCATGCTGCATTGGGACGTGAACAACGGCATCGCCCGCCGCAACTGGGCCCGCAACGAAGGTGCCACCTTCGCCATCAAGCGTGCCATGGAGGCCGAGCCTAAGCTGAAGGTCACCTTGCCGAATTTGGTGGAAGACAAGATTTTGGAGAATCTGTTTTGATAGAATTAAACATTAGTAGAGACGGTGCATGCACCGTCTCTACCTCACACAACAAAGGACACACCCCGAGGTGTGCCCTTTGTTTTTTGTAGAAAAACAGAAAAAACATTGCAGGTAATAAAATTATTACCTATTTTTGCGGAAATAGAAAGAAGAAATGAAAATAGAGAAAGTTTGGCTGACAGATACTGCTGTTTGGATTAGAACCAATGAAGGCAAAGAGGCTTGTGAGCTTTTCGCGGACTATCCCCGTTTGCGTTATGCCACGAAAGAGCAACTTGTTGATTACACAACAGATGACTTTGGAATCCATTGGGAGGAATTGGACGAAGACTTGAGTTTCGAGGGCTTCTTTGACAAACCGAAGCCAACTGCACTCTATCAACTCGTCATGGCTCATCCCGAGCTGAACGTGTCCGCCCTAGCACGCCGCATGGGCATCTCGCAAAGCCTAATGGCTCAATATATCAGCGGGAAGAAAACCGCCAGCGAAAGCAGAATGGCTATGATCTTTGACACAATTCATGCCGTTGGGCGAGAATTGGCGGAAGTGTAATTAAAGGCATTACTAAGACATCAGAGGGCGCACTTATCGGTGCGCCCTTCTTTTTGCTTTTCGCATTATAAATCTGATATTTAAACCCTCTCGGATTGAAAAGTTGAAAAAAAAAACGAGGATAAGTAGTTACTCTTCACATTTTTGAAGATACACATCAGCCGTAACATTATAGCAAGTGGTGCCAAATCCCCATGACGGTTCTTTTACGGAAACGATATAAACGATGTTCCCTCCCATCTTTTTTGCCTCTTCAACAATAGCATCAATACATGCTGAATATGTGCATTTCTTTGTCGGGGTCGACCCTTTTTCTCCCGTCTCAACACTGCCAATTCTGATAGCATCTTCAGGAATCACCTGACCATTTGAGATAATTCTGACTTCGTTTTGCGGAACATAATATCCATACGTTGCGGTTTCAACTTTTAATGAAGAACAACCACACAAAAGCATTGTAATTACCAAAGCCACTGAGATTACTACGAGTTTTTTCATCTTAATTCTCCCTAAATCCGTGTCGGGCACAACCTTAATCTACCCTTTCCAGCGCCTAAAAGGACAATTACATACAAAAGAAGCGTGGCACTGATACACCACATCTTCTAATGGAGGTTGTGAGATACCCTAATATGCAGATGCAGCAAACAGTCCACGCTAAAACAGCGCGAACCGTTATACCATTCTTGCATATTATAGAAGTTTCTCACATTTCCATTAGCAAGACGAGCATAACGCTTCGTGTTTCTAAATGTCAGCGGCATAATGTCCGCCATAAGAACCGCAGCAAATATACAACTTTTTTAGTTGTGCGAGCTAACCAATGTGGAATTTTAAGCAGAGACGTAGCGCGCTACGTCTCTACTAGTCAACACACAACGAGGGCGAGCCTAGCCGACTCGCCCTCGCACATTTCTAAGACCTCGATATTATTGCTTACCGCACAATAATCTTGCAGCTTCCCTTCCCTTGTTTCGTGCGGGCGCTTAACACATTGAGGCCAGTGCTTAAGTCTCGCGCAGGAATAACGACTTCGCGCTGTCCTTCTTGCACGGGAACACGCTTGACGACCTGGCCCAATTCATTGAGCACGGTGATTTCACGAGCATTATTGCCTTCGCCCAATTCAACCGTGATTTGCTGGTCGCGGGTGGGCATAGTCGGAAATGCCGCCATTGGGAAGCCAGTTTTAACTTCTGCAACACCTTCAGTTTGACTAATCCAATAGAGACGATAGACGCGGTCCCCATTGTCATCATACGTCCTGACAGTAAAATAGTATTTGCCATCAAACTTAATGAGTGCATCAAAACTGCATGCTGTTCCATTTCCAGTCGAATAAGACCATACCGTGCTGCCGTTGGTTGATTTCACATATATGCTCGTGGTTTGGTATCCTTGATACACATGCACTTCGTACATCAAAGAATCATAATCATAATCCCAATACCATACAGTATCGTAATACGTAATTGCTTCCTCTTCACTCTCAAAATACTCAAAATAATCGTCGTCATTGAAAAGGTTTTGCGTAAGAATAATATCTATATCACCTCCAAATACATCCATATCAACAAATTCAAGTTCCTCGATTTCGGCATCGCCGAAATTAATGTCCGTCAAATGTGTTATAAAATCGCTCTGATAAACACTGTAAGTATTGTCAGAAGTGTAATAAAGCAAATAAGGATGCCCCGACGAACTAAAATAACTTGGAACAACTCCTATTAACTCTTCGCTCATATCACCAATATAGGTTTGAGCTTTCGCAGCCGTTAAAAAGCCTAGCATAACGGCCAAAACCAAGATACATTTTTTCATTTCATTATCCCTAATACGTGCCGGGCGCAACTTTAATACAGTATTTTCATTAAGAACCGTAGCAAATATACAACTTTTTTGGTTGGGCAAACAAATCAAGGCGATTTTTGGAATTTGTTCGCAGGAAAGTTTGTACTTTTGCAACCCTAACAACATTCACACCCTCAAACTCAAGTAATAAACGACGCCAACAAACCAAATATGAAAACAAAAAGACTTTTATTTTCAATGGCAGTGCTCCTGCTTGCAGCAGCGATGTTCTCCTCTTGTGGTGCTTCTTACACCGCCAGCGGCACGAATGTCTCTAAAATCGATGAGCTGGCCTTGATTGAGCCCCGGTCGCTTATATACTATTTCGATTCACCAAACTCGGGGCATCTTGACTCATCGTTGGTCGCCGCCTCCGAACAGCTGGTCACCGACTTACTGACCTCCACCCGCTACCCCTTCACGGAACCTGTCGCTGCCGACTACGAAGACACAGGCGCGTCCATCGCAAAATGGATTGGCACTTTCTCGGACCTCGAATCCTCCGACATTAAGCGCCTTAAAGTACCCAAAGCGCTTACCGAGCTGATTAAGTCCACGGGACACCGTTACGGCATTGTCATACATGCTTATGGCTTCATCGAAAGCAACGAAGTCTATAATCAGAAGAAGTTGGAAGAGCTTGTGGGCAACGCCATCAGAACGCTTTTCGACGAGCCCAAACGTTACACCGCAGGCGACCAAGTGGGCAATGCCCTCTACACTGCCGTCATCGACACACAAACCGACCGTGTCATTTATTTCAACAGCGTGCTCTCCAATGCCGACCACCCCTTGAGCAGAAGAGATGTCGGCAACCAGATGAAGAGCCTCCTTAGGAAGTTCAATTGAAAACAATTCAAGACGGTTTTTTGAATTTTTCACGGGAAAAGTTGTACCTTTGTAGCCTTAAATGAGTTTACTCCGCTCACGGAGTAACCTAAATTGGCTAAAATGAGTACCACATCCAAAAGAAGCATCCCCAATCGATTGTTCTCTTTCTTCACGAATGAGCTAGTGATGGGCGTCGCCATCGCCCTCAGTACGGCATTCGTGTTTTTGAGCGGCTACGATATTGGAAGCAAGATCTTCCTTTATATTGATGCCTTCTTCACCCTCTTCTTCCTCATCGAAGCCATTGTAAAAATCACCTGCTCAAAGCCCGGCCCAGGGAAAAGCTCACTGAAAGAAAAGTTCCGCTACTATTGGTATGGTAAATACGACCTGGAAAAACAGAAGATAAAGCGAGACAGAAGAAAAGGCCTTGATATCGAGGAAGAACGTATCATAGCCTACCGAGACAAGCAACACGAGAAGAAAAAGGAAAAAGAGAGAAAGCAGAAGAAGGGGCCCATTAGGAGGCATCTTCTATCCTTCCTTTTCTGTGAAGACGGCGAGACCAGCCATTGGAACCAATTCGATTTCATCATCACCCTTGTCGCCCTTCCTTCGCTCCTCAATTTCTTCGATGAGGCCAATGTCCAAACCACCCTGTTCCTTTCGTTTAGGGCGCTTCGTGTTTTTAGGGCACTGCGTATCGCCAAGGCCGCGAGAATCATGCGTTATATCCCCGACATTGACAAGCTCTTCCAAGGTCTTAAGGCGGCACTGAAGTCTTGCTTTGTGGTGGTGATGGGATTTATCGTGTTAATGCTCATCACATCCATTCTTTCCTCCACTTTGTTTGGAGAGATCGCACCCGAGTATTTTGGCACCCCTGGGCAATCGCTCTATTCCACCTTCCGATTGTTCACCATCGAAGGATGGTTTGAGATTCCGGATGTTATCGCTGCACGAAGCGGCTCGGCTATGGGCACCTTTGCCAAAATATATTTCTCCATATTCCTTTTCTCCGGTGGCATCATCGGCGTTTCGCTCATCAACTCATTCTTTGTCGACGCCATGGCTGAAGACAACAACGAAGACGTGCTCATCAAGTTGGAAGAGATGGAAAAGATGATGAAGGAGATGCAGGAGCAAATCAACCAAAAAATAGAAAACAAAGACAAATCCAATAATCAGTCAAATTAACACATTACATACATGAAAAAAGAAGTAAAATTCAGCCTGGTATACCGCGACATGTGGCAGTCGTCAGGCAAATATGTGCCACGTAAGGACCAATTGGAGCAAATCGCTCCCTTGATCATCGATATGGGCTGCTTCGACCGCGTGGAAACCAATGGCGGTGCTGCCGAACAGGTCAACCTGCTGTACGG
>LXOW01407642.1_pt1 | contig 12753 bp, 15 predicted proteins | sample 1368591 | NCBI WGS metagenome assembly LXOW01 (sample SAMN04884650, study PRJNA319009) | bovine gut metagenome | isolation source: Cow rumen | host: Bos taurus | place: Italy: Legnaro (PD) | collected 2014-07-09
CTTTAATTCATTATATTTGCAGTCTTAATTAATGGGTACATTATAGTAAAATTACAATTGGACTATCTCACCTCGTACAAGCTGAACGGCACGACCGTGGCGGCATTCACCTACGACAACAGTGGCAACATCACCTCCAACACGAGGGTGGGCGACTATAACTACAACGCCAACAGACCCCATGCGGTAGCCTCCATCGACTATGACGCCTCTGGCATGAGGCGCCACACCACCATTACCAGCGGACATTCACTCATCAAGGAAAAGACGACGATATCCGAGCTTTACGAGATGGACGCCACTCCTACAACTTCACGAAGGTTGGACTACATCTACGCCGAAGGCCGCGTTGTGGCCGTCCGCGTCTACGAGAACGGGACGGGGAGTCTCTACTACGTGCTTACTGACCATTTGGGCAGCTGGGAGAAGGTTTTGGACGAGGACAAGAACACCGTCCAGAGCACCCATTTCGACCCCTGGGGCAACCGCATGAGCCACACCGCCTGGAACACTCCGCAGACCCAGACCTCGTTCACTTTCGACCGGGGCTTCACTGGCCATGAGCATTACGACATTCTGGGGATCATCAACGCCAACGCCCGCCTTTACGACCCCGTCATCGGCCGCTTCTTCTCCCCCGATCCCTTCGTGCAGGCCCCCGACTTCACGCAGAACTTCAACAGGTACAGCTACTGCTTGAACAACCCGGTGATGTATAGCGATCCAACGGGAGAAGTGTTTGGGATAGATGATATCATTGCTGCAGCTGCTCTTGGAGCTATCTTTAACGCATTTACTCAAATAGTGGCAGGAAATGTCAATGGTGTTGGTGATTTTTTTGTTGCTGCTGGTATTGGGGCGTTATCAGGAGCAGCGGGATTTGCTATAGGAAATGGTGTCAATGCAGCTATTGCTGGAGGAAGTTTCGCCTCTGGTTTTGTCGGTTCTTCCACGGTTTCATCAACTGGATTTTGGGCTGGTGCTGGTACTGGAGCCGCGTCAGGATTTGCAAGTGGTTTTATCTCGGGAACAGGCAATTCGTTGCTTGCAGAGAATAGTTTTGGACAAAGTCTTCAAAACGGTTGGAAAGAAGGTTTGATGGGGCTTGGAAGTGGCGCAGTGATAGGCGGAATATGTGGTGGGATTGACGCCGCTATCAATCACAGAGAGTTTTTTACAGGTAACGCAAAACAATATGATCTTTTTCCTGCCAATTACGCAAGTATTGATGGCGGAACTGAAATGTTCCTAAACACTGATGACTATACTGTTATTAACAATAGTGACTATGTGGCATATTATAAACCAGAAGATGAGAAATATGGTGTGGGGGAATATAAAATAGATCCTCATAAAGGAATAAAAGTAAATGTTGATGGATTGGCAACCTGTAAATACACTGATAAAGTGTATAAAGTTCCCGGAAAGTATGGATATCATCCCCGACCAATCATTGCTAATAGCGGAGAAGTTTATTTTTCAAAATCCAATCGAGTACTCCTCAAGGGCATATCTTTAACAGGTTATTCATTTGGATGGATGACACTTGATCAACTTGATCCAAGTTGGGAAAACCTATTTCGATCTGCATTACTTATTAAATAAGACATCATGAAACGGATTTTAAGAATATCATTCTTTGTCTTAGCTGAACTATGGTTCTTCTTAACCCTATTGATGCTGTTTGCCCAACCCTCGTGGGGACTAAGTTGGCTGTTCTCTAATTGGATTTATTTTCTAGGAGTTCTTCTAATTCTTTTCATACCTGTCCATCATTTGACAAGTATTAAAAAAAGAGAATGGCTCTGGGTGATCATGTACTATCAATTAGTTGGACTTTCTCCTTTTGTTTTGCTTATACAGTGGATTACCTAATAAATAATAGAAATGAAAAAAACAATAAAAATCTTATTTGTTATTCTTGTTGAGTTGTTGTTTTTATGGAGCGTGTTATCTTGTATATATGTTTCAACTCCATGGCGCAGCAACAATTACATCAAATATTTACCTGAGCACCCTGTCTATCCTCAGTATGATCTTTCGACTGGAGAAGTTAGCAATAGTGCGGAAGTGACATTTTGGTCTGGCATTGAATATGTGCCTGCTTTTAATCTAGTTGTTGAAAACATTTTTAATTGTTTTACTAAATATTGGCTTGTATTCCTATCAGTTTTGCTCTTATTTTTTCCCCTTGTTTATTATTATACTGGACGAAAAAAGAACAACATTTTGTTATTGGTAACCTATTATCAATTATTGCTAATAGCTATTATGGTATTGGCTTTGATTTAATTATGTACCACGGTATTGTATTATGAAGAAGAAAAAGTAATGAAAAACAAAACACTATTTATAATAATAATATCGATAACAACATTATTAAAAGCACAAAACTATTATGTTTTAAAGTTTAACGTATGCGATGAAAACAATCATCCTAAACAATTTGAATTAGCATATGCTTACTCTAAACAAAAGGAAAGGAAATAGTTTAATACGGGATACTATTTATTTGAATGATATTCGTCTATTGAGAAAAAGCATCACTACACACCATGTCGTTATTTTACAAAGATTTGAAACCTATTCAAAACAAGAATTTGATGAATACAAAAGAAAGCATCAATTGCTTCCTAATAGAGTAATAGAGAGAACCGTGGATAAATGAAAAAATGAAGAACAATATAGATAGTTTCACCTACAACCTGCACAAACATCCCTCCTCGATCAGCGGCAGCAGCTACAGCATCACGTTGGACTACATCTACGCCGAAGGCCGCGTTGTGGCCGTCCGCGTCTACGAGAACGGGACGGGGAGTCTCTACTACGTGCTTACTGACCATTTGGGCAGCTGGGAGAAGGTTTTGGACGAGGACAAGAACACCGTCCAGAGCACCCACTTCGACCCCTGGGGCAACCGCATGAGCCACACCGCCTGGAACACTCCGCAGACCCAGACCTCTTTCACCTTCGACCGCGGCTTCACCGGCCACGAGCATTACGACATTCTGGGGATCATCAACGCCAACGCCCGCCTCTACGACCCCGTCATCGGCCGCTTCTTCTCCCCCGACCCCTTCGTGCAAACCCCCGACTTCACGCAGAACTACAACAGGTACAGCTACTGCATGAACAACCCAGTGATGTACAATGACCCAGATGGGGAAAGTATTACCACTGCTATAATAATTGGTGGGGTAATCCTCGGAGCTTATTCAGGAGGCGTACTCGCTAACAATGGCAACTATAATCCAGCACAATGGAATTGGAAAAACTTCAATACAACAATAGGCGTGATTGGAGGTGGAATTGCGGGAGGATTATCAAGTTGGGCTGGAATTGCCATAGCTGGGGCAGGGTTTGCTTTTTGCAACACTGCGGCAATAGCGACTTCATCATTGGCGTATTCTAGCGGAATGTATCTTACCGGTCTTGGAGCTGGTTTTGATTATGATATTTCAATGAGTATTGGTTTTGCTTCGTACAATTTTACAAATAATGAATTCGGCTACCTTTTTAAGAAAGGCAACTCTTTATTGGATAATATTGGCTATGGACTTGGTGCGGTCACTAATGTTTGCGATATTTATCGTTTTGCCAAATGGGATGTGTTGACAAAACAGCAACGTTTTGACAAACTCCAAAGGTGGGCTTCAAAAAACCACGGAGAAAATAATATGACATATAATCCAAACTTGGATGACTTTGGAACATATAATTTACAGACAGATGAAATACAAATATCTAATCATGCATTATCTGAGGATTTTGGGTGGGCAAAGTCCACTTATTTACATGAAAAAAATCATAGATTGATTATGCCGCCATATAAAGACAGAATCAATCAACTATTACAATTAGAAAAAATGGGCGTACCCGGTGCTTCAGAAACACTTAAACAGTATTATGCCGCATTTGATTCTTTTGCCTATGAAACGGAATTAATAAATACTGCAGCAAATGGATTGTCTTCAAATCAATTTCAAAGAATAAACAACTTATATATTTACAATTCATCTATAGGACAACGTATTGGTGGTAATTACAATTATTCATTATGGGATCTGTTAAAAAATTTAGTATTGCCGTAATATTCTTGGCTTTGTTTTGTTCTTGTTCACAATCTATTCAAATTTTTGGTTTGGAGTCGAGATTATTACAGAAAAACAAAGGGAAAGAACAGAATTTAACCTTGGAGATATCAGTAACCAAGGACACCCTGTTCTATAATAAAGACACTACTTCAAGCGTAATTGCAATATTAAAATATCGGGGCTCTGATTATTATTATTTCGCTACTTCGCCTCGTACAGCAACCATGGATTTCGGAGTAGCTGATCCTAATTCTTTTATAAGGTCTTTTTATTATGACAATGAGCAATGTATTATTGAGCTTGAACCTGTGATAAAAAACGACGTACTTCTTAAATACTGCAATTATCTGCTTCGTTCGGGAAAGAGCATGGTTTTTAAAATCCCTATCGATTTAAAAAGAATACGTTGCAAAAAAGAAGCAATATTTGATACAGAAAACAATAAATTTGGTGAATATCAAGTACAATTATTCTATATAACAGAGCATGGTGACACCATTTGTTCAAATAAGGTTAATTTCTGGTTTCTTGACAACGAGACAAAGTAATGCTTTTTTCTAAATTTATTAGGTTGTAACAATCAATAGTTCGTTAAAATTTTGATTATTAAGCGGCGGATTTTACGCCATAAAACAATAGTTCTTTGAAAGTTTCCTGATTTAAGTTCAAGTTCGGTGTTTTTCCGAACGTTGATAATATTCGTTGGACCATTACCGTGTTGTGGATCAGGAGCTTGACATCCTCGACCGAGAGGTTCAGCCCCGACTCGACAGAGAGAGCCTTGGCGATGTTGATGGCCGAAAGGGAGGCGTTAAAGGCGAAGTCTAGACTGTTGGAGTTGCGAGCTTGGCAGTTCGTCAGACCGGTGAACTGTTTTCCATCGCGGTAGAGGAACTCGATAGCGAAGCGCGAGCGGTAAATCCAGTAGATGTCCTCGCCCGAGAGGGTCAGGTCGGTGGAGAAGTAAACCTTGCGTACCATCAACGAGAGCCATGCCGAGGATCTCCAGACCGCGCTTCGTGGCATTGGCCGTTCCGGACCAGAAGTAGCCCAGCCCCGGGGTCTTCTTTCCCGACTTCGGGATGTAGCACGGGTCGATGGCTATCGCCCTGAGGTGTCCTTCGGTACGGGATGCCAGGCCGGTGTTGAACGCCACCCAGTCGAACTTCCTCTTGAAGTTCTGGCGGAAGCGGCTCTCGCACGACTGCCCGAACCTCGCCATCTGACTGAAGTTGACGCGTCCGGTTATGGAAAGATAACAAATCATGGTCTCGATGAAGAATTGTTTGAAAGATTTGTGTAAATTTGCTACGCGGAAAAGGAGCTGCTCGCAGATCCCTCTCAGCTGGTCAAGTGGATTGGTCTTCATAATAATTTAATTTTTTAGCAACCACTAAATTACTAAAAATCAACCACTTGACCAAATTTTTAGACAACTATTTTCATATATTTATATATTTTATTATAATTTATATATATTCTAAATAAATAAACAATAACAATAAACTAAGATTAAACTCAAATATCGGTTTTTGCCGATGAAAAACTAATTATTATATTGAAAATCAATTATTTATAAATTTTTTAACGAAGTATTGTAATGACAATTTGGTTAGAAGTAGTTCCAGTGTTATAGAGCCGTGTCTATTTNNATTTATTAATAATTGGCATTTGTTTATTTATGTTAAAGAACCCAAATAATTGTTGGTCAAATAATGCCATATATAATGACGATTTGGTTAGAAGTAGTTCCAGTGTTATAGAGCCGTGTCTATTTGTGAATGATGTTGACAGCATAACTGTTCTTTACTGGAATGCCTGGGGTTGCAACTATGATCAATATACGATTTCATATTCATTAGCGACAGGTAATATGGTAGTCTATGTTGAGTACTTAAAGAGTATTCCTGCGTATCCTATTATCTGTTCAGAACAAATTATGTTGTTTCTTTCTTCCATAGACGCTTTTTATTTGAAGAAAAGCATTCCAATTGTAGAGAAAAAGATAAAACAAAACGCCAATGAACATCTAGAATATGATATTCCGACTTTTCACGTTGAATGTTATAAGAAAGGAAAACGAGTATTATTTTCATCTACCCTATTGGAAGACGGAGATTATGAATTGGTTTTCAATCCTATGTTTGAAGAATTTAAAAGTATGGTTTTTTCAATTGTGGATGAATACGATAGGTATGTAAAGAAATTGCGAAAGAAAGATGACTCATATAGATGTAGATATTATTAAATACCACCAGGGCAGCCTCATGGCCACCGTCCGCGGCAACACCGTGGAGCGGTTGAGCTATGACCCTTGGGGCCGCCGCAACACCTCCGACTTCGGCTACGACAACGTGAGTCACACCTTCGACCGAGGCTACACCCTCCATGAGCACTATGACGAGTTCGACCTCATCAACATGAACGGCCGTATGTATGACCCCAAGACGTCGTCGTTCCTATCAGCCGACCGCTATGTCTCCAATCCGCTAACCGCTCAAGGTTTCAACCGTTATGCCTACTGCATGAACAACCCCTTGAGATATACGGACCCGAGCGGCTGGTTGCCAGGTGGAGCCCCTGACGGACCATTGCGAAGAGTTGTTATTGGCGGTGAAACTACATTTATTCTGCCTGAAGTGGTCGTTTTAGGTGATAACCCCAGCCTTGCCAACTATAATACATACGAGGAGTTTTGGTACACGCCAAATTTGACAGGAGGAGGGAGAAACCTACAAGGGAATAATGTTGACCCAAGCACATCTATTGGACCGAGGGGCGGAACCGGTGGAGGAAGCCACGGAGGGACCGCCAATAATAAGAATAACTCTTCATTTAATTATTGGCTTTCAGACTATTTTCAAAAATATCAACATTATTTACAAACAAGTAAAAGAGATTGTAAGATAGCAGTAGTAAGATCATATTATCAGTATTTTTCAGGAATAGATAAAGGCGAATCTTATTTTTCAACTTTAGTTAACGGAATGATCCTTGTTGATAGGAATACGTATTTGAGTGATTTTTACGAAGAATGTGGACTGATTGTTAAAGATGGAATGGGTGTCAATATTTTTGAAATTGGGCAAGAGTTGGAAGAGGGACATCCTTACTCTATTGTTTTAAAAGGTGAAAATATACCAGAGACTACAGATATGGATCATGTTGTAACAATGATTGGTATAAAGAAAAGAGAAAATACCCCTCTTTTAATATACATAAATGATCCCATTTATAAAGAAGTACAAGTCTATCAATGGGTGTATTTCCGTGATGATATAAAAGACGCCTACTTCATCACAGGCTTAAAAAAACCGTAAAAGATGAGAAAATTTAACATAATACTATCGTTATTATTATCTATTCCTGTTGTTGGTATTTCCCAATACAGGTCTGTTGCAATGGTCTTCCAGTTCGAAACAACAGAAGAAACCATTCCTTCATTATTTTACATGTTTCGAGATTCGGTGATTTATGACCTAGGCAAGGGTAAAGAGGGTTTTTATAACGAATGTATTCCCGCTAAAATGGTAAACAATGATGCCGCCTTCGTAATTCAAGATGATAATAAATGGAAAAAGATAGTCACAGTTGGACAACTTGAAGAACAAGGTGCTTACAGCGACGGAACAATAACACTTACTTTATTGAAAATAACACGAATACCATGCGACGCCCCCGATGATCCAAGAGAGTATAAAACCCCTCCCCATCCATACCATCGAGCCTTGTTGAGTGAAGATGGTCTTCCTCTCACTGACAGCAAACTAGAGGCGTATAAAAGCGCCAGATCCTATTTTGGGCTTAAGGTCGATAAAAGAATAAAGCCTGCTTTATTTGAGGAAAACTGGAATATGAAAGGTGAAGGAGAGGTGTTTATCATTTATGAATTTGACAGTATTTCAAACGAATTATTTTTAAAAAAGAACAAATTATTAGATTATAAATATTTACCCATTAAAGAAAAAATTCCTCTATTTGCTCCTAAAGAGTTTAGCAATTATATCCATTCAGATTTGTATCACCAATTTTACATCTCCGATAGCCATGTGTTTTTTGATCATCCTGGCAAATACAAAATAACTTACAAAAAAAGGAAACATGCTTCCGTTTCTTCAATTGTAGTGTATGACGAAGAGTTAATGAAACTACTTATGCATTATTCTTATGATTATGAGTAAAGCTTAATATAATGAAAAGCACTATCAGGAATGTGATTCAAAATATAATAATGAAAAATACAAATGGATAAAGAGGGCGTTTGTGTTCTTGTTTCTTCTATTTTCGTTAGTAAGTTATGTCCTCGTTTTGATCAAGTTAAAAATATAATGGATTTAAGAGTTTTATGTAAAAAGTTTAGCAAAGAGAAATACCTGTGGATAAAAGGATTATGCGTGCTATTATTCGTGTTATTGGCAATTCCTTGTTTCATAGCAACTTCTTGTTTGTGTAAATAACATTGTTATGGATTTTGTAATTTAGCCTCTCGAAAGGATAACATGAGAAACTTGGAGGAGACTTTCACATACGACAACCAGAACCGTTTGACGGAGGTGTGGCTTGGCACGACGAAAACGGGCGAATTCGTATATGACGGCTATGGTCGTATCACGGCTAAGACAGCTGACGGACAAGTCCTGTTCTTCCAGGCAGAGTATAACACCATAGACAAACCCCATGCGATGGTTACCGCGTCAACTCCAATGGGAGTGTTTCCTTCAACAAAGCAAACCATTACATACACAGGGTTTGATAAAGTCAGCAAGATCAAGCAAGGCGCTGACAGCCTCTGTTTTACCTACGGCTACGACCGCCAGCGCATCTTGATGGACGAGTTAGTGGACAACAAACATCGCACCAAGCGTTATGTAGGCAACTGCGAATACATTATGGAAACCAACGGCAATGTAACCGATACCCAATGGCAGACCTACCTCACCGGTCCTACGGGCGTGTTTGCCGTAGTGATGACAAAAAGCGGAACGGACCAGATATTTTATGTGCTCAAGGATAATTTAGGTAGCTGGACGACGATCACCGACGACTGCGGCAATGTTGAACAACAATTGAGCTACGATGCTTGGGGCAGCCTGCGTGATCCCAACACTTGGAGCGGCAACTTCACAGGGGTTCCTTTGTTCGATCGAGGCTTTACAGGCCATGAGCATCTGACAGCCTTTGGCTTGATCAACATGAACGGCCGTATGTATGACCCCAAGATGTCGTCGTTCTTGTCAGCCGACCGCTATGTCTCCAATCCGCTAACCACCCAAGGCTTTAACCGTTATGCCTATTGCCTGAACAACCCCTTGAGATATACAGACCCAAGCGGCTGGTTGCCAGGAAGAACCCCTGACGGGCCATTGCGAAGAGTTGTTATTGGCGGTGAAACTACATTTATTCTGCCAGAAGTGGTTGTTTTAGGCGATAACCCCAGCCTTGCCAACTATAATACGTACGAGGAGTTTTGGTACACGCCAAATTTGACAGGAGGAGGAAGAAACCTACAAGGGAATAATGTTAACCCAAGCACATCTATTGGACCAAGGGGCGGAACCGGTGGAGGAAGCCATGGTTGTGGAAAAAAAATTCAAAATAACAATTTAAATAATAGAGATAACATCGCTTTAGATAACAACACAACAAATGGTGAATTGGCACAAATAAACGTTACTTGTTTCTATTTTAACAGCAGTAATACAATTATTGGCCAAAGTGCCGAATTGGCTAGTTCTCTATTTATGGGTTCAAAAGAAGTTGAAGCTGCGGCCTTATTAGGCAAAATCTCCAAAGGCTCCAAATTACTTGGAATTGTCGGTGTTGGTATCAATTTAGGATGTACCACTTATCAAATGTATTTTGGTGAAATACCAAAGCATGAAGGGTTTGTTAGAATGGGTATGACAGGAGTGGAATTCGGACTAGCTTTTATTCCATATGTAGGTCCTCTTCTTTCAATTGGGTTGACTGCTTATGATATTGGCGGTGGTTTTGATGACAATTTATACAATACTGAGAACTGGTGGAAGGAGAAGCAACCATGAAAATTCTTTTACATAGGCTTTACTACTGCATATTTGTCGGTCTCAAACGAAGTATGAGGGGAAACGATGGTGCCATTGCTTTAATGAGTGCTTTGATGTTGTCCTACTTATTATTCTTAAATTTGTTTGCTATCCTTTTGTTACTCAAATCAGTAATACAAATACAAAAACTATTGTTTTATCTATTGATGATTGTATTCCCTATAGCAAGTAGTGTCTATTTTTTAAAAGGCAAAAAATATCTTCAAATAATAGCGATGTTTGATAATGAAGAAAAGAAAGTTCGAACCCGTAGGAGAATAATGTGTGTTGTTTATATGGTATTATCGTTCGTCATTGTTATGATTATACCCTATTTAATCGGTTAGGAGGCAAGGTGTTTTACAGTAATAATCCACCTGTGTTGACCAAGAATAATGGAACAAATTTTGAAAAAATGAATTCATTTTTTATCTCAAAAGGACTAGATGCTGCCGTTCCAACGGCACAATATATTCATGCCCCAAGCTTTATTAAAGGTTATATGGAAGGTGCCAATTCTTTTCAAGAATGGAACATCAATAATAATTATGGAAACAATAACTATAAAAAAGCAACCTTACAAAGCCCTAAATCACTATTCAGATTATTTAATCCATAACGATAAATGAAACGTTTCATCATACTATTGGTCTTTGTCTTGATAGTTTTCAAGTTGTCCTTCTCAACACCTCAGGTCAGGGATATTCTTTACTGGAACGGCACGACCTATCATGCTTACCCGTTTATCGATGTCGAGAAAAGGTTTGACGACGCTCAATTGGAAAGGCTAAAGACAAGAGTTCATCTCATTACCACTGGCAATTGGAGAGGATACTATTATGAATTCGAAATCTGTCACGATTCCTTGTTTTTGGTCTCAATCAAGAATGACCAAAACGAAAACCTGATGGCGTATGTAATCGGATCAGATGACAGGATCATGATGGATAATTATTCCGACACGCTTTATTTAGGATACGGTAAAACCTTCTTTGATGAGGACTTCCCTACATTGATCTACGAAAGTGAAATGACCGTGGTTTTCGAAAACGGTGTAGTGGTCTGGACAAAGGATAATAAAAACAAAATCCAACACACAGAATTGCCACACAATATCATTAAGTTCCATGAATGCATTTATTCGTCGATACGTTGGGATGTCTTGGACAAGAATATATTGGCGGAGAAGCCGGAGGTTTATGTTAATTATTCCACCGATAGCCTAGGAAGGGTGTGTAATGTTACTTTGCGCAAGTCATCGGGCTATCCTGAATTCGACAATGAGGCAATGAGAGTTATCGCGGCACTTCCTAAGTTTTCCGTTCACTTCGTCTGTGGGAAGTATTTAGAAAAAAAATATTGGCAACGGATTGTCTTTGACACAAGCAAGAGGCCTAAAACCAACAACATCAACGGTTTTTCTAAAGAAAAGAACACATTAAACGCAATACTACTTGAATGCATTGAAGAGTCGAAAAGCAAGTATGAGAATTCTATAATATGGACTCAAATTGGACACGAGATGTATTTAAATTCCGACGGTTTACCCTCTCAATACGATGGATACAACAAAACATTTTATGACAACTTACCTTTAAGCACTATTTCTTGGAGAAGCACCAAGAAAAAGGTCTTTGATATGATGGATGTGTCTTTTAGTTTGCAAAATGACTACATCGAAGTTCGAGTAGCTCTGGTAACCGTTTCAAGAAAAGGAAAACGTTTTATTCATGAAATTTGGCATGAAGACGTGGATTTTTACACATACCACTATTCTTGTTCGAACCAGCAATGGGAAAAGATCCCCAAATACATCTATTCTGATATAATAACGCATAGTTTTGTCTGCCTCCAAAACGACAGCATCTCAATTTACTACCAATCACCCAGCTTGGAAAAACCATCTTGTTTTTATGGAACATACCAGTGCCCCAATGACACCTTGCGTCTTTCTGACAATCTATTGAAAGACGGTATGAAACCCAATGAATATCTATTTATGCTTGACAGCACCCATCGAACACTAACTATTATTCCTCGCTCTTCGACAATAAATGAAACCACCTATATTGATCATTCAAACCCAAAGGCAATGCTATTAGGCCGGCGGTTTAAAAACACCTCGTGTTTTGAGGAATTAAGAAGAGTTTTGTAATTAACCCAACATGCGAAACTTGGAGGAGACCTTTGAATACGACAACCAGAACCGCCTGAAGAGAGTAAGGCTGGGTCCGACGCTGACAGGCGCGTCGGTCAATGACAGCTACGACCACCAGCGGATCTTCATGGACGAGCATGTGGGCAACAGGCATCGCACCTACCTCACCGGTCCTACAGGCGTATATGCCGTGGTGGTGACGGAGAACGGCCGAGAAAAAATCCATTACATTATGAAGGACAACCTCGGCTCGTGGACCACGATAACGGATGAGCACGGCAATGTTGAACAACGGCTGAGCTATGACCCCTGGGGCAACCTACGCGACCCCGACACCTGGGCGAACTACACCCCCAATGACGTTTTCAACAAGCCGATGTTCGACCGCGGCTTCACCGGCCACGAGCATTACGACATTCTGGGGATCATCAACGCC
>LXOW01107058.1_pt1 | contig 12752 bp, 10 predicted proteins | sample 1368591 | NCBI WGS metagenome assembly LXOW01 (sample SAMN04884650, study PRJNA319009) | bovine gut metagenome | isolation source: Cow rumen | host: Bos taurus | place: Italy: Legnaro (PD) | collected 2014-07-09
CCCCATGGCAGTTGATGGCAATAGCATCGCTCAGGATGTGAAAGACCACGAGTTGGCTATCGCCAAAGAGAAAACCGTGGCTGAACTCATCCAGAAAGCCGTTGAAGTTGAACTGAAGAAAGCCGGTATCAACCCCAACTTGGTGGATTCCGATGACCATATCGCTTCCAACATCACCAAGGGTTGGTTGACTGAAGACGAGGCTAACAAAGCACGCGAAATCAAAGTTCGCGCCGCTGAAGAAAAAGCCAAGACCATTCAGGACAACATGGTGAACAACATTGCTCAGGGCCGTCTGAACAAGTTTATCAAGGAAAACACCCTCATGGGTCAGGAATATATCATGGACAGCAAAATGACTGTGGCTGACTTCATGAAGCAGATTGACAGCAAGCTCGTTTGCACCGGTTTCTACCGCCTGCAACTGGGTGCCTAATCATTAGGTTATAATCTAAAAAAAGGGCGACCGATGGTCGTCCTTTTTTTTTTGCCTGTTCATAAAGGATTCGGAGTGACAACTATAATTCGAAGTTCAAAATTCAAAATCCATAATCATTTAATCCTCCTAACCTTTCTAACCTCTAAACACTAACCTCTCTCATTGGCACATTAGCACATTATCTCATTAGCAAACTAATCATTTGCTAATTTACCAATTAACTAATTTGCTAATTCGATACAATTGTATCGTTTTTTTTATTATTATTGCATATTCATTATTGTGCCATAAAATTTATTCGTCATGATAAAAAAATACGCCTTCGTACTGATTGTTTTCTTATTGTCAATCAGCAATTTATCCTTCGGTCAGATGGAGAACCCCTATATGGACTTCAATCCTGAAAAGTTAAAAGCCAAGACCGAATACACCAAAAATTTCAACCCTGGCAATTACAAGAGTAATGTCCTGTATAACTGCATGCTCGACATGATCAACCTTGCCCGCGAGGAATACTTCTTCCTCGACCCTCTGAAATCGGACAAGGATATGGACGATTGCGCACAGATGCAAGCGGACTACCAGGCTCAGAAAGATGAAAAAGGCGTACTGAACGAACCGCCCTACCGCACCACTTTCTTCCGTCTGAAAAAATATGGTCTCACCTACCATGCTATTGAGCTGGTTTCCAAGGCCAAAGCCAATTTAGGCGCCCAAGAATACAGCTACTACGACCTCTGTCTTGAACTCATCAGACCTATTCTGAAGAACATCAAAACAGCCAAACAGTTGCTGGACAAACAATACACATACATCGGCATGGGCTTTGAAACCGACGAGTACATGAAGAGCATGTACGCATCCTTCATCATCGGCAACGACCTGACCTTCAACCCCGACAAGCCAGACCCCATGGAAAAGGATGTGCCTTTCAGCAAAGGCAAATCAGGCATGACCTATTACGATGAAAAAGTTTGCGCCAAATGCAGTGCTGACAAGAACCTCGAAGTCTTGTCAGAATACATACAAGTAAAAGACAATGAAGTGTTTATCAATTGCGGCGACCACAAATACCTGAAGAAACTGATTGGCAAAGAAGGCGATGCCATCGTGCTCGATTTTGTGCAGCATAGTCAGTACGACTGCGAACACCCCGTCATTGACAACGACAGAATCAACCGTGGTTTTACCACTAAACCCATCATATTCGAGAAGGTTCTGGAAGACAATACCATTAAGGACAAGAAATCCAGCAAATTGTACGCCAAAATCGCCACTGTGCCCGAAGGCATTGAGAAGGATGCGGAATTTGACGTGAACATCATCGTGCTGAAAGAAGGCAAATACGCTTGCCGCACCATCATCAAAAAGGCCGTTGAGTGCAAGAAAGCCTCTTATCAGGCCAAAATCAACTACAAGCCTGATTATGCCACTATGAAAAGCAAGGGCGAATGGGTAGCCGCCGAAGAAGAGGATACCCATGAAATAAAATTCACGTACACCCCCACCCAGTTGACCTGGACACAAGACGAGCTTGAGACCAATATCCAGGCAAATATTAAAACACCGGCATATACCATCAAAAGTATAGATATTATCGCCCAGACCTCGTTGAACTACAGCACCGACCAGACTCAAATCAACAATCAGAAAAAACGTNNCCGAACACTATGACCTTACGCTGTACACCAAAGCCGAAGCTATTAAGAATCTGAAAGCCAACAACAACGCCATTGCAAAAGAGCTGGAGGCGGAATATCTTTCAAAACACAGATTTGTCAAATTAGTGTTCCATGTGGTGTATAAAACCGGCACTGACGCCGATGCCGCCAACTTCTCCGCATGGAAATTCAATAAAGCTTTGGAAGAAAAGAACTATAGCCTGGCCACCGCCATCCAGAATTTCATAATCAAGAAAGTGGAAGCTGGCGAATATGGTAAGGATGCTGTCAACCAACTGGAAATTCCCGCCGACAAGAAATTCCAGCAGCTGCATAACAACAAGCTGTACATGCTGTACTTCCTTTCCTCGAAACTCAACGACGAGATGGTCAACAATATGAACAAAACACTGGCCTACGAGCCGACCAACCCCATAGTACTGTACAATGTGGCCGTGGGCAAGGTATTCCACACCCCTATCAGCTCATTGGCGGAAATCACCAAAAACCAAGCTGAAATTGACAAATTATATTCTTTCCCCGTATTGCCGAAGGAAGACGTCAACAACCTGAACCTCGAGTATCAGTTCAAGATTATCGAATACATCAATGCCAATCCGCCCACATCGGAAGGCACCGTGCTTTACAATGCCACTTTCGACAAAATCAAAAGCATCACCAACAAGAAGCTGGAAAGCTGGCAGAACGCCTATAAACTGGCCTCCTATTTCGTGAAGAACTACGACTACATGTATGCCATGAGCATCATGGAGCCCTTCCTCACCGACCCCAACATCTCCAACGACTTCCTCTTCTCTTACGTGAGCATCGCCGCCCACCGCGAAGAGACCTACATGAGCAGTTTCTTCACCAAAGCGGTCAAGATGGCTGCCGATCGCGACGGAGCCCGTCTGTGCGGCCTGTTCGACAAACTGCCCATCTGCGTATTCGACAACGCCGAAGTGAAAAAGACGGTGTGCAAGTTGTGCGGTAGATAGAGATTAGGTGTTAGGGGTTAGGTGTTAGTGAGGACGCACTGTGTGCGTCCAGAAGGGGGGAATTTCGCACTGCGTGCTCAAGGGGAGTGATGCTACGCATCAGGGGAGTCTCGCTTCGCTCGAGGGAAGATTATTAATGTGATAATGTGCTGTGCGAAGAACGTTTATACGTAAATACACGTACTTTGTACGTTCGTGAAGACATGCACCGCGTGCATTCGTTAAGACAATCAAACTTTTTCGTCTCCACGCCTTAACGTCTCCACGCCTTAACGAAATAAAATCGTGATTATGACGCAGGAAAATTCCAATATTGAGGAAAAAGACGAATTATACGAACATTTTAGGTTTGTGGTCGATAAGGGCACTGAGATGCTGCGCATCGACAAGTACCTGATGAACCTCATCCCCAACACCTCGCGCAACAAAATACAGCAGGCAGCCAAAGCCAACTGCATTGTGGTGAATGGCAAGCCCGAAAAGCAGAATTACCGCGTTCACCCATTAGATGTCATTTCCATTCTGATGCCGCAGCCGCTGCGCGACATCGAAATCATCCCCGAAGACATTCCGCTCAATGTGCCCTACGAGGACGACGACTTCATCATCATCAACAAACAGCCGGGTTTGGTGGTACATCCCGCCTACGGCAACTACACTGGCACTCTGGTGAATGCGCTTACTTTCAGGTTTTTAGGCAAGAAAGACAAGGATGGCAACGACCAGCGCCCCATGTTGGTGCACCGTATCGACAAAAACACCTCCGGCATCATGATTGTGGCCAAGAACGAACTGGCGCAGATGACCTTGGCCAAGCGCTTCTTCAACCACGATTTGGAACGCAAATACTGGGCTTTGGTGTGGGGCGATTTCAAGGAAGATGAAGGTACCATTGTGGGCAATGTGGGGCGCAATCCCAAGGACCGCTTAGTGATGACCGTCTTTCCCGAGGGCAGCGACCAAGGCAAGCATGCCGTTACCCACTGGAAGGTAATCGAACGTTTCGGCTACGTCACCTTGGTGGAATGCCAGTTGGAGACCGGCCGCACCCACCAGATCAGGGTTCACATGAAATACATCGGCCACCCCTTGTTCAACGACGAGACCTACGGTGGCGACCAGATTCTGAAAGGCACCACCTTCAGCAAATACAAGCAATTCATTGAAAACTGTTTCCGCCTGATGCCGCGACAAGCCTTGCATGCCAAATCCTTAGGCATCGTGCACCCCAGCACCGGAAAATACATGTTATTCGACTCCGAGCTACCGGAAGACTTCGCCGCTGTGATAGAAAAATGGCGCAACTACGCCAAACATAGAGAACTGGAGGAGGAATAGAACTGAAAGTTGACAATGGTTTTTATCATTTTATGATTATCATTTTATGATAATCATTTTATGACAATTATTTTTTGTATCTTTGCCGCGAAATTATAACGGACAAGAAAATGAACCCATTTGTGACAAACGGTTATGCGGGACCCGAGTATTTCTGTGACCGCATTCAAGAGACAGAAGACATCTCGAAATGGCTGCAGAATGGCAATAACATTGCCCTGATTTCTCCCCGTCGCTATGGAAAAACAGATCTGATACGCCATTGCTTTGAGCAAAAAGAGATAAAGACGCGTTATTACACTTTTATTATTGACATTTACTCCACCAAATCATTGTCAGAGATGGTCAACAAAATGGGACGTACCATTCTCGATGTTCTCAAACCCAAAGGGAAGCGGCATTGGGAGGCTTTCCTCAACATTGTCCATTCACTACAAGCAGGGATTACATACGACGCAATGGGACAACCTTCGTGGAACATGTCGGTAGGCGATATTGTCAATCCGAACAACACTTTGGATGAGATTTTCCACTATTTACAACAAGCTGACAAGCATTGTCTTGTGGCCATTGATGAGTTTCAGCAAATTCTCAAATACAGCGACACCAATGTCGAGGCGGCTCTGCGCACATACGTCCAATACTGCAGTAATGCCAATTTCATTTTCATGGGATCGCAACGTCATCTGATGGGCGCCATGTTTGTCTCCCCAAATCGTCCATTCTACCAAAGCGTTACGGTGATGAATCTAAATCTGATTGCATTGGAGAAATATTGGGATTTTTGCAAAATGCATTTTAGAAAGGCTGGAAAAACAATTGATAAAGAACTTGTCGAACAATTATATAAGCGTTTTGAAGGTGTGACATTCTATCTGCAAAAAGTGATGAATGTACTTTTTATGCGCACAGCAGAAGGAGCGCACTGCGGCATAGACGACCTGCAACCTGCCATCGACTATATCATTGACTTCACTCAATCCACATACGAAGATTTGATGTATCAACTACCCGAGAAGCAAAGCATTGTGCTAAAAGCTATTGCAGATGAAGGCAAAGCGCAACAAATCACGTCGGGATCATTCGTCAAAAAACACAGTATTACCTCACCAAGTGCGGTAAAGTCTGCCGTCAATGCTTTATTGGACAAAGATTTAATCACACAAAACAAAGGCACATACCAGGTTTACGACAAATTTCTGGAACTATGGTTGAAAAGACAAAAATAGCCCCACATTTCATAATAGACAAACGAAACCAACACTGAACGTAGTATTTCCATGGAAAAGACCAATGTAATGCGGATATTGAGCCAAAAGGGCATTGCATTCACCGCTCATGAATATGACAACACGATGACCGACGGCGAGACCATCGCCCACCTGCTGAACGAAGACCCCGAATCGGTTTTCAAGACCCTGGTAACGGTAGCCAACACAGGCGACCACTATGTCTTTGTCATTCCCGTCAGCTGCACGCTGGACCTCAAGAAAGCCGCCACAGCAGCCGGCGTCAAGAACATCGCCATGATCAAGCAGAAAGACCTCCTGCCGCTCACAGGCTATATCCACGGAGGCTGCTCCCCTATCGGCATGAAAAAGCCCTTCCCCACCTTTGTGGAAGAAAGCGCCACCCTCTGCGACAAGATCTATTTCAGCGCCGGCAAAGTCGGTTACCAGGTGCACGTCGCCCCCGACGACCTCATCCGACTCATCGGTGCGGAATATCGGGATTTGGTATAATATTTTTTTGTATTTTTGCAGATATTCTATGAGGCATGAAGAAACCCGTCCTACTGAAAACAACATAAAGAAAATCCAAAATGGATTGCTACATTTTTCTGAATCATTGAGATAAAACTATGCATTTCGACAAAATCATCATCGGCGCCGGTCTCTATGGCTTATATGCGGCACTCTTTTGCGCAAAAAGAGGACAACATGTATTGGTGCTTGAATATGAAGACGCTGCTTTTAAAAGGGCTACTTACATCAACCAAGCCCGTGTACACATGGGATACCATTACCCTCGCAGCTACAGCACGGCCATAAAATCAGCGGGATATTTCAACAGATTCAACGAAGATTACGGCTTTTGCATACTCACCAAATTTGACCAAATTTATGCGACAAGCGCCAATTTTTCCTGGAGTGACGCACGTGAATTCAAGAAATTTTGCGAGGCCGCCCATATCCGCTGTGATGAAGTAGCCCCCTCACGTTACTTCAAAAAAGGCTGTTGTGACGGTGCCTTTCTGACTGAAGAATACACTTATGACGCGCAAATTCTGAAAGATTACTTTATTGAAGAACTGAAAAAGTATCCGGATGTCACCATACTTTACCGTTCCCACATTACCCATATTGAAAAGCTGTCGCAAACCTATCAACTCCATGTGGAACACGAAGGAAATGAGCAGGTGTTTGAAACGCCTTTTGTGCTTAATGCGACATACGCTTCTGTCAACCAGATCCAGCAAATGCTCGGATACGAGATGTTCAAGATCAAATACGAGCTATGCGAAATCATTCTCTGCAATGTGAATCAGAACCTCCACGGCACAGGTCTGACGGTGATGGACGGACCATTTTTCTCTATCATGCCATTTGGAAAGACAAATTACCACTCGCTGACTGCGGTTACTTTTACCCCTCATATAGCCTGCAAGGAATATCTTCCGAGGTTTGAGTGCCAGAACCGCAGCAATGGTTTTTGCTCCCCTCAACAACTGGGCAATTGCAACGACTGTCCCGCCAAACCCGAATCGGCATGGCCCTATATGAGTAACTTGGCGCGCAAATATATGCGAGATGATTTGACATTCGAGTTTAGCCACACTCTTTTTTCTATGAAACCCATTCTTATGGCTTCTGAAATTGATGACAGCCGCCCCACTGTTATCCGAACATTCTCTGACAAGCCCACTTTTGTCAGTGTCCTTTCCGGAAAAATAAATACAGTTTACGACCTTGATGAAATATTAATCAAATAGATATGGAATCTAACAAAGAGATGAACTTTATATCCGCAGTGGTTTATTGCTACAACGACTCATCCTACATTGGCAATTTCGTTGAACAATTAAACAAAACGCTGTCCGACAACTTCTTGAAATACGAGATTATAATAGTCAATGACGCTTCTACCGATGACAGTGTAGAAATCGTGAAGAAAATCGCCGCAAAAAACAAGGGTGGCATCATCTCCATCCTGCACATGAGTCATCGACAGGGACTGGAATCCTCCATGAACGCAGGGGTAGATTTATCAATAGGTGACTTCGTTTATGAGTTTGACACTGCAGTCGGAGACTTTGACTGGTCATTATTGATGGATCTTTTCCATCACTCCCTTAAAGGTTATGACATCGTAAGCGCCCGTCCTAATAGACGCAAAAAATTATCATCAAAGCTTTTCTACACCATTTTCAATCACTACGCGAATCTTCAGTACGAAATTTCGACAGAGTCATTTCGTATTCTTTCAAGAAGAGCTATTAACAGAGTCCGTAGTATTACAGAAAGCACCCCTTACAGAAAAGCGTCATACGCCAATTGCGGGCTGGCCATTGACAACCTCGTATATTCTCCTACCAAACAAACAAAAAGAAAAAAGGATTCCGAAAGAAAGATGATGGCCATTGACTCTCTCATACTCTACACAGATGTCGCCTACCATGTCACAGTAGGCTTGGCTGTCTTTATGGCCTTTATAACCATCGCCTTCGGCATATATGCTTTCTTCACCAAACTGTATTCCCATCCTGTGGAAGGATGGACAACCATCATCCTGTTTATCGCTTTCGGTTTTTCAGGTTTGTTTGTCATTCTCTCCATGGCGCTCAAATATCTCCAGATTATAGTNNTATTTGAATCCATCGAAAAACTGCAGTAATTTATGAATTATATCAGGTTAGGAAATTCCGGACTTAAGATAAGCGAACTCACATTTGGTTCCGCACTGACTATTGGCACAGAAATCATGGATATATCCTATGCGGAGGCATTGGTGGACAAAGCATGGGAGTTGGGAATTCGTTCTTTCGATGTCGCCAACAGTTATGGAAACGGCCATGCGGAGATTTTGCTCGGACAATGTCTGAAAAAATACCCCAGAGAAGAATATGTACTGCTCACCAAAGGATCTCTTCCGATTGGCCCCACACCTTACCATAAAGGCCTGTCTCGAAAACATATAATATGGGCATTTAACAATTCTCTCAAAAGACTGGATGCGGAATATGTCGATGTGTATTTCGCCCACCGATACGATCCGGAAGTCCCCATGGAAGAAGTTGTCAGAACTTTCAACATGCTGATTATGTCCGGAAAAACTCTTTATTGGGGTGTTTCCGAATGGCCGTATGAGGCTTTGGATGAATGCATCCAGACCTGTGACAAATTAGGGATGGAACGACCTATTACTGAACAGTTCATATACTCCTTTGCCGTTCAAAAACACGTGAAAAGCGGCTATAAGAACACCTGTTCACAATACGGGATGGGCACGATGGGCTATTCGCCGCTATGTCAAGGATATTTAACTGGAAAATATAAAAACGACATCCCTTCTGACAGTAGAATTGCCAAAAGCGATGCTATCGATTATCAAAAAACAAAGAACTTTTATCCCCAAAACAAAAACAGGATTGATAGTTTTTTAAGAATCTGTGACAAATATAATGCGGATTATGTGGCCGTGGCCATACAATGGTGCTTGAGGAACGGTATTTGCCCCGTGTTCGGAAGCAGCAAAATCGAGCAAATAGAGAAAAACGTCAATGCACTGTATATCAAAGTCCCTGACGAGATATGGGCAGAACTATCTGAGGTTGAATAAGTATAAATCAAACGATATGGCAAAATTAAACATTTTATTTCCTGTTCTTAATGAAGAACTACGATTAGCTGACGGCATCAATAAAACGATGGAATTTATGACAGTTAATAAATTGATGCCCTTTGAGCTGAATATCATTGACAATGGCTCAACGGACAAAACAGAACAAGTAGCCAAGTTAATGTGCGAAAAATACCCTGAAGTACACTATACCAGAATCAGTGAACGGGGTACCGGAATCGCCGTCAGAGAAGGTATCAAAAACAATACCTGCGAATATGTTGGATACATGGATGTGGATTTATCGACAGACCTGAAATATTTGATTCCTGTTCAAGAGTTGTTTATCAATGATCCCGAATTAGAATTTGTCAACGGTTCCCGCTTCAGCAAGGATTCTGTTGTCTCCGGACGGAAATGGTACCGCAACCTGACATCATACGGTCTNNAGCGTCAGATGTGTATAAGAGACAGATTCTGTTGTCTCCGGACGGAAATGGTACCGCAACCTGACATCATACGGTCTACTTTTCCTCTTGCACTTTTTCCTTGACATGAAAGCCACTGACGCCATTTGCGGCTTCAAGTTCTTCAAGAAAGAAACCGCCGAGAAACTTGTCGAGGTTTCCTCAAAAGACGAAAACGGGTGGTTCTTCATCATTGAAATGTTGTTACGCGCAGAAAGAATGGGCGTTAAAATCCATGAGCTTCCTGTTGAATGGGCAGATGATTCCCGGACAAAAGTCAAACTTTTTGCCACTATAAAGAACTATATCAAAAACATTTCCAGATTACGCAGAATTCTTAAATAACATATCCGCAGCATTTTTCGCTGAACATTTCAAAACATATCCCCTAAATCTTATATCATTTCAGTCATGAAAAACTTTTTACTTCAGAATAAAAACAACCCGTGGTTTTGGATTTTTGTCGTTTTCACTGTTTTCCTGATGATTGCCATGCCCTTGATGAGCCGTGATGCCGGCAACTCGGGAGATGAAGACGGATTCCAAGTTCCCCAGGGAAAAAATGTCGTCAACTATTTCAAGACTTCCGGACAGGACACCACCTGTCTCAGCTATAGAGATGTCATGCAGTACTACGGTTCATCTTTCGATGTAATCGCTGAATTTATAAACCAGACCTTGCAGATTGAAGACATCAGCAAATCCCGACACGTTCTCAACTCGTTATTGGGCTGGCTTGCCATTTTGGCCGTTGGTCTCATTGCCTACCAGTTGGGCGGTGCCCGGGCCGGTGTTTTCGCCATGCTCCTGCTGTTTCTTTCACCGCGGTTCTTAGGCCACTCTTTCAACAATCCCAAAGACATGCCTTTCGCGGCGGGAGTAATATGGGCCATATACGGGATGATATTGTTTTTCAAACAATTCCCCAAAGTCAAATGGTACACCTATGTGATATTGGTTCTGGCCATTGCCTACTCCATCAGTGTGCGTATTGGTGGATTAATTCTGTACGGTTATTTCGGCTTGTTGGGATTCCTCTTCTTAGTCAAAGTTTTGATTGAAAGAAAACAGACTTCCAAAGTCAAAACGGGCCACAAACCAACCCAAGAGATGCCATTGGGAAAATATATTTTCAGAATGGTGATCATGGCCCTTTCCATCTGTATCGTCGGTTATTTCCTGGGACTGTTGTTATGGCCATACGCATTACAAGATCCCATCAAGCATCCTATTGAATCATTTAAGCTTATGTCCGCATTTGCCACCTCTATCCGCCAGCTCTTCGAAGGCTCACTGCAGTGGTCGGATGTGCTGCCATGGTACTATACACCGAAATACATTTTCATGACCATCCCTATTGCGGTCATCATCGGCACGATTTTGTTCTTTGTATTTTGCTGGATCAAGAAAGAAGACCGCTTCTGGGCGTTCTTTGTGTTCTTCACTTTCTTCTTCCCCGTATTCTGGATTGTGTTCACCAAAGCCAATGTTTACGGTGGCTGGCGTCATGCTATGTTCGCCTACCCGTCCATGGTGGTTGCCGCAGGCTGGGGATTTGATGCATTAGTGAAGTGGATTGAATCCAAATTAACAGTTAACAATGAACAATTAACAATTAATAATGGCGATAAAGATGCAAACGACGGTAGAGACGCGATTAATCGCGTCTCCACGAAAGGAATTATCGTGAATGTCGCCAGCGTAATCGTGTTGCTGGTCCTGCTGATTGGCCCTATCCGTCACGTCATCGCCAACCACCCCTACGAATACGTGTATTTCAACGAATTGGAGGGCGGTATCGACAAGGCCTATGGCAATTATGAGTTGGACTACTACTACCACTCTACCCGCGAGGCTTCCGAATGGATTATCGCCAATGCCGAGCCTAATGCCGACGGCTCCAAAATCAAAGTAGCCACCTGGCACATCGCTTCCGTAGGTTATTTCTTCCGCAACGACACCGCCCGCTTCGCGCCACTCTTCTGCCGTTGGTACGAAAAAGGTAACAACGACTGGGACTACGCCATCTTTACCATCACGGGCATGGCACCCGAACAAATCAAACATGCCGGAGCATTTCCACCCCCGGATTGCATCAAGACCATCGATGTGGACGGAAAACCTATCTGCCTTATTCTGAAACGCCAGTCAAAAGTCGATATGTTAGGCAATCAATACAAGTCCAAAAATCAAACGGATAGCGCCATCATCTGCTTCAAAGAGGCTTTGGCCATCAACCCCTACAATGAGGCTGCCCTCAACAACATCATCGAATGCTACCTGATGAAAGGCCAGCTGGATAGCGCTAAGACTTATATTGACCAAGAATTGAGTTTCCTGCCCAAATATGAAACCGCCAACTACTTCCTGGCTCATTATTACATGACCAAAGGCGAGATGGACAAGGCTATCGAGGCCTGTAAACACATCATCGACTGCAACTTCAAGTTCACGAGTGCCTACCACCTGATGTGCAACATTTATCTCCGCCAGAACGATGTCAAGAACGCCGAAAAAACGCTGAACCAGCTCATCGACCACGACCAGCTGGACAATGCCGGCGTACAACAGCTCATCAATATTTATAAAGCTGATGGCTTGGACGACAGAGGCGCTTATCGCAAGCTCTACAAGAAAATAGCCAAGAGTTTGGATAACAGAGGCAAGAAAGAAGAAGCTCAGACCTATTGGGATTTGTATAAGCAGTTGAGATAAGAATTAGGTGTTAGTGATTAGGTGTTAGTGATTAGTTTTTTAATACCTAACACCTAAAACCTAAAACCTNNTGATTGGCACATTAAAAAAATTTGTATCTTTGCAGTTCGAATTAAAAAAGAAAGTATTATGAAATTCATCGTATCAAGAGACGTTCTGTATAAAAACTTAAGCGCCATCAGCGGTGTGCTGGGCAGCAACAGCACCATGGCCATCCTCGACAACTTCCTGTTCACCGTCAAAGGCAACACCTTGACGCTGACTGCTTATACACATCTGACGCTGCCGACGAGCG
>LXOW01116332.1_pt1 | contig 12751 bp, 10 predicted proteins | sample 1368591 | NCBI WGS metagenome assembly LXOW01 (sample SAMN04884650, study PRJNA319009) | bovine gut metagenome | isolation source: Cow rumen | host: Bos taurus | place: Italy: Legnaro (PD) | collected 2014-07-09
GACAGGCAGTTAGTAGTTAGCAGTTAGTAGTTAGCAGTTAGTAGTTAGCAGTTAGTAGTTAGCAGTTAGTAGTTAGCAGTTAGTAGTTAGCAGTTAAAGGTCAACAGTCAATGGTCAAGATACTCTCGGAGGGCGGCGGCTTTCTTTGGACCGATGACGGCGGCGAGTTCGGATTCGGAGGCGGATTTTATCTTGGAGACGCTTTTAAATTCTTTCAACAGTTTGGTTTTAAGTACTTTCCCTATTCCTGGTGCGTCATCCAGAATGGAGGCGATGCTGGTTTTGGAGCGACGTTTTCGGTGGTGGGTGATGCCGAAGCGGTGTACCTCGTCGCGGACATGTTGTAGCAGTTTCTGCGCTTCGGAACGTTTGTCGATATAGACGGGCACGTCGTCGCCGACTTTGTAGATGTCCTCCAACCGTTTGGCGATGCCCACCATCATGAGGCGGTCTTCGATGTGCAGGGCGATGATGGCGTTCCAAGCGGCGTGGAGCTGTCCCTTGCCGCCATCGATGACCACGAGGTCGGGCAGGGGCTTGTTCTCCTCCAACAGCCGGTGGTAGCGGCGGTAGATGACCTCCTCCATGGAGGCGAAGTCGTCGGCGCCGACCACGGTCTTGATGTTGAAGTGGCGGTATTCACTCTTGGCGGGCTTCCCGTCGATGAAGCAGCTCATGGCGGCCACGGGTTCCTCACCCTGCGTGTTGGAGTTGTCGAAACACTCGATGCGGCGCGGTAACGTCTTCATACCCAGCGCCTCTTGTAGCGCTTGCAGTACGCGGATATTGCGACGGTCGGGATCGGCCAGATCCTGCCGTTTCTTCTTTTCGAGCATATAGAAGTGTGCGTTGTGGATGGCTAGATCCAGCAGCTTGCGCTTGTCACCGCGCTGCGGAACCTGAAAGTCCCAATCTTTTGGGGCCAGCGAAGGCTCGAACGGTACTAACACCGTGGGACACAGTCCTTTCAGCCGTTCTTTGATCTCCAGAATGCCAGTCCACAAGGCATCCTCGCGATTTGGTTCGATTTGATGGTCGATTTCCAGTGTATGTGCTTGAACGACAGCGCCATCGATTACGCGAAGGAAGCTGATGTAAGTGCAATCGTCGTCTTCTTCCATCCCGAAAACATCCATGTTGGTGAGGGCAGGGTTCACCACCACCGATTTCCCGATAAAGTTCTCCAATGTCTCAATCTTTCTTTTTACATCGGCGGCCTCCTCGAATTTCCATTCTTCAGCATAGCGCATCATCTCCTCTTTCAGCTGGCGGATCACCTCCTTGCGGTTGCCCTTGATGATTTGCATCGCTTTCTCAATATTCTTTTGATATTCTTCCGCTGTTATCAGTCCACAGCAAGGGGCGGCGCATTTTTTGATCTGATATTGCATGCACGGACGGTCGTTGTTCCGCAGTATCTTGCAGTTGCGGATCGGGAACATCTTAGAGAGGAGGTCTAGTAATATATTCATTTGTTTCACAGAGGAATAGGGGCCGAAGAGGTGCATGGTGGCGGCATCGGGTCGGCGCGTAGGGAAAATGCGCGCGAAAGGCTCTCGGGTGACGGCAATCCAAGGATAGGTTTTGTCGTCCTTCAGCATGATGTTGTACTTCGGCTTGAATTCCTTGATCATGCTGTTTTCCAATAACAAGGCATCCCACTCCGTATCCACTACAACAGTCTGTATATCACGGATTTTCGTCACGAGCATCCGCACCTTCGCGGAATCGTGCTCTTTGTTAAAGTAAGAAGAAACCCTCCGTTTCAGTCGCTTTGCCTTTCCGACATAGATGACCGTACCCTTGTCGTCGTAGAAGCGATAGACACCCGGCTTCTCTGGCAAGGTCTTTAGAATCAGTTTGATATGTTCTGGAGTTTCTTTCAAGGGTTTCAGGTTTCAGGGTCAATGGTCAACAGTCAATGGTCAATAGTCAATGGTCAACGTTCTTCTTCTCTCGGTATAGGTAATACGAACAAATCTTTGGGTTTTCGCGGACGGTATTCGATCAGCCAGCGGAAACCTTGGAGTTTGCGGTCCTTGTCATCCATTTTTTCATCGGGATGGACGTGTCCGTTAGGCGAGTCGTAGTATCGAATCTGTTGTATTCTATTGCTGTCCAAGAGGATACACATTTCGGTGGTGATAGATGTGTTGATGCCCACGAGGGAACTGTCTTCTTCTTGGATGTAGTAAACACACTCGGCATTACCCACAATATCAACGCGTTGCAGATTTTTATCCATTAAATGTCCGACGATATTCAACCCTTTGATCTGGTTGAACTCGGTGTCTCGGAAAAGACCGCCGACAATGAATCCGGATTTGCAGAGTTCGACTCTGCTGCGAATGGAGTCGATGATAGTGAATCGAACTGTATCGCCCGAAAGTTGATAGTTGTCCGACCAAATAACGGGATTGTAGTGCATCGTCAAAACAGAATCTTCGACATTGTAAACGACTGAGTCGCAGGCACCTTGCAAGTGCTTGTGCAAGAATTTGGTGTGGAAGTAGGCTCGTATCAGGGTTGGATTGGAGGCGGTGTCGAAATCAACCAGCAGGGTGTCGCAATGCAGAAAGAGGGTGTCTTTGTTGTCATCCACATAGGTGAGCAGGTTGCTGTCGGTGGCGATGGAGGTGCCGCCCTTCTCGTGATGTTCCAAATAGTTTCCTTTGAGGATGAAATGGTTGGCTGTGTCAATGTAAGTGGCATTATACCAAGCTTTTCCAAAGTGTTTCTCTTTATCGTAAAAGAGGCTGTCGGCGTAAAGTTGCTGCTTTTCGCCGAGTAGCTGAACGTTGCCGTCCAAGATAGCGATATCGAGATTGGTGTTGTAGATTCCGCCATCAGCATAGATGGTGTTTTCCTCGCTGACGAGTTTTGTGGGGGAGATGAAGTAAGCGATTTTGGAGCTGGCGTTATAGCGCAGTGAGTCGCAGTTCATCTGGTAGCTGGAACTGCGCAAAAGGACGCTGTCGTGCAAATATGCGTCGTCGGTGTTGGTGAAATATTTCCCGATTACGCTGGTGAGGGTGTCTGCGTCGTTGTAGATTTCACCGCCGGTAGTGTAAAAGCCGCAGTCAATGTTGAGATCATAAAAAAGGCTGTCGGTAAGCAAGTAGGATTTTCCGTTTTCAAGTCGGACATTGCCAGCGATGGCGGCCTGACGGATGTTGCCATCGTAAGTGGCGCGTTTTCCGGTGAGTTTCACGGAATCGCTGATGACAAAGCGAACGGGTGAGCCGAATGCGATTATGTAATTATCTGATTCATAGAAGTATGCGCTGTCGCAAAAACCCACCACATTGTCTTGGGCGAACTTTACGTTTCCGACGAGTCGCTGCGCTCCCGGGAGCACCTCCTCATCATAATAGCCCATGTCTGCCCGATAACGGATCCTGCGATTTTCTTGCCCGTGTATGCTGCTGACACACAGGATGAAAAGCAGAATGATGGCGAACAGGCGTTTCATATATTACTTTAGGAGGGTGGAATCTATGTTATCGCTGAGGATTCGGTCTTCCTTGAAGGTGATTTCCCGATAAATCTGCCCTGACGGGGTGTAATAGACCTCTTTGCCGTCCTTTTTGTTCTTTTTGTAGCGGACGGTGCGTTCCGGTCGGCCGAACTTGTCGTAGAAGGTGACTTCGCCGGTTCCTTCGTGGAATTCCCCTTCGCCGACAATCACGCCGCGTTCGTCATAGTAGGTCCACGGTCCATCAATGAGGTCGTTCTTGAACGCACCTTCCACCATGAGGTTGCCGTCGATATGGTATTCTCTGTGCGGACCATCCTTCCGGCCGTGAAGGTAGGTGTTCTCCTGACTTTTGCATCCGTTAGCCAGATAAACCACTTCCACACCTTCGATGGAGTCGTTCTCATATACGCAGTAGGTGTCCAGCAGTCCGTTTTTGAAATATCTTCTGAACTCGCCGTTGCGTTTGCCGTTCTTCATCTCCACCTCTATTTCCACGATGTTGGGGTTGTGGTAGAAATAGACGGTCTTGCCATGCTCCTTCTTGCCTCTGTATTGGATGACCGACTGGGTGCGCCCATCAGGATAGTAGGTGGTTTCCTTATGAGTGCAGGACGTGGCGGCTATTGCAACGATTGATAAGATTGCTATAATGAAACGTTTTGTCATATATCCAAAATTAGGGCGCAAAGATACAATTTTTAATGGTTAATGGTTATTGGTTATAGGTTATTGAATGGTTAATGGTCAAAGGTTAATGGTCAAAAAAAAAGCCGTCACCTAGTGACAGCTTTTTGGTAATGTCGGGGTGAGAAGACTCGAACTTCCGGCCTCTACGTCCCGAACGTAGCGCGCTACCAACTGCGCCACACCCCGTCCGTTTTGCGGCTGCAAAAATACACTTTTTTTGAAATGATTCGCCGCCGTGGAAAAATGTTTTTTGTATTTTTGCGTTTTCATTGAAAGTGCCTTTTTTACAGCTATTTGCAAGAATTATGGGAAGTGGATTTTTTTTGTAACAATCGGGGCGCGATTTCGTTTAGTAGTAAAACATGCGTAAAAGCAGCATTTTTAATTCGTTTATTCATAATAAAAACTGTATCATAATGAAAAAGAGAATCATGACCTTGTGGCTGCTGTTGATGATGGCAGCGTTGCCCCCGATGGTTTACGGGCAGGATATCATCATGGGCTCCCAATCGTTGGTGTCAGATATTGACGACCAGCAGAGATATTTCTATGATCCGGGTGGTGCCCAACCCTTCGGTGTTAATCTGCGCGATACGATAACGTTGAAGACGAATATGTCGCATACCGTGCTGTACGTGCTCTTTGAGGAGTTTGCCATGACGGAGCGCGACACCTTATGGATTTTTGAAGGCGAGAACACCAACGGCACCCTCCGTGGTATTTATCACCTGGTGAGTAACCCTGGTGAAGTTGTGGCCCTTGGAAAAAGTCTGACCTTTGTTTTCCATTCCGACAGTGTGGAGATTTCTGGCTTGACAGAAGGCTGGAAGGCAATTGTGTATGCCTATGATACGATTCCGGACGTAGTTAGTTTTATTACATCTGGCGTAAACAGAACCTCTAAATGTTTGGCGGATTTTTATGATTCCGGCGGTCCCAATGGCAAGATTGCCAACAACAACGAAAATCCGAATGGTACCACCTACCATAACGATTTCGTTTCACCCATCGGCACGCACATCAAATGCGTGTTCGACCAGTTTCAAGTTGATGGCAGATTGGAAATCTACGATGGACAATATTATGATCCAAATAAGCGACTGATTGGACAGTTCTGCACTTCCACCTTGGATAATACCACTGGCAACAAGCCACCTATCCTCTTCTCCAGCGGCAATGCCCTCTCTTTCGTATATGTTGGCGGTGCTCAAGATAAACAGAAGGACGGTTGGCACGCCGTTATCACGTGTGTTCCGGCATTGGCCGAAAGTAATGACGGCAACCCCTGTCCGAAAGTTGAGAATGTACCGGGCGGTATGTATTCAGATGTGGATGATCCCCATGTTATCGAGTACGACTGTCGAAATCCCATCGTGCTGTTGGAAGCCAGACCCGTTGGTATCCCGGGTCGTTATGCCAACGACTACACGGTGAAAGAAATTCCTTATAATGAGGATGAAATGATGTTTGCCTACAATGAAGGTGATCCTATTGGCGCCTCTACTGATGACCATTGGGAGTCGCCCGTGTCCCTTCCTTTTACGTTCGTTTTCTTTGGAAAACCCTATAATGTGGTTTATCCGGGTACCAATGGACTTATTTCTATGAATCCGCAGTCAGGACATTGCACTTATTCATATAGTCAACCGTCAGCCCATCCGCCTTATTCTTCCATTCCGTATGTTTATAAGAATTGTGTGTATGGGGTTTATGAGGATATCCACTGTAGTTACTATACCAATAAGAATGACGGTTACGGCCAAGGCGCGGTGAGATCAAAAGTGCTTGGAACGCCTCCTTGTAGGGCATACGTGTTTAACTATTTGAATGTGGGATTATTCGGATTGGTTCATGCTAATAATGAAGCGAATGCGGATAATTATAACACATACCAGATGGTATTGTATGAAGGAACAAACATCATTGATGTGTATGTCAAGCACCGTAAATGTTGTGCGACTACCAATCATAGTGGAGAGGGAGTTATCGGCTTGCATAACAGCACTTCTTCCCAGATATTAATACCGAACGGTTATGGTATGTCCAGTTGGAGTGTTGACAACAAGGCTTTCCGTTTCACCCCGATTGCCCCGCCCGATGAGGATGCTGAACTGACCTGGTATTGGGATGTTGTCGATGACAACCACATTATCAGTTATGACAATCATGCCAAGAACCGTATCATTACGGTGAGCCCGACCCAAACCACGCTCTATATTTCCGAGTATAAGTATAGAAACGCTAATAACGACCAATTTATCCGTCGAGACACCACCACGGTGTTGGTGCGTGTTCCGGAAGTGATTGCGCATACCAGCACGGGTACCGACAATATTTGCCCGAATGAGGCTGCGGTACTTTCCACCACTTTCCAGAACTATCCGGATATTGAGCCCATGAAATATATGTGGAGCAGTGGTGACACTACAGCCACCAGTACGGTGAACCCGTCAACAACGGATACTTATTTTGTGACTGTCACCTTTGAAAACGGATGTACGAATACTGATTCTGTGAAAGTGTTTGTCACCGAATTGCAGTTCCCGACCATTTCGGGTATTGATACGGTTTGCAAGGGCAAATCTACTACGCTGACGGCCACTCACCCTTCTACCAATGATTTTCATTGGAGCAATGGTCAGAATGCGCCCTCCATCACTGTGTCTCCTCAGGTGACCACCGATTATATCGTATCTGCCACCATGATCGGCAACTGTGTCGTTACGGATACGTTCACGGTCACGGTACTGCCGTTGCCGGTACCGTCATTCCAACCCTCTCCGACACAGATTTTTGTCGAGAACGGTATCGGAACGGTGACCTGTACCAATCTGACGCAAGGCGACAACCATCTGCTCTGGAATTTTGGCGATGTGTTCTCTAATACGAACGAGGTGGAGGACCTCGACAATCCTTCGCACGACTACACCCGCGCGGGATACTATACGATCACGCTGACTGCCACGGATACTGCCGGTTGTGTGGATTCTATCAAGAATAGGGTCACGGTGGAAGTCCCCTTCTTCTTCTACATCCCCAACTCGTTCACGCCTGATGGCGATGGCCTTAACGAGTATTTTGCCCCGCAAGGTCAGGGTGTCGATCCCGACAGCTATTCGATGCAGATTTTCGACCGCTCCGGTATGCTGATCTTCAGTACTCGCAACCCGTTTGACTACTGGGACGGCCGCAATAAGTACGGTCAGATTTGTCCCGAAGGCGTCTATGTCTATATCATCCGTCTGCGCAATCAGAATTTCGAGGACAAGGAATATACGGGCTCTGTGACACTGATCAAGTAATTAAGATTGCATATATTACATTTGTAGGGCCGCCACAATGTGACGGCCCTACGTGTTTTTTACCGATGCGTTTTTTACGCAGTTTTGATTACTGGGCGAATTTTTTCAGATCGCGAACGCGGAAGTTGACCCATTTGGGCTCGATGTCGGGGTTATAATAGGTCTCATCGATTTGGGTCTTGGTGCTGCCGAATACGATGGTGTTCAGGAATTGGTCGATGATGGGAAATTCCTCATTGTAAATCGAAGCCACCTGATGCCCAAGACCGGTATAGCGACGAATTTGGTAACCGTATCCGTTTTTCTTGAATTGTTTGGCGATGGTGTTGGATCCATAAAGGCCAATGTTGAAAATGCTGGTTTGTTTATAGATGACCAGCTTGTCATCCGTGCCATGACAGAGAAGGGTGGGGGCGGGTTCGTGGTTCTTGTATTTGGGCTTTCCATGGGTGGAAAAGATGGCGCCGGCGTAGGAAATGACTCCTGCGAGACGGAACGTGTTGGGCAGGATGTTGCTGTTAAGGTAGCCGTTGCACATGGCATAGTCGGCTTGGAGTGCAGCAATGGCACCCGCACTACTGCCCATTACAATAATGTGGGCACAATCAATCACGTACTTTTTAGTGTTACGAAGGTTTCGTATCGTGTAATCCAGGGCTGAAATCACGTCTTCCGCCGCCATGTCTATGGATTTTTGGAAGGCTTTGACGCTGGCCAATGCGGAAAAATTCTTCTGCCCGCGCATCCCCAGCCTATAGTCGATGGCGATGACCACAAATCCCTTGTCGGTATAGTATTTCTTGATTTGCTCGATTTGCTTGTCGTCACGTGCCCCGCCGATGAAGCCGCCGCCGAACACAAAGAAGAGGCAGGCCTGCTGCTCGTTCTGGACTTTCGGAACATAGACATCCAAATAGAGGTTGGAGGTGTCTTTTACGGCATAAAGGTAGGTCTCCTTTTCCTGTGCGAACGCAATGGAGACACTGATGATAATGGTTGTTAATAGTATGAATCGACGCATGGTTTTGCGATTTATGGTTTGCGGTTAAGAAGTGGGTTATTTGATCAGGCAATTTGCCCGCACTATAAAGAGTGGAATCATGATGGCGAAGAAATCGACTCCGGCCCGGCGGTCGAACATGCATTCCACCATGCAGTTGAAAAAGAGCAATAGGAATAGCGACAGCAGCAGCATATCGCGGTGTTTGATGCCGGTGCACAAGGGGGTGATGAAATATAGAAGGGTGAGTAGCAGTCCCAAGATACCATTGGTGAGCAAGGCAAACAGGAACTGGTTGTGCGCATTGTACGAGTGATCACGACTCTTCCAATGTCCGTTTTCGTGGTATTTTTCCACAATGACATCGTTCCCGTCGCCAGTGCCTACGCCCCAAGGAAGATTCTCCACGGCACCATCCCAGGCCGCCTGCCAGATGATCAGTCGCGCATCGGGCGTCTTATTGTCTTTGTTCCTATGACGGAAGGAAATGGCATCTTCGGTGAACCGGTTGCTCGGCGAGGTGACCACCAATGTAGTGAACAGTCCAAAGATGAAAATGAATAGCGGGATGATGTATTTNNGCGTGATGCCGCTTGTAGCAGAAGAAGTTGTTATACATATAACTTGAATCGCCCGTTTTGATGGTTCGATAGATACCAAAGCCAAAAAGAAAAACCAGCAATGCGATTTCACTGACGATAAAGAGTATCAGTAATAAGTCGAAATGTTGTTTTTTCCATGTTTTGGGAGAAGTGGTGAGGAAGATGAGCGGGGCGAAGAAGAACCAGATATAAGCCTCAAAGGCGCGCCACGCAATGGACATGTTTTCTGAATTGATGAATCCTAAGATGGGAATCAGGCAGATGCTGAGTAGAAAGAAACCGTAAGGAATTCCGTCGTTGGCTTTGAAGTTCTCCCATTTTTCGCGCCAGTTCCATTGGCATATCCATAATACCATTAAGGAGATGCCGATAGGCCACATGAAAAAGGTAGTGATAGGCAGTGTTGCCATCGTGAAGAGCATCAGGATGTAGCTGATGTTGAAGAACACGTCTTCCGTGCGCAACGATTGGCAAAATGCGGTCAGTTTATTCATGATCCAGGAGGTCGGGTCTTCGTTGTTGGGTCCTTGTAACCTGTTGGTTGTAACGCCATTCGTCAATAAGTTTCTGATTACCGGAAAGCAGTACGTNNAGACGGGGGCGGAGAGCAGATTGTCCTGGAACGAGTCGGAGAGGGCGGATGCCCCGTCGCTAATCACGCCGGGAATTACCCGCGCGATGGCGTCAGTGATGACCATGGCCGCCAGCTCGCCGCCGGAAAGCACATAGTCGCCAATACTCAGCTCTCCCGTGATGAAGAGGTCGCGCACGCGCTCATCAACGCCTTTGTAGTGCCCGCACAGCAGGATGATGTTATTCAACATAGACATCTCGTTGGCTATCTGCTGGTTGAAGGTCTTGCCGTCGGGAGCCATCAGGTAAATGCCATCATAGTCACGTTCGCTCTTCAGCTGTTCGATGCAGCGGGCGATGGGTTCCACCATCATCACCATGCCGGCACCGCCACCGAAGGGATAGTCATCGGCACGATGGTGCTTGTCGTATGTGTAAGCGCGTATGTCATGCACATGTAACTCCAGATACTGTTTCTCTACGGCGCGTTTCAGTATGGAACTGCCGAACACACCGGGGAACATTTCGGGGAAAAGGGTCAGTATGTCTATTCTCATCCTTGTAATTTCTCGATTATCATGATGCCGTCACGGAATGGCAGTAGCAGGTTGCGTACGCGCGAATCCTGCTGTATCCTGTCATTGAATGCGAGGATTGCTTGCGTATCTTTGTCGTTGTGAGCTACCTCGTGAACCACTTTGCTGTTCCATAACGTATTATCAATCAGTATAAAGCCATATTTTTGCACTTGCGGGAAAACGATGTCGTAGTATTCTTGGTAGTCGGTTTTCTCCGCATCAACGAAGACCAGGTCCCACGTTTCGTTCAAAGTGGGTACGATGTGCTTGGCATCACCGATGTGCAGTTGGATTTTGTCTGCATCGGGACTTTCGGTCACAAATTCCCTGATACGGTCTTCATATTCTTCATTGATTTCGATGGTGTGCAGAATGCCATCTTCGGTAAGCCCTTCCGCCAGACAGATGGCCGAATAGCCGGTGAAGGTGCCGATTTCCAAGATTCTCGTTGGGCGTATCATTTTGGAAATCAGCGATAAAAACTGTCCTTGCAGTTGCCCGGAGGCCATCCTCGGATTGATGGTCTGCAGGTGGGTCTGCCGGTTCAGACGGTACAGCAAATCCGTCTCGGCAGTGGTGTGTGCCTCGCAATAGGATTCAATTTCGGGATCTATGAGGTCGAATGTGGACATTTAGGTCAGTTCTGCAATGGTTTTGTTGACCTCTTCTTCCGTTTTGGTCAGTTTGTCACGACAAATTTTCATCAAAACGGTCGCGCGTTTCATTTTTTCGGTCAGCTCATCCACGCTGATGCTGTCGTTCTCCAATTGGTCCACAATCTCCTTCAATTCTTCGAAAGCTGCGGTATATGTCATTTCTTCTTTCATCTTATTCCTTATTTTTCATCGTTTTTCATCGTCTTTCATCGTTTTTCATCGTCTTTCATCGTCTTTCATCGCTAGAACTGAACTCCAAGGCGGACTCCAGCAAAGTGGTACAACACGTTTTTGACTGCGTTGGTGGAGTATGCGGAAAAGTCTGGGCCGTCAGGATCCAGGATGGTGTAGCGGATGTCGCTGAATTGGGCCTTATAACAGGCGGCCATCACGATGGAGAGTTTTTCGTTGAGGTTGATACGCAGACCGAGGCCGGCCTCCCCCATGGGACCCGTTGAGGTTCCATGCACGACGCGGTCCCTAGTTTCGGGAATGGAGGAAACATACCATTTGAAGCTATAACCCAGATTGGTATAGAACAACGGCTCGATTTTCGTGTCGGTGAAATTAACCGTAAAATTCAAATAAACAGGGATGAATGCGGTGTGGTTCCAGATGTCAAAGCCGGCGCCTAGACCCATTTGGAAATAGGGATTGAACTGGTATCCCAGCAGCTGGTTGATGGAAAAGTCGAAGTTCCGGTTCTGCACGGTCTTGTTCTCCAATTCGAATTGTCCCAGTCCAGTGGCATAGCCGATGGAAGTCATGTAGATGAACTTCTTTTCCGGGGTGGGACGGCGATTTTGGGCATATACGTTCAGACAGAACAGTACGGCTATGAGGCAAATGAGTGTCTTTTTCATAATGATACGGCTTTATGATTGTTTGTGCGGGACATGTTTCAGCATTTCGCGGGCGGTGGCCACAGCCGATTCGGTGCGGTTCTCACCGCTCATCATTGTGGCAATCATCTGTTCGCGTTCTTGCATGTCCAGCTGTTTGATATTCGTGAATGTTTTATTGTTTTCGGTCTGCTTGAAAACCAGTAAATGCTGATCTCCGCAGGCGGCGATTTGCGGGAGGTGGGTGATGGCAATCACCTGGTGCTTCTCGGAAAGAAGCAACATCATCTGGCCGACCTTTGAGGCGGTTTCTCCGGAAATACCTGTATCGATCTCATCAAAGATGATGGTGGGCAGATACATGGAATCGGTGATGATGGACTTGAGACAGAGCATAATACGCGACATCTCACCGCCCGATGCGATGCGGGTGATGTCGGCGGCGTCAACTCCGGCGTTGGCAGAGAAGAAAAAGGTGGCAGTGTCGGCACCGTTTTCGCGTAACTCTCCGGTACTTTCCAATTGTACGGAGAACTTGCTGCCCTTCATGCCCAGCTGTTGCAAACGACTTTCCATCGCATTGACCAAGGCTGGGATGGCTGCTTTGCGCGTTTCCGAGAGCTTCTGGGCAGCAGCGACGGCCTTCTCTTCCAGTATTTTTACGTTCCGTTCGCTTTCCGCAAGCCGCTCTTTCTCATCCGTAAAAGTGGAAACCTCCTGCTGAAGCTTTTCCAGCAGCGCAATGAGGGATTTGTTGTCTTCCACGCGATATTTGTTCTGAAGGGTGAAAAGCTCGTCCAGACGCGCATTCAGTTGTTCGGTCAGGGCGGGGTTCACTTCCACATTGTCGTTTTTGCGAGCTATCTCGTAGGCCAGATCTTGTGCTTCAACCAGCAGATTTTCAATACGTTGGTTGAAGATGATATATTCCGAACCCACTGATTCCAGCGGTCGGAGCTCCTGTTGGAGGTTCTTCAGTATATATATAATATTGTCACTCTCCTGCTCAGACAGCATTCGGGTGGCGTTGAAA
>LXOW01453180.1_pt1 | contig 12751 bp, 7 predicted proteins | sample 1368591 | NCBI WGS metagenome assembly LXOW01 (sample SAMN04884650, study PRJNA319009) | bovine gut metagenome | isolation source: Cow rumen | host: Bos taurus | place: Italy: Legnaro (PD) | collected 2014-07-09
GACAACAGCACCATCAAACTCAACGGCACCGACTACATCACCTTTGAGAACATGACGGTGACCTCGACATCGGCAAACAAAGCCCGATTATTGGTGGTTGACGGTCAGGCCGACTACAACCATTTTAACAACTTGCGTTTTGTGGGTGCGGTCTCAAACAACAACCTCGACGGTGACAAAAACCTCGTTTATTACACCAGTGGCGAATGGGTCTGCCACGACAACGAGTTCGTGGGATGCCACTTCGAAAACGGCTACATAGCCCTTTATTATCAAGGTAAAAACATCTACACGCTCAACGACGGAGTGTTAGTCGAAAACTGCACCTTCCTTAACCAGTCGTTCAAAGGGATATACATCAGTTTCACCGACCATGCGATAATACGCGGCAACATCGTGACAAACCACACACACGATGTCTTGAGCAATTATCATGCCATGGATATGTTGCGAATCCGCAACGGCAGCATCATCGAAAACAACGTGATGAACGTAACGAGAAACTCCAACTACGCCACCGTTTTTGAGACACGTCCGGCGATGGGAACCGAGACAGAGCCTGTCATCATCAGAAACAACATCGTCAACCTGGTGAGCAACGTCAACACTTCGTGGTGCTGCGAGCTGGACGACACCAACAGCAGCTATGTCTACTTTGTGAATAACACCGTGAAATGCTCAGGCAGCGGCAACTGCGGACTGATGTATGTCGACAAAAGCTGGTCTAACTTATTCATGTACAACAACTTGTTCGTCAACGAGACGGCGGGATACGTCTTCCGTTTCCAACAGAACGCCACCGACCGTCATTGCGACTACAACCGCATCCAGTTTGCCGGCAGCAATGTCGGACGCTTCACCAGCACCGACTGTGCCACTTTGGCGGACTGGACTGCAGCCACAGGCTTCGATGCACATTCGGCACTTTGCGCACCTAACTTTGTGGGAACCAACGACTTACACATCACCGATGCCACAGGGCTGACTGTCGCCAACCCGCTTTCATACGTGACAACAGATATTGACGGACAGACACGGTCGGCGACGGCGCCTTGCGCCGGCGCCGACGAACTGGCAAGCGGTGCTAACTTGCCTCCTGTCGTCGCCAACCCTGTTTCAAACATCGTTTTCGAATCATATCCGGCAAGCCAGACCGTCGACCTGACAAACACCTTCAACGACCCCGACGACCCGAACACCGGCATCGTGATAACTGTGACATCGAACAGCAACCCTTCGCTCATTTCGACGACACTGAACAACCACAATCTGACGGTGACACGTCTCGTGGCGACAAGCGGAACAGCCACCATCACCCTGAATGCCGAAAGCGCCGGACAGTCAGTGCAGACAAGCTTCACGGTGGAATGCCTTGCCGAAGACCTGCCTCCTGTCGTGGCAAACCAGCTGGCTCCAATCAACTTCACCGATTATCCGCAGACGCTGAACTTCGACCTCAGCAATACTTTCGATGACCCTGACAACAACAACCAGTTCATCGAGATCACAGTACAAAGCTGTCCTTCGGAAATCACCGCAACAATCGATTACGCCGATGTGCTTTGGGTGACAAGAACCACTTCCAACGCATTCACCAACAAGACTTTAGTGATTCGCGCCACCAGCAACGGCAAACATGTGGATATGAACGTCAGCGTTTCAGGCAACGACGTGACAGTGACAGTTGGTACCGCAACCTTCGATGATGTGGCATTAGGTTCAAGCGGCTACTGGCAAGGTGAATCTGGCGACAATGAGATGTTCAGCGGCGGCTGGATTTTCACCAATTATTACATGCCGGAATATTCATTCTGGGGCGGTTTCACAGCGTCTAACCACACCGATTTGAATCAGTCGGGATTGAACGCGCAATACACTGCTGCCACCGGTGCCGGTTACGACGGCACGACACAATACGGCGTGGCATATTGCATGGGCGTTCAGACCGATGTCTATGCCGCTGACGGCATCGCACATACCGTGACAGGATGCTACGTCACCAACAACCTCTGGGCTTACCAGAACATGCACGACGGCGATGCCACCGCGACAGCTTTCGGCGGTCCTACAGGCAACGACCCTGACTGGTTCAAACTCACTGCGACAGGTAAAAACGCCAACGGTCAGACAGTGGGAACAGCAGAGTTCTATCTCGCTGACTATCGTTTTGCAAACAACGACGATGACTATATCCTGAACACCTGGGAATGGTTCGACCTCAGCACCCTCGGCGCCGTCCACACCATCTCATTCAGCCTCTCTTCATCGAAAAACAACAGCGGCGGCATGATCACGCCAGCTTATTTCTGCATCGAGAACTTCAACGGGACGGCTCCTACACCTCCACAAGACCTGCCACCTTACGTCGTCAACCCTGTAGGTGACGTAGATTTTACAACTTTCCCAGAAATAGTATATGTTAATCTTGATGGTGTTGTAACCGATGATGATGACCCAGATGAAAATATCGGTTATAATATTCTTTCAATATCAAATACTGAATATATTTACGCTGTCATGCAAGACAAGAGATTGAAAATGACGCGTTTATCTAGAGAGGAATCAATAGTAACCATTACCATGCGAGCCTACAGTGATGGTCAATATGTTGATTTTGATGTGCATGCAATATTGCATTATGTGCCGGATGGCGTTGAAGAAAATGACGCTGCATCAATCTCGGTGTACCCGAATCCTGCTCATGATTATATTCGCATAGATACACAATCAATCGCACCTGTACAACGCGTTGATATTTACAACAGCACGGGACAAATGGTGCTATCTACAACCGAAACGGAAATCAGTGTGAGCACATTGCCTCAAGGCGTTTATTTCATCTCTGTTTTCACAGAAAATCAGAAGTTTGTTGAAAGAATCGTAATTAAATAAGATTATCATGAGAAAGCAATATCAAGCAGTATCACCAGCTGATGCTGTTAAAGTTATAAAATCAGGTGACCACGTACATATCAGCTCAGTGTCGAGTGTGCCACAATGTCTGGTGAAAGCCTTATGCGACCGTGGCAGGGCCGGTGAGTTGAAAAACGTTTACATTCACCATCTTCATACCGAAGGGGCGGCGCCATACGTCAACCCGGAGTTTGAGGGTATCTTCCAGCATAACGCCTTCTTCGTCGGCGCCAACGTCCGCGAAAGCGTGCAGAAAGGTCTGGCAGACTATATCCCGGTGTTCCTCGGAGAGACCTCGAAGCTCTACCGTGAGAAATACATAAAATGCAATGTCGCCATGATCCAGGTGTGCCCACCAGACAAGTTCGGCTACGTGTCGTTGGGTTCGTCTGTCGACGCCACCCTGGCAGCCATGGAGAATGCCGAGTTCGTCATCGCGGTGGTCAACAAGCACGTGCCGCGTACCTTTGGCGACGCCTTGGTACATATCAGCCGTATCAACGTCTTTGTCGAAGACGACACTCCTTTGCTCACCGTCGATATGCCTGAGCCGAATCAGGTGGAGAAGACCATCGGCCGTTATTGCGCTGAGCTCATCGAAGACGGCGCCTGCCTCCAAATGGGTATAGGCTCAATACCTAACGCCATCTTATCGTGCCTCCACAACCATAAAAACCTCGGCATTCACACAGAGATGTTTTCGGATGGCATCCTCCCGCTGGTGAAAAAAGGCGTCATCACCGGTGACAACAAAAGGTTGGACAAGGGCAAGATCGTCTCCACCTTTGTGATGGGTTCGAAGAAGATTTATGACTTCATCGACGGCAACCACGAGGTGCTATTGAAAGACGTGGAATACACCAACGACCCGTTCATCATCGCTCAGCAGCCTAAGATGACCTCCATCAACTCGGCCATTCAGATTGACCTCTCGGGTCAGGTGTGCGCCGACTCACTCGGTGAGCGCATCTACTCCGGCGTGGGCGGTCAGATCGACTATGTCTACGGTTCGTCGCGCGCTGAGGGCGGCAAGGCTATCATCGCGATGCCTTCCACGACAAAAAAAGGCATCAACAAGATTGTGCCGGCTTTGGATCTGGGCTCGGGCGCTGTCACCACGCGTAACCACATCCACTGGTTTATCACGGAATACGGTGCGGTGAACCTCTACGGTCGCTCGCTGCAGGAACGCGCTCGCCTCATCATCTCCGTCGCTCATCCGAAATATCAGGAAGAGCTCGACGAGGCGGCATTCAAGAGATTCGGTCCACATTATCATTATATTTGCAGAAATATGTAAATCATCCTGTCATTTCGACTGAAGCGAAGCGAAATGGAGAAATCTCATTTTACAGAAGATTTCTCCGCTCCCTTCGGTCGGTCGAAATGACGAAAAACTAGTAAAAATGATCAACTTTGTAGAAATCTTCAGTGTATTTTTCGTGATGGCGGCCATCATCGACATCTTCGGCTCCATCCCGATCTTCGTGAGCATGAAAGAACAGAATAAAGTCATCAAGGCGGGCCCTGCCTGCCTTGTGGCTCTGGCTTTGTTTCTGGCGTTTTTCTTCGCCGGCGACGGACTGTTGAGGCTTTTCGGCATCGACTCCGCATCGTTTGCAGTGGCGGGTTCGTTCGTGCTATTCGTGCTTGCTGTCGAGATGATTCTCGGTCGCGAGATCATCAAAAACGAGAATAACAGCAGTGGCGCGAGCATCGTGCCGGTGGCGTTTCCGCTGATAGCCGGTCCGGGTGCCCTGACAGGCCTCCTTTCACTGCGCGCCGACTATGCCATCATCAACATCCTCATCGGATTGCTGATCAACATAGTACTTGATTTCATAGTGATTCGTTATCTCGACAAAATCCAGAAGTTGCTGGGACAGAACTTCATTTTCATTTTAAGAAAATTCTTCGGCGTGATATTGCTGGCAATAGCTGTCAACATGTTCGTCAACAACATCATGGTGATTATCGCGAAGGTCAACTGAGTTATTTCCTCTTGAATTTTTTCAATAAATGTAAAACTGATTGCAAAAGTGGAAGGCTTCACAGCATCTACTTGGGGCGAGCATCCGGATTACGATGTCCGGGTGAGCGACCTCGCTTCCGGCATTTATACCGTCAAAGCTGAATATTTTACTATAAGATTTGTGAAAGGTAAATAAATTATTAAGGATTTGCGGTTGTAGTTAAAAAATACGTATATTTGCAGCCCTAACCATAATAATTTATCTATGAAAAGAAAATCTATTTTTGTTTTGCTGCTTATGCTATGCGCATTGACAGGCTTTGCGCAGAAAATCCTTCTTGAAACCCAATGGAATCAGGAATATCCATACAACATTCTTTGTCCGGCAGACCCGTTGAAGAACTACGCTCACAGTTATACAGGCTGTCCAGCCACTGCTATGGGACAGATTATCAATTATTTAGGCACGACACAAGATACCCGTTTCGACGATGGAGATGATTATTTATCAAATTACGCCGGCAGGCAATTCCACATCGACGACGATTGGGAGACATATCTTTTTCCGTCATTCCCGCAGCTCAACACCATGTTGGATTCTGTCGACGCCACGTTCCAGCGTGGTGAGCAGCTCTCCGACACTTTGGTCGCAGCAGTGATCTTCGCTTGCGGCGTAGCATGCACGGAGGTCTTCACCGCAGATCCTTCATACGGCTCAGGCACCTTTAACGTTGGCCAGGCGTATGCCGCATATCAGCGTTTCGGTTTCACCGACTGCGTGCTGTATACTGAAGCCAGCGACGAGATGTACGCCACCTTGATTTCCAACTTAGAGAACGGTTATCCTGCCCATCTGGCAGTTGTAAACAACACAGTAACATCAGGCCACAACGTCGTTGTCGACGGCTATCGTGAATCGGATGGCAAGTTCCACGTCAACTTCGGCTGGGGCGGCTACTTTGACAACTGGTACAACATCCCTGACATGGGCGGTTTCCATTACGGATGGACAAAGATTGAAGGCATCATCCTGAATATCATTCCAAAGAATGACGATGTCAAAGAAGTCGCAAGCCAGGAGGCACTTGCAGTGTATCCAAACCCGGCTTCCGACGTCCTTTATATTGACAACCTCCCTTACAACGAGGTGGAGTATTCCATTTTCAACGTCATGGGACAAAAGGTTAATGCAGGCTTCACCAGCGGAAGCATCTCAGTCGCTGACTTGGAAAAAGGACTTTATGTCTTACAAATCAACGATGAAAATATCAGACAAACGGCAAAGTTTATCGTGAAATAGTTGAAATGTTTTAGGCAGTAACAGCTATTTTTACCTACAGATTACCGTTAATCGGAATCATCATCTTGAAGACGATGTTTCGTCCCATGTTGTATATTCCGGCATATTTCAGGCGGCTGAGGTGGTCCTGATAGCTTACATCGAACAGGTTGTCGGCTATCATCATCAGCTCAGCCACTTTTTTGCCATGACGAAGCACATCGGTGCCTATCGAGAGTCCGAAAAGGGTGTACGATGGTGTCATCGTCTCGGTTTCGTATGCCGCATAATAATGGTCTTGTTCAAGATACCAGTCGAGCCGGGCTGCGATGAAGGCGTTGTTAAACACCTTGCCGTCGTGTGTCAGTTCGTATTTCACGTCGGCGGAGAGACGTGGCGCGGGTGTCTGAGGCAGGTATTTCATGTCGTCAGGCTGGTTGAGCAGCTGCGCATCGACATATGAGAAGTCACATCCCAGATGGAGGGCGTGAATCGGGTGCACGTCGATGCCTGCCTCGAAGCCCAAGAGCATGGCATTGCCTTGTGCGTAGACGAACGTCATGAGGTCAGGCTCGATGATGCTGTCGATGCGGTGCAGGTATATATAGTTGTCGATATGGTTGGCAAACAACGAGCCATGCAGTTCAAGATAACGTGTGGTGATGTCGAAGCCGAAGTCGGCCTGCATACTATATTCAGGGTCGAAGTCTTTGTTGCCTATCTCGTAGCGCAGCGTGCCTTCATGTTCGCCGTCGGCAGCCAGCTCGCTGATGTTCGGGGCGCGGAAGCCTCTCGAGAGGTTGAGTTTCAGGTCGAGGTGGTCGCTTACCTCAAAGGTGGCGCCTACGCTGCCAGTAACACCATTGAAATAACGTGTGAAATCGGAAACAAGATAACGATGGTCGTAACGCACACCGCCGCTGATGCTCCAACGGTTGAGTGTCTTGATGGCGGTGACATACGCCCCGATGTCGAAGAGCCCATAGTCAGGGATGAGAGACTCGTCGCCGAGGTTGAGCGAACGCTGCACCATGCCGTTGAAACCTGTCGACAGCTTCCAGCCGGCGAATTCTTCGGTGACATAACGCACATCGTAGTTTATTGTGTGGAGCTGCATATAAAGCCCGCAGGTGTCGGGCGACTCTTCGAACTCCTTGCGGCGGTTCTGCTGGTATCCCAGCAACACCTTCAGATTGCCAGAAGGCAGGTTGACGAGAGTGTTCGACACAATCTTATAATGCGTCACACGCTGATAAGGCAGTCCGTGACTATAAGTCTTAACATTGTCGTTATAAGAGATGAGTTCGCCTGTGATGCTGTCGCGTTCACCTTCCACTATGCTCGGGATGAGGTTGTAATATCCCGCTTTTATTGTCGACATGCCCCATCTCTTCATCACTCCTGCTTTTAGATAGAAGGCTCGTTCGCTGAACTGTGAGTTCGGTACATATCCGTCGTGGCTGTTTTTGTAGGCGTGTGCATATTTGTCGCTATAGCGGACGTCCCACACGAATCCGTTACGATGATGGCCTGCGAGGTCGAGTGAATATGCCGCCAATCCGTTGTTGGTCTGGTATTCGGTGTTGAGTCCGCCACGGATCTTACCCAGAGGCGGTATCGGGGTGTTATGGAAGATAAGCACGCCGGCGAGGGCATCGGAGCCGTACATGAGGCTCGCAGGTCCTTTGATGACTTCAACCCGGTTGATGTCGTTGCCATCAACTTCAATGCCGTGTTCGTCGCCCCACTGCTGTCCCTCCTGACGGATGCCGTCGTTGACAACGATGATGCGGTTGTATCCCAATCCGCGGATGACAGGCTTGGAGATGCCGCCACCAGTGGTGATCTCGGCGAGACCGGGCTGTCGTGCGATGGCGTCGATGATGTTTGTCCCCGACTTATGACGCAGCTCGATGGGGCTAATGATGGTGATAGGCATCGACGACTCCTTCATCTTCATGTCGCCGACGGCACCTGTCACAGTGACTTCTTTCAATTCAAGATGCCTGAAGAAAATATCGGTAGAGTCAGGCAAACTCTGGGCTGCCGCCGACATACCAATAGCCAGCGACAACAATAAAAACAATTGTTTCATTATTTGTCTGTTTTATAAGTTTTTAATAAAATGCAATAAATCCGTAAAACCTTATAAACAGACGGGAGGTGCTCTTGAGACTTTGAGGCCGGTGAAAGCCGCAACCACCTCGGAGACAGGCATCGTCTTCTGAGCTGACGATACGGGCAAACAGATTTGTAATGCAATCTGTGGCGTCTCTTCGTATGGCTGATGGAGAAACTGGCACAACAAACAGCTGCTGTCGTCAGATTCGGACGACTGTTGGTGCTGTTCGCTTTCCATGCCATGCTGATGACAATGCTCTGTATGCACATGGAAAGCCGACAGCAACCACATTGGCAGATATACCGCCAACAGGAGTATTGCAATATGTTTGTTGCGTTTCATCGTGAAAGCCTTCGAGTCTGCAAAAATACAATTTATTTCAATACTTTTTCAGCTNNACGACGAGCATCGGCACGTTGTCGATGACAGGTTTCATCATTTCGTCATAGCCTGCAGGCATCTCCTCGACGGCAGCTGCAAGCGAGCCCTCGGTGTCGGTCCACCAATGTAATGTGTAGGCGAAGAATGAAAATGCCAACGGCACAAAGCTCCAACGAATGCCTTTCCTGGTGTCGTATCCCAAGAAATACCTGAGAATTTCGGAAAGCGCCGTCAAGACTATGATGCCAATGATAAAAGCCGTGTCAGCTTCGCCGACAAGCAAGAACAAGACGAGGATGAAGCCGTTAAGTACTGTCGCCGCGCCAAAACCGTAAATCATTTTTGTCGTGTAGAGATACACAAATGCGAACAACAACGGCAAAATCGCGCCTATGTAGGCATAACNNAGGATAAAGATTGCGAGATAAGCAATCCCCATCAACAATAGTTTTAATACGTTTTTCATTTTATTAAGTTTTAATTTTTAATAACAATATTTCAGTTTAAACCACACTTCGCTGTTGTGTTCATATCTTTTGAACATTCCAGCATCAGCGTAAAAATAGTCATATCCGATGAGCACGTGTATCTGGTCGGTGGCGGCCCAATCGGCGCTGAGACGGTTGAATACGCCCAAGTCTTTGACGTCGGCGTAGGCAAAGGTAGAAAGCGTCAACGAGTTGTTTAACAGAGCTTTGGAGACACGCAGCGTTGCCAGTGCGGCCTCTTCACCTTCTCCAAAAGTCTGATAATATTGCACCGAGACATTCCAGTCGGCGCCCGGATACCAGTCAAGGCCAGCCAAGGCATTGCCAAGATGGTTGCCATGGTCGTCGATATAGTCGGCCATCTCGCCACGGAAGACGAAATCACCGAATGGCACCGACACGTCGCCTCCAACAGCGGTAATGCGATGATAGCCAAGATGATCCACAACAAGTTCAGGTATCTTACTCCATGTGCGCAGCGCCATCAGCGAGAAGTCGACGCCACCCAGGAAACAGCTGAACCTTCCGCCATATTCCATGTTTTCGATATCCTTATCGGGTCTCACCACAGAGGGCAGAGGTCCCACCGACCATGGGTTTAAGGAGTCGGTCGGCAGCTTGAAGAACTCAGGGATTGGCACCGCCACAGCCTCCAAACTCCATGAATTGTGCAGATATCGCACGCGCAATGCTCCTACAGGAACGCGTATGTCGTCATAATCTTGAGCCAGAAACTCGGTATAGTCCATCGGTGAAATCAGGTCGGTGACGCGTATGCCGTCGGCTACGCCCCAGGTGACTATCTGGTTGCCTGCCCGGATGTCCCAACTGGGATTGCCCCAGTAGGCGTAAGCCTCGCGCAGCTGGAACCCCGACTGGTCGTTGAGCAACGCGTTGTAGATGAGGTTAGCCGAGACGAAGGCTCCACCACCGTCTTTCTCGAGACGCACCTCGCCTCTGACACGTGAGCGTGACGCCATCCAGTCGTTGGGCGCCTCGGTGCGCATGGCATGATAGGTGTCGACAAAACCCTTGACGGACACATCCATGCCATCCTGCGCCGAGACTGTTGCCGCCGTGCAGAGCACGGCGGCAACTACAAGCAAAATTGATTTTAAAGTAGTACTCATAATCCTTTCTCCAGTTTCGTCACCGTGAACATGTTCTTGTCCACCTCGATGTTGTATCTCGGATTGCTCACGACGATTTGTGTGCTGTGGCCGTTTTGCACGTTTTTCATTTCCATCTTCATGATGGTCCAAAAGCCTTCAACTTGCTGCAGGTCGAGCACTGTCATAACACGATGCAGCTTGTTCAGCTTGTCGTAAAACTCCACATAGACGGCGGCGGCGCAGTCCTGACGGATCCAGCTCACCTTACGGCTGTAAATCTCACGAGTGTCGACAGGCACCGACTCCACCACCCAGCACTGATGGCCGTCGCGCATCTCTTCGCGCAACAAAGTATGAGTGTCCTCGTCGACGTTACGACCTCCCATGTCATCATAGGTGAAATCAGTGCCCATGAAGTAGTCGGTCTTGGAAGATGCGCCGCTGATTCGACGTGTCTTCTTCATCGCCGGCAGGTAAAGCCATTTATCGTCGTCCTTGCCAGTCTCGTCGTAGTCCCAGGTGAGGAATCCCGTGCCTTTCACATCGCCGGGATAGGTGAAAAACATGATTTTCTTGGTGTCTTTGCCCTCGTCCATAGCCCACGAGACCATCTTGCGTTCGCGCTTGTCGCCGTTTTTCTTAATAAGAGTGAGCTGCATCTCGGCGTAACGGGTGTCGCCGTCGGGACGGTCTTTGACACGTTGAGCTATGTCGCGCCCTGTCTGGGCATTTAATATTGTAGCGGCAACGATAAGCAGTGCCGTGAGTAAAAAATATCTTTTCATAACAGTTCTATTTTATTTTTCTTTACCAAAAACATTGAATCTCTTAACTAAAAGCGGTGTGATGAACAGGTCGGCGAGCAGTGCCGAGATGATGCCGATGACAGCCAGCACGCCGAAGTTGATGCACATGGCGCATGCCGAGGTGGCGAAGCAGGCAAACACAGCAGAGGTGACGATGGATGTGGTGACGATAGCCACGCCCACGACTCTGAATGTTCTGCGGATAGCATCAGTATAATTAGGTGTGCGGTCGAACTCGAGTTTTGAGTGGTTGATGAAGTGGATGGTGTCGTCGACAGCCATACCGAGCATCATAGGAATCAAGGTGGCGGTCATCATATCCAATGGGATGCCCGCCCAGCCCATGAAGCCGCCCACGAAGATGGCTGGCATGAGGTTAGGGATGAGACCTATCAAGCCGACGCGCACGCTCTGGAAGGCTATCATCAGGATGATGGCGATGATGAGCACAGAGATGAGGAACGACTGCATCTGACCACGCACAAGATACTGCATCATGGTGGTGTACTGCGGGATGTTACCTACAGCCGTCACGGTGACGCCAGGGAACATCTCAGCAGTCTTTTTAGCTATGTCGTTGAGTTCGCGCTCCACCTCAGCGGAGTTAAAGTCAGAGATTTCGACCATCATACGCAGACGACGGTAACCGTAGTCCATCCAGTATTCAGTCTCGGAGCCGCCGGCGTTCTCGTAAAGCACCAGCATCTGCGCCACCTCCTCCTCGGTGTCAGGGATGCGATAATATGCCTTGTCGCCGCCGTTAAGCGTCTGATTCAGGTCTTTGAGGATATCCAAAATAGAGTTGGTGCGTTTGGTAAGCGAATAGGTGCCTATCAGGTCCTCCAGCTGCTCGAGTTTATGCAGGTTGGCAGGCTGCTTGGCATCGTCCTCATTAGCAAACTCCATCACGAGGTCGTATGAATACAAGGCACCCAGCTCGCTGCGTCCCACTGTCAGTACGTCTTTCACATAAGGGACGTTGATGCCCATGGTCTTCTCGATGTCGAATGCAGGCTCAATCTTCCACAGTCCGATGCCAAAGGCGACGCACACAACAGCAAACACTGTCACAATGGTCTTGGAATGTTTGAAGGTGAAGATATTGAGTCGCTCCATAGCACGGCTCAGGCGGGTATCGCCTGAGCCGTCGATACCGCGTTTAGGCTGCTTGTCCTTGCCAAACGACAACAACACAGGAGCCATCAGCAAGGTGGTGAAAAGAACAAACAAAACTGTCAATGAGCTTGTCATTCCGACGCATTTCATCGGTCGGATAGGAATCACCATAAACGACATCAGGGAAATCACGGTAGTCAAGCCGCAGAACACCACCGACCAGCCTATCTCGCTGACGGTCTCCACCACCGCCGTCTTACGTTTGCCATGCGTGCGCATGAGCTGGTTGAAATAGGAGAATATGTGAATATTGTATGCTATAGACACGGCAAACGCCAATATCGCCGGTATCATCAGCACGGTGCTGTCGACATACATCTGGGTGTAACCTGCGACGCCGAATGTCAACACCACGCCACCTATCACAGCAAGAAGAGGACAGACGATGCCTCTCAGCGAACGCGTCATGATAATCATCACGATGATACAGATGATGGCTGCTATCATCACCAGCCGACCCATCTCCTGTCCGATGTACGCCGACTTCTGCTGTGTCACATAC
>LXOW01094484.1_pt1 | contig 12748 bp, 14 predicted proteins | sample 1368591 | NCBI WGS metagenome assembly LXOW01 (sample SAMN04884650, study PRJNA319009) | bovine gut metagenome | isolation source: Cow rumen | host: Bos taurus | place: Italy: Legnaro (PD) | collected 2014-07-09
CTAGTAGATATTTATATGTCACTACTATTTTAAAAGATGAAAAGGATATCCATTTTGAATATTTTCAAGGACATGTAGAGTTGCATTTGGAAGGAAAGTATCAAAGTCAAGATTATAAGAATTTTGCAAAGGAGTTGAGGTTTCAGACATCACGGAATCCAAGACTTCATTGGTTGGGTTGGCAGGGGAGAAATCAGTGTCGATGCAGAATAGATTCTCCTACGGATGAATGGGGACAACTTTTGGCTGCCTTTAAGGAAATAATGAGCATTTTTGATCCACTTATTGAAAAGTTTATTAGCCGAACAACCATTAATCCATGTGTGGAACCATATAAAGGCGAAACTGTTTTTTCAGAAGAGGGACTTGATGACGATGAAGTTTGTCTGTCAATGTGTACTTTGGGAAAACTGTTTGGGAACAGCCTTGTCATACCTGACTATCAAAGAAACTATTGCTGGGAAGACAAACAGATTAAATCCCTTTGGGAGAGTTTGAAGGAAATTCCCCATGAAGGTAAATACCATCTTGGGACAATCATTCTGCAAAAAGAATCAAACGGCAATTATGCTGTTATTGACGGCCAACAAAGATTGGTTACATTGACACTTATAGTCCGTGAATTGAATTATCTAGGCAATATGCCTTTGCTGAAACAGAAATTTCTATCCGAAAATTCAAAGAAACATGTAGCAAACAGCCGATGGCTAATAAAGAACTTGGCACATAGAACGTATGATGAGACCCTTTGTGAGAGAATTATTAATAATCTGATTTTTACAGTACTCATTCTGAAAGAGAGCCGTTTGGATTTAGCATATACTTTTTTCACAAATCAAAATTCTAAGGGAGTTCCCCTGTCAGATTTTGACTTATTAAAAGCGCACCATCTACGTTACATCTTCATTGAAAAACAAGCGGAACATTTGGCAAGTAGATGGAATGATATGCTTGAAATTGAATATCCCTTTTTGGAAAAGACACTTGCTACACATTTGTTCCGGCTTAGAAAATGGATGAGGAAAAAGAACTTCAATCCCGATGAACACTTTTGTGTCAAGGAAGAGTTTTCTTCTGCTATAATACTCCCAGAGATACCTCCTTTTGGTGAAAAATTTGATTTTTATGAGAAAATACAGGGCGGATCTCACTTCTTTGCATATACAGAACATTTTGTAAAAAGGTTTAAGCAGTTCTCTGAGACAAAACAAGTCAAGGCTTTGCAAAATCATCTAAAATGGGATTCTCACTGGAAATACGCAGATATTATTGAAACTTTACTATTTGGCTACTATCTTAAATTTGGCGAACAATATTTGACCGAGGCTTTGTTCTGCATTTCTGGGTACATGGCTCAACACAGATATGAAGCAGCTCGAGCATTGGGATATAAGATTAGAGAATACGCTAAAGACTCGGAAATCGTGATGATGATAGATCAATCATCTTCCCCCACGTTTTTTTTGGCTGAGTGTATTTCATCAATTAAGATAATTGGAAGAGATGTTGAAGTACAAGGCATTGCTATGAAATTCTATCAGCGATTACAAGATATGTTCTCAGAATTGTATGATAATTTTACAGATTTAACAATAATTGAAAAGTATAACAATGAATACCTATAGATATACTCCAGAAAAGATTGTGGAGGAAAAGCTGTATTTCTCCATTCCCCTCTATCAGCGTTTGTTCTCTTGGGGAGAGAAACAGATTAAAGGGTTGCTTTACGACCTAAAGACACATTTTGAAACAACCCGTGAAGATACGCCATATTACTTGGGAATGTTGTCTTGCATTAAGTCAGGTAATCACTATGATTTGATAGATGGACAACAAAGATTTACAGTGATGACTCTTTTTGCCATTGTTTTACGAAACTATTACAAAGAATGGAATGGTTTCCTAGATGACGGGAAAAGGCTGAAGTTTATATCCAGAACTAAAGATAATGAGTNNAAATGGATGAGGCTGTAAAAATTATATCTGATTTTATGGTCTCTCAATTTTCCTCAAATGATTTGCGAGAAAAATGTGCTCGGAATATTTATCATAGGATGTCGTTTTTCTTTTCTGAGTTACCAGATTCATACGCCAATAACCCAGCTTCGCTAAATAAATATTTTGAAGCCATGAATGCTGGAGGGAAAGGTTTGGAACAACATGAAATATTGAAAGTAATGCTTATCAAGGGCGAGGACAATAAAGAACACCTTACTCGAATATGGAATGCGGTTTGTGACCTTGATCGTCCAGTGATAAAAAGAGACGAAAAAGATTTAGAAGAAGATTACCGTTCCAAGTATGAACATGCCATTAGCTTATGCAGAGAAAACAATTTTGATGAGGCATTTATCCTGTGTGAAAGCTCTTACGATTCAGAGGACAACAATGAAATAGGCAACATAGAAGCCGAACAACATGATTTCAATCAGTCATTTATTGAGACAAGAGAACGATGTCTGATATCATTTCCGGAATTTCTTATGATGGGCATTGATGTTTGCCTCAACTTGTCGGGGTCATATTCATTCTATCGGAAAGAACTTTTAAATGTATATCGGGAGCATGTCATAACTAACAAGCAAGACTTTTACAACCAGCTTCTTTTCTACCGATTGCTGCTTGACTATTACATTGTCTATAAAGAAGGGGATGAAACCGCAAACAAGTATGACATAGTTTTCAAAAAAGGGTCATCAGCAGAAGCATTGAAGCAATACCAGTCAATGCTATATGTGTCTCAGATTCCATTTTATAATTGGATTAAACCTGTTTTGACTAGACTGCACAATGAACCAGTTCGGGATACAAATCAATTACTTGCGTGGATTAAAGAAATTGACGACTCCATTCATGAGCTTCCAGCAAGCGTTGAAGAAATGGCATACGATAAGGGCATAGACAGATATTGGTTCTGGAGATTGGACTATTATTTGTGGGAACAAAAAGACAAGTATTTCAATACGGACAAGGCAAAACAAATTGTTGATGAATATGTATTCCGAACGAATCGTTCGATAGAACACGTTGCCCCCCAGCATCCTCAACAAAATTCTACACTTCAATGGGATGAGAATAATCCAGATGATGACAAAAAGAGGGATTGTTTGGGTAATTTATGTATGATTTCCAATACTCTTAATTCCACATTGAGAAATTCATCTTATGAAATGAAAAAAGCTTATGTGGATTCTTTTATTAAAGAAGGAAAATTTGGGACTATTGAAAGTTTGAAATTGCTCAAAATATTTGAAAAGTATGATGTGTGGAATAAAGATAATATAACAGAGCATGGAAAAGAAATGTTTGAAATTTTAAGGGATTCTTTTTCTGCCTCTGAATAAAGATCGGAATCCTCCCCTCACCCTCCATCCATCGTACCCTCCTGCTCCCCTCGCCCCCATCATCCCCCTCTCCGTGGTGCTGGGCATCCGACCCGAAGCAAGTAGAGCACCTGTCTCCAACATGCTATGCGTGATATTCTATTGCCCCGCCCTCAGTTGCATTTGAGATGATAGAGACTGGCTCCTTTCGGGAGCTTTCCTAACTATGCCGTACATTCGCACTGTCGGGGTATATCTTTACCGCAACTTTAGTATTCACCAACAGTTGCGCCCGACACGTATCAGGGAAAATGAATATGAACGATTATTATTTTTATGTAGCCCCAAATGAAGAAGATTTGGGATGGGAGTTCACAATTTGTGAACTGATTGAGAGCGAATTTGAAGCACGACCTGAAAATTTCCCAAACAAGTCCGCGAAAATAGAGTTCTTGAAAGAACTGATTGCCGATATTGAGGAGTGCATTGAAAGGGTGGAGAATGAGGAGGAAATCATTGAAGGGTGAAAGGAAACATGTTGTATTTTTGCGACAGTCGTCTTTTTTTGGGGTTGATAGAAATGGGGATTGATTGGTTAAAAACAAAATAAAGTATAATCTATAGGACTAAAAAAATGAAAGATTTTATTGCCAAATATTACAACAAAATGAGAGATGTTCTTCAGCGTGAAAATTCAACTGACATTGACATTGAAGAATTGACTTTTGAAGTTGATAAAATCACAGAGCAATTCTATGACGAAATAGAAAAAAACACGAACTTCGCCACCAATGAATATGAATTTGATGGAGAGGATGCTGTTAAAGGTCTTTTTACAAAATTTGATCGCTTGAAAGGTGTAATAACAAATTCTGACAATCGCAATGCTGAAAGCGGGTTGGCCGATATTGTCAGGAGGATGGTGACTATGATCCGCCATTGGAGGTATGGCTGCTCGTATGGGACTCTCCGGGCAATATGACCAATTTCCCAAAAGGAGGATGCCCGTCTTTGTATGTCGAATGTATGGCCGTCGGCATCAACCTGACATGGTGCAAAGTCCACCACAAAGGCCTTACCGTTCACGTCATCAAAGTGTTGCCACCGGTGTTTGGCAGCTACACTCCAGTTATTAAGGACTCCTGGTTCGGAAACATTGTGAATCATTTCCATACTGTTGATTATCAAACAGAACTGTCGCACGCAGACCCAAGTTTGCCGTTCGTGGAGTTCCTGAGCCAGATGGAGAGGAAGATTGCGGAAATAATCAAAGGAAAACAATAAAACCGATTACCCTGACTTACAACGAATTATTGCACAGTGTAACCTTTGACGAAATCGCCCTGTTTATTGAGAAGTCAGCGGGAGACCATTTTTCCATTCCTCTTAGCCATAACCTTGCCAATATGTGAAATTTTTGCACGTAAATCTTTTGGTGACAGTACTTCTGCCGTTTCGCCAAGAGCCAGTAACTCTTGAATGAAATCAAATGTCGGCCTCAGATAGAAGCTGAATACCGTATAGTCTTCCGTCTGCTCTATCTCTTTTTGAGAGTGATGTAAAGGCAATGAACGTATGTATTTGGCCTGAAAATCATCCACCTTTATCTTTATCTGCTGTGGCTCTTCTTCCCCTACGATAATGCCGAAACAACTACTGAAGAAGGCCTCTGCATTAAAATCTTCCGGCATGGTGAAACTCTCAAACTCAATATCAATATCCTGCATACGATCCAATGCATATATCTTTAGTGGCGAGTCTCCGTACTTGGCCAGCAGATACCATCTGCGTTTGAAATACTTCAATGCGTAAGGCTCTACATGAAACAGATTGGAGACACTATCGCCTTCCATCCAAAACGGTTTATAGCCAAAGGTTATCATCTTACTATCACGCATAGCTTCCAATATGGTTGAAACGAACTCCTGTCCCGAACTGTTTTCCTCCAAAATAATCCTGTCTTTCAATGCAACACTCTCATTGAGTTGGTTGCTCAGTGACAATGCATCAAATATCCAGCGTTTAAAACCGACAGCAGTCTTCAACTCTTCGCGGTCAGCAATATAATAGCTGTTGGTGCTTTTTCGGCAAGCAATATTAATTCCAAACAGTTCCAGAATATCATCTTTGTGATTCATAAAAGTGCGCCACGCATACTTTTCGCCTTTGGACAGAAGGGTGTTTTTCTCCCATTTTTCTGAAATGACAGAATAAGTAATTCCTTCATTTCCAGCTTGATTAATAGTGTCAACCAACCAAATGTACCGTCTGATTAAATCTTTTGTCATAGTGTTTCATTTTTCATGTTGCAAATATATGAAATAACTATGAAAAAGTATAGCATAATCTTAAAATGTTCATGATAAGAAAGTACCATGCCATGCATTCGCATAGTCTTAGTGTATTTTTGCTGCTGAAAAAATGAAATAAAAATGGTGTGGCATTGAAAAATTTGATTATCTTTGCGCTTCAATATGAGGATAGCGTAAGCTATGGTGTGGCTGTAGAAAGAAATCGCCAAATTTTAGAGACAGATCACGCCGTAGAGTACGTCGTAATAGGCGTACTCTTTCTGGTTTTTCAGTGTCTCGCGGCGTTTGGCGATGCCTTTTCTACCTGAAAGGCGGAGGGGGTGCGCNNGGTGTTACTGGTCCCCATTTCCCGGGAGTCGGCTGCAATTATTGCCATGCCAAGTATAAATTTGCTTTTTGTGGCATTGAAACATACGGTTGGAATTCTATGAAGTCATTTATGGAAGAGTCAACCGAAGAATATCTGATGGACACAGACAACTGCCTGGATAGTTTGGAATACCTAAAATGGCCAGACAATCTACATGCCACCTTTTGGGGATTTGTCCTCAGATTCTTTGCGGAATTCTATAAAGTGAAACTTTATGATTTAACTTCAACGAATATCGAAGATGAAGATGTGTTGAACGTGTTGAAAAGTTTTGTATGGGCTAACGCCAACTCGATTGAAAGGTTTGAAGTAAGTAGCAAAGGACAGGGTGCCAATCTTGCAGATTGGGAACAAGTGAAAAATGCCAGTGAGAAATTTGATGACTTGAATCATATAATCAATTCCTGTCAACCCAAAGTGATTTTCCTGTTATCGGGAGGAACGGATGTCAACAGCATCATAAATGATTCGACTCTTAGCAAGATTTACAACATTGATCCAAGCAACAAGGGCAACATTCTCAAAATCGCTCACAAAGAAGGTGTCCCATACGACTACTATTATTTACGTAACACAGACACTCACCTCTTCAAACTTCCACATCCAACCTGGATGGGACTTTACAGCGGCATAGGAATAAACAAATACGTAGAAGCCATTATTCAAGACCTGTCCAACTATAAAATATGGGATACTTTACCCAATAGCATAAGTGATTGGGCTAAAGAAACGGAAGGATTTGTTGACAAATCTACAAGAGATAATAAATTCCACATCATCGCAACGCTGGCCCATAACCTTACCTCAAACAATCTTATGATGAGCGGAGTTGAACTAGCAAAGATTTTCAATTTTAATAATATCAAGACACAATATGGCAGTAACTATTCAGAGAATGGAGGAAGAGGCATTTATCATGTGATTACCTCTGCTTGGAGTTATTACCAATATGAGAAAAAAGACTACCAAACAGCATACGAAATAGCCAGAAGTTTTGTGAAACAAAACGGAGAGTATGCTTATTAAAACAACGCCCCAGCCGAAAAGCGTTTAACAGAGTAGGCAATTAATCACCAAAAGTTGCTCCCGACACGAACAAGGGAAACGATTATGAATAACAAGTGCAATATCTTCCAGTATTCCCCCAAGGAATTAACCACAGATGCTTTCTTTGCATGGCTGTTCTATTTTTTGGACAGCAACAATGCTTATAACAACGCTAAACAGCAGCTTTTTAGAATATTACTTTTAAAAGAAGAAGACAAAACCAAAAACATAGAAAACATCAAAGTATTTCTTCAGGAGGGTAAAAGGAATGGACGTACTGACCTTCAAGTTTCATTCAATTTTGAAAAAGAAACAGAAAGACAGACCATTTTGTTTGAGAACAAAACTTGGTCTGAAACATCAGTTGGACAACTCAACGGCTATAAGAGTGATTTCCCCGATTTGTATAAATATGTTTTCCTGAAATTAGGGTATATAGGTATTGATGACAAAAAAAATGCCGAGGAGTGTGGTTATGAAATCATCGATTGCTTTATGGTTAGAGATGCCCTCAAACCCATTCAGAATCTGCATCCTATTCTCGAACAATACTTTGAATATTTGGATGAAACGTTTTGCAAACACATTGAATCTTTTCAAGAAGAACTTTTCAATAAAAAGAATTATGACATTTTAGGTGAGAACCACGGTGAAGCCCAGCATTATCTGATGGGAATTGTGTTTGAAAAATTGAACAAGAACCGCAATCTTTATAACACATTGCTTTATCAGCAAGGAACAAGTAGCGGAAGACCGTGGACTGAAATAGTTTTCGAAGACAAAGCTGTGTATTACGACCAAGAAAAAACAATATCCGAAGGTCTTTTCTGGAGAGTGGATTGTAGGCAAGGGGGAAAATATTACCTGCGGATCAATCAGTATGCATGGGTAGTGGATGAAGATGAACTAAAAAACCGCAAAATGGATAGGTTAAAACACTTACGTGAGATGGCTGCAAACATACTTAAAGACTATCCCAAACTGGTCACCGGAACACCTTCAAACAAATGGGGTGCAAATGAAAGTGAAGTGGTTATCTTCTTCCTTGATGACAACGACATCGCCGAACTCATCAATCAAATAGCTGATTTTACGGCTGACTTTATGCACAAGTACAATAGTGAAATGAGATAAGCTCAATTGACGACAGCACATTACTCATTCCTAATATAACCATTAACGCCCCCGCCGAAAAGCGTTTAACAGAGTAGGCATTTAATTTTCAAAAAGTTGCGCCCGACACGTACCAGGGTTATGTTTATGATTTCTGACATTGAATCAAAAAATGGTTGGTATTACATCTATGACGAAACAGGTCACAGATCCAAGACACTTTCTGACAACATTGGAGAAATATTAGGTGTCGGCTCTGATTGGTTTATTGTCGCCAAAAGCGGTTGGTATCATCTTTATGACGAAGAAGGTCATCGTTATAAAACGCTTTCTGACAACATTGGTGATATTGCTAACGTAAGCGGCGATACATTTGTAGTAAGGAAATCAAGATGGCTGCACACTTACGATAAAACGGGCAATAAGATCAACACTCGTTCAGACAGATAGTTACAAATTGGATAGTAGACTTAGTACTACTATCCATTACCATTAATGATTTCCAAAATCGTATCCTCCATGTCCAGAACATATAGCCTTTCCGACATCCCGTGCCGCGCCGAAGACAAAGACGAGTTCGGCATCAACCCTTTTGCAAAAGGGCTTGAGCGGTTCATCACTAACACTGGCACGCCCATCACCATCGCCCTTCAAGGCGAGTGGGGAAGCGGCAAAACATCCCTTATGAACTATCTGCAGGAATCGCTGTGCAATGACAGAGGCTCCTACCACGGTGTCTGGATCAACACGTGGGAATACGCCCTGATGAAAGACCCCACCACCACCCTGATGCAAATCATCACCCAGATGGCCGCCCAANNCAGTAATCGCAGAAAAGATGTCCTAGACAAGGTGAAGAAGTTCGGGGTGGTGGCCCTTAAAACCGCCGTCAACGCCGGACTCGGCGGCGGAAGCGAGGAACTCAACGCTTTGTTCGACAGCCCCAAATCATCCATCGGCAAATTACGCGATGAACTGCAAGAGTCCATCAACACCACCCTTGCGGAATCGCACAAAAAAGGCTTTGTCTTCTTCATCGACGACCTTGACCGCATTAACCCACCGACTGCCGTGGAACTTTTGGAACTCTTGAAGAACATCTTCACCCTCGACAAATGCGTGTTTGTGCTCGCCATCGACTATGACGTGGTAGTGAAAGGACTCAAGCCCAAATTCGGTGAGCTCACCGACCAGAACGAGCGCGAGTTCCGCTCTTTCTTCGACAAAATCATCCAAGTTCCCTTCTCAATGCCCGTAAGCAACTACCGCATCGACAATTTTTTGAAAGAATCGTTATATGACATTGGTTGGGTGAATCCCACACAGCGCGACACCAAGATGCTGATGGAACGCATTACCGAAGCGGCTCGACTCACTGTGGGTCATAATCCCCGTTCATTAAAACGGCTATTAAATAACCTGTCACTCATCAAATGTATCAACGACGCTCAAGACAATAAAGATAAGGATTTTCTCCAAGATAATCTATCAATATATTTGAGTTTTTCTCTTGTCAGCATACAAATTGCTTACCCAAAAATCTATAATGTGCTGAACAAATACCCCTGCTTCACTACTTGGAACGAGGATGTAGCTTTCCATTTGAGCCTCAAACCATTGGACGATGAGTTGAGGCTTGGCTTGAAAACAATGCCTGAATTTGATGAAGAATGGGAGCAGTTGCTCTATCGAATTTGTGCAGCCGATTACTATCTTCAGCACAAAGCCCTTAACATATCTCAACTTCTGAACAGTATGCGTGTTGCAATCAAAAAGGATCTCAACCCGCAGGACAAAAATAATGGTGAGGAAGCGTACAACGAAACCCCAGAACAAATTGAGGAAAACATTTGCAACGCAATGCGAATGTCGGCCATCACAAACTTGGAAGCCAATGATACCACTCCTGTGAACTACCATCACAGTACTTTTCTCAAGGAGGTGCGAGACCGTCTCATTGTATCTTTGAAGAAGACTTTGTCACAACATTCTGCTTTTATCTCTCCTGACTCTGCTCGAGTTCAAGAAAATGCACCCATAAAACTAACACAAAAAGTGGTGTTGAATCTGTTTACCCATCCTGACAAAGGAAAAATCCGCTTGGATCTGCAAATGGTGATTTTCGGACACTGTAACAACACTCAATACGAATCCGTAGAACAATACATTGATCAGCAACAACTAAATGAACAGTTCAAAGCTATAAACGAGGAATACGAAACGACTGTACTGAAATTCTCGCAGAAACGGACGGAATGTTATGAGAGCCGCTCAATGATGCAAGGAGCATACACTTATTGTCACGACCACTATATGCGTCTCCAGTTCGGAATACTATTCCCAACCACAGAGGAATTTATGGGGGAACAAGTCATTGCCGATATGACAGAAATGGTGTGTGCAATGCTGAAGACACGACAAAGAATGGACGCCCTTCTATCGAATAGTAAAATGTAAGCGTGCTTTGGGCTTTCTCTAGGATGTTAAATACATAATAACCATCCCCAGACTATGCCATCCGTGTGCATAGCTGGGAATTATTTTTGTCGCAATTTTAGTATTCACCAAAAGTTGCACCCGACACGTATAAGGGTTATCATTATGTACAAATTAAATTTCTCCAATGGCAATAGCCAAGAGTACAAAACCTTAGGCGAATTAATGAATGCGGCACGAAAATTAGGCGGTCAAGCAAAAAGTGTTGGCGGGAAAACGTATGTTTTTGTCGCAAAGTAGTTAAGCGGAGACGGGAATATGGTTCCTGTCTCCGTTATGTCTTCTATATAAAAAGCGTGAATATGAAAAAACTTATCTTTATTTCTATGTTGGCCATATTGAATATGGCAGCTTTTGCTGAACATTATAAAGTCACAGCCGACAAATTGAACATTAGAGCATGCGCAAACAAGGATTGCGAAGTTATAGGACAACTCTATCAAAACGATATTGTGGATCTGCTAGAAAAAACGACTTCAAAAGATGGGGATGAATGGGGCAAGATTGTTCTGTTAAATGGTGAGGAAGGCTTTATCAGGACATCGTTTATAGAACCCGTATCCAGCGACGTNNTATCAGGACATCGTTTATAGAACCCGTATCCAGCGACGTTGATACTATTTCGAAAAATGATAATGCATTCGGACCATTGGAATGGATTGGCATTTTCTTTGTGGTTTTATTTATCATCCTGTTCCAAATTTCAAAGAGAAAAATAAAACCTATTTTTATGGGCGTGGGGGATTTAATATTGCTTATAGTTGCCCTTGTGTGTTTTTTCGCATTCATTGGCACTTTGATGACTTCCAAAGAGTTCCAGACCCCACTGTTAATATTGTCTATAGTGTTTTTCCTGATTTCCATTTTCTTGACTTTACGCAAACCCTATTCCATTCAAGACAAGGTATTTTCCATTTGTGCAAAAACCGTTTTCATATTAACCGGTGTGTCTTTTATTGTATTATTAGTGGTATGGATTGGAGATGCCGCTATCCGCAAACAAAAAGGCAAAGATAGTCTTTGGAAAGAATTGAAGGAAATGTCTAAAAACCGTCCAACAGTAAAAGATTTGGATGAAAACGAAGAATAAGTTTCATGCAAAAAATAAAGAATATTCCCAGAGACATTGTCACCAACCGCTATTTTGAGTGGGTTATCACCTTGGTTATCCTTGCCAATGCCATACTTATTGGTGTTGAAACCAAAATACAAATACCAACCGTGGAAATTATCCAAAAAATCATTTTGGGGATTTTTACGGTGGAGATTCTGTTGCGATTTGAGGCACGTGACAGCATGAGAGACTTTTTCTCCAACGGCTGGAATGTTTTTGATTTATCACTCGTACTTATTGGTTATATTCCTGAAACGCTTTTTGCAAATGCCTCTGCGATGATGGCAATCCGTGTACTTCGTGTGCTAAGAGTTCTACGCTTGCTCCGTGCTGGTAAAGAAATAAAAATGATTACTACTGTACTGGCCAAATCCATCAGCTCCATGCTGTGGTATGTTATCTTGTTTGTCATTTTCATTTACTTATTCGCCATCATTGGGGTAGGGCTTTTTAAATTACCAGACCCAGAACAACTAACAGCTGATGAACGTGTTCGCTATGAACAATTTGCAGCTGTAGCCCGTCATGCGCCGTCCAATTCTCCCGACCCATTCGGCACTTTACCTGAAGCCATGTTTACTCTCTTCCGCGAGCTTACGGGAGAAGATTGGACGGATTTGCGTTATAACCTTATCACAGCCCATGAATNNATAATTATCAGAATATCAGGAATAAACAATAAAACGAAAAAAAGGTGATTCCGAAGTATATTCGGACCCTCCAATTGGAATTTCAGAGAGGTGCTACCTTCTACAGCTGCGCCTGCAAGTTTGGTATTCTTCGCTATACACAGGACGAACACAGGCTATACACAGGTCGATGACAGACTATAGACTCAGATGCAGACCTAACATCCTACAATGAGGAAGCTCTCTTCGAGAGCTGGCATGACAGATGGGTGCTCTATGTCACCACACTTCCGTATGGTGTTACAGAAAGGGGCTGTCTTCGACAGCAGTGCCTGCGGGACGCA
>LXOW01114329.1_pt1 | contig 12745 bp, 1 predicted proteins | sample 1368591 | NCBI WGS metagenome assembly LXOW01 (sample SAMN04884650, study PRJNA319009) | bovine gut metagenome | isolation source: Cow rumen | host: Bos taurus | place: Italy: Legnaro (PD) | collected 2014-07-09
CTGTCGCTGTATCTGCGGGGGGCGCCCCATGCCGTTACGAACAGCACCGGAAGGACCATCGTCTACAGCTATACCACCGATCCCAACCCCGGTCAGAACTCCAATTATACCTATGACCCCACGGCGGCCGGCAACAGCTGGCGGGCGGTCACGGGCATAAAGATCTATGTGGATCAGATGGATCACGACACGTCGGCCAACATCCAGCTGGATCTTATGGCGGACGAGAAAAGCGTGCTCGGCGTCAAGAACGCCTACGCCGGCGGCACCTTCCTGTACAACACCAGCGCCGGCGGCGGGGAAACTCCCCAGGGGAGCCGGCTGGCTCTGACCCGGTGGACCTTCAACGATTATTCGGTCACCGGCGGGAACGTATTTTGGGACACGCTGGATGAGAACGGCACGTGGAACGGGAACAACACCACCGAGCCGCTGATCAGCGGCCTTGCGGTGAAGCTCTACCGGGCCAACGGCACGCTGATCGACGAGACCACCACCAAGTCGTCCGGCGGGTTCAATAAGACCCTGAAAACCTGTTACAGCGAAGCGGGGCAGTACATCCTGCTGCAGGTGCCTGTCGCCTCCGAGAGCGCCAGCGTAAAGGTGCTGCCTACGAGGAAATCCAGCGTTGCGTTCTTCGACAACGCTTTGGACTCTGACTTCCCGCGGGAGGAAAGCCAGTTCGTAACGATCGACGGCGTGAAGTACGTGAAGCTGGTGTTCTCGAGCGCCATGACCGGCAATCAGCAGAACATCTCTGCCGGCTTCGTGAAGCTGCCCAAGATCACGGCCGTGAACCTTACTATGGTCGCGGGCCAAACCGTGACCGGCAACGTAACGGTAACGGAGTATGTGACGAACACCACCTATAATACCAACAACGTTCTGATCAACGGCGGGTATAAGCTGACCTATACGATATATAACCATCTCGCTGATTATATGAATATCGCCACCATCGACCTGAGCAATACCACTTTGGTTCGAAGGACCTCCACCACTACCACGCAGTTGAAAGCTAACGCGGATTACTCCGCCACCGGCGTCGCTCCGGGCAATTATAAGGTCCGCGCTACGCTCAAGAACGTATTGGGCGATGAGATCACTAGGGACTTCAAGATCACGGTGCAGCGCCAGGCCACCATTACGGTGAACGATCAGACCTATACCTACACGGGAAGCGCCCAGGGCGAGGACAATGTCGAGTATTCGGATGCCGCCGTGATCGCGGAGAAGATCACGGCGTCCGGCCTGAACACGGGCGACTATATCGCCGGCATCACTCTGAACGGCCAGCAGATCGACGTCGGGACCTATACGGACGCCATATCCGCGACCGAAGGCAGCGTGATCATCAAGAACAGCAGCAACCAGGACGTGACGACCAACTATAATATCGTGCTCGTCCCCGGCAGCCTGACCATCGATCCGGCGCCTGTGACGCTGACGGCGGCCAGCGATACATATTCCTATACCGGGAGCGAACAGATCCTCACCGGCTTTACCGCCAGCGTGGAAGGCCTGACCTTCCCGGAGACCGTGACGGCCAACGGCAGCGGCACCGTCGTGGGTGAGTATGCCGTGACGTTCAGCGGCGTGACGGTGGGCGTCACCGCCGATACCACGGGCAACTATGTTATCACGGGAACCACCAACGGAACGCTGACCATTGTGCCGAAATCGGTGACGATCACCGTGAGCGACGCCAGCAAGACCTACGGCGACGCCGATCCCGCGTTCACCGGAACCGTCGAGGGTTTGGTGGACGAAACCGATTTGGGCACCATCACCTATAGCCGCACCAATGACGCCGAAACCGCGGATACATATGAGGACGTCCTGACGGCGAGCTATACGGCAAACAGCAACTATACCGTAACGGTGGAGCCCGGCGACTTCGTGATCGAGCCCAAGGCTTTGACGATCACGGCGGATTCCGACTCGAAGACTTACGACGGCACAGCCCTGACGAAGAGCACCTATACGTACTCGTCCCTGGCCGTCGGCGACAGCATTGAGTCTGTCACCGTGACCGGTTCTCAGACGCAGGCCGGCACCAGCGACAACGTGCCTTCCGCCGCGGTGATCAGGAACGCTTCCAACGAGAACGTGACGTCCAGCTACGACATCACGTACGAGGACGGCACGCTGACGGTGGCGCAGAGGCCGCTGACGATCAAGGCGGATTCCGACGAAAAGACCTACGACGGCACGCCCCTCACGAATACTGACTACGATATCACGGCGGGCACCTTGGCCGACGGCGACAGCCTCGACTACGTGACCATCACGGGATCCCAGACCAATGCCGGCAGCAGCGCCAACGTGCCTTCCGAGGCGACGATCCTGAACGGGTCCGGCGTATACGTTTCGGACAGCTATGACATTACGTATGAGAACGGCACCCTTACGGTGACCAAGAAGAGCGTCACCATCACGGTGGACAGCTCCAGCAAGACCTATGGCGACGATGATCCTGTGTTCACCGGCACCATAGACGGTTTGGTGAACGATGCGGATCTTGGTACGGTCACATACACCCGCACCAACTCTGACGTGAATATCGTCGGTACGTACAATGACGTTCTGACGGCAAACTATACGGCGAACGACAACTACACCATCACGGTGGTGGCGGGCAGCTTCGCTATCAATAAGAGGGATGTCATCATCACGGTAGGTAACAGCGCCAAGGTCTACGGCGAGTCCGATCCGGCATTCACGGGCACAGTAACGGGCCTGGTGAACGATGCCGATCTCGGCACGATCACGTACAGCCGCACCAACGCCGGCGTGAACACCGTCGGTACGTATGAGGACGTTCTGACAGCGAGCTACACGACGAACGCCAATTACAACGTGACGGTGGTCCGCGGTGACTTCAGCATCACGAAGGCGCAGCTGACGATCACGGCCAATCCGCAAACGTACGTATACAACGGTCTGCCCCAGGGTCCGGACGGTACCTACACCACCGGCATCAGCACCTATGTGACGGTGGACGGCCTGCAGGGGAGCGATGCGGTGACCAGCATCACCGTGAGCGGCAATAAGATCAACAAGGGAGAGTATCCGAATTGGATCGTGCCCAGCCAAGCGGCGGTCCAAAACAGCGGCACGGATGTGGCGGCGAACTATGAGATAGTGTACGTCCCCGGCACGCTGACCATCACGGCGGATCCCATGGCTATCCGGATCACCTCCGCTACGAACAGCTGGCCCTATGACGGAACGCTGCATACGGACGCGACCTACACGGTCACGTATGGCGGCGCCTCCGTGCCGGCGGATGCCACGGGCACGGTGTTCACTCTGCCCACGGGCGATACGATCACCATCACGCCGACAGCGGCCGGCGTCCGGTACTATGACGATGACTACAGCGAGAACAACACGTTTACCTACGTGCTGACCAACGCGGACGATTATGACGACGTTGAGCCCATTTTCGGCACGCTGAGCATCGACCGCAAGCAGCTGACCATTACGGCGGGTTCTGCGCAAAAGGCATATGATGGTTCAGCGCTGACGAACGCCACCTATACGAACACCGCCCTGGCGGCGGGGGACAGCTTTGCGTCCGTAACGGTGACCGGTTCCCAGACGCTGGCCGGCAGCAGCGCCAACGTGCCTTCCGCGGCGCTCATCAGGAACACTTCGGACGTGGATGTGACGAACAGCTATGATATCACCTACGTCAGCGGTACTCTGACGGTCACGGCGAACGACACGGCCATCGTCATCACCTCCGCGACGCACAGCTGGCCCTACGACGGAATCACCCACACCGACGAGACCTACAGCGTCAGGTACGGCGAAACAGAGGTGTCTGCGGACGCCACGGGCAAGGTGTTCACCCTGCCCACGGGCGATACGATCACCATCACTCCCACGGCGGAGGGCGTGCAGGATTACGACGCCAATTACAGCGCCAACAACACTTTCACCTATGTGCTGACGAATGCGAGCAGCTATTCCAACGGCACCGTGACGCCGACCTACGGCACGCTTTCCATCACCAAGCGGGAAGTCAGGCTCACGGCAGCCAGTGAAGTGTTCACCTACGACGGCACGACCCACAGCAACGACGGGTATACCGCGACGGGTCTCATTGGCGGCGACACGATCAGCGCGGTGGTCACAGGCAGCATCACGTTCGTCAGCGAGAGCCCGGTGACGAATGAATTGACGAGCTGGCATTTTGACATCGGCACGCCGGACAACTACTGCGTGACGGTGGAGGACGGTATCCTCACCATGACGGCGGCCAACGTACCGATCACCATTACGTCCGCCAGCCAGGCCTGGATCTATGACGGCGCGGCCCATACGAACACCGCGGTCACCGTGACCAGCGGCAGTCTGCTGACGGGCGACGTGTTGGAAGCGACGGCGAGCGGCAGCGTGACGAACGTGGCTGACACGGCGGCGGGCAACAACCCGATCGCAGCAGGCTACAAGATCATGCACGGCACGGAGGACGTGACGGCGAACTATGCCATCACGCCGGTGAACGGCACCTTGACGATCAACGCCCGGCCGGTGACGTTCACGGGCAGGAGCGAGACGAAGGCGTACAATGCCGGCAACCTGATCACCATCAACACCCTGCTCGTGACCCCCACTACGGAGAACGAGGGCCTGCTGAGCGGCCATACCCACAACGTGACCTTCAGCGCCAGCGGCAAAAACGCCGGTACCTATCAGGGCACCATCACGGCGCAGAACGCCGTGGTGATCCATGACGCGGGCAGCGCCGTCGTGACGGGGAACTACGACATTACGGTGGTGAACGGCACTCTGACGATCGTTGCCATGACCGACCTGACGGTCTCCCTGGACAGCGCGGTCTACGTGTACGATGCGGAGAATCACTGTCTGCCCAACGAGGCGATCACCAACGGTCCCAGCGAAACGACCACGATCGAATACCAGTTTGACGGAACGAGCAACTGGACCACCGATCTGAGCACATTGACGAAGAAGAATGCCGAAACGTACACCGTCAAGGTGAGGGCGAGCAATTCGAACTATACCAACAGCCCGGTGTACAGTACCGCTACGCTGACCATCGAACCGAGACCGGTGACGATCACGGCAGGGAGCTATGTGTGGTCCTATGACGGCGAATCAAAGAACTGGGTGAGGTATATCGCTGAGGGCTTGGGCTCGATCTCTAAAACGTTCTACGTGACCATGACCCCCGATAGCATTATCACCGACGCCGGTTCTCGGCACAACGTGATCGCCACGGTGGACAATGTTCCCGTGTCCACCGGCGTACCGACTCCGGTAGGCAACTTCCTGGTCACCACGATTGACGGCCTGCTGACGGTCAATCCGGCCCCCGTGACCCTGACGGCCGCCAGCGACACCCGGGTCTATAACGGCGCTTCCCAGCCCCTGAGCGGCTATACCTGCAGCGTAGACGGCCTGAGCTTCTCGGGCGTTTCCGCCGACGTTTCCGCCGTCGACGTGGGAACCCATTACACCGAGTTTACCGGCGTGGTGCTGAATGAGACCAGGGACACCACGAACAACTACGTGGTCACGAAACTCAAAGACGGCTATCTGAAGATCACGAAGGCGCCTCTGACCATCACCGCGGACAGCAACTCCAAGGAATACGACGGCACGCCCCTCACGGACGACGGTTTCATGGATACGGCTCCGGTGGGCCTGCTGGGTACCGATAGGGTGGAAAGTGTAACGGTGTCTGGATCCAGGACCACGGTCGGCACATCTTCCAACATCGCGAAAAATGCGGTGGTAAAAAACGGTGACAAGGACGTGACGGCCAACTACAGCATCACCTACGTCTCCGGCACCCTGGAGGTCACCCAGAGCACCAAGACCATGACCATTACCTCTGACTCGGCCTCCTGGGCCTACGACGGCCAGACACACAAAGCCCCGACGTATACGGTCACCTATGGCACCTGGAGCGAAAAGTTTACCACTCCGGAAGGCGAACGTATGGTATATGCTACGCTGCCTACGGGCGATAGGATCGTTATTGCGGAGCGTGGGGATGGGTATAACGGCGTAAGATATTGGAAGAGCGACGAGGAGTACACCGAGAACAACAGGTTCGATTATTGGTGGTCGAACAATAAGGCCCAGTATGCAAATGCCGATGCTGTCGAAAAGACGTTCGGCTACCTCCGTATCAACAAGATACCCCTTACGATCAAGGCGGGTTCTGCTTCTAAGGTATATGACGGCACTGTATTGACCGCCAAAACGTTTGAGTTCACGGAAGGCAGCCTGGCGGAAGGCGACAGGATCTCGGTGGGCTTCGCAGGCAGCCTCATAGCTGCGGGCAGGGTCGATAACATTATCTCTTCAGTAGTCATCAGGAACGCGGAAGACAAAAACGTGACCACCTGTTATGATATCAGCACAGTGAATGGCGAGTTGAGGATCACGCCGATCATGGAGCCGTTGGTGATCACCTCCTCGACCAAGCATTGGACCTACGACGGCCAAAACCATATCGATCAGGTCTACACGGTCACCCTTGGCGGTCAGGAGATCCCCCCGTTTGACGAAGAGGGCAAGGTGTTTCGTATCTTCGGCTACGATCTGACGATCCATCCGCAGAAGTACGGGGCGAACGGCATAACGGACCATCTCGACGGTGGCGCTGACAACGATTTTTGGATATCTTATGCCATTGGCGTAAACTGCTTCAATACCATCGACAGACAGAAAGGAAAGCTGCACATTGACAAGAAACCGGTGACGATCACCGCAGCCAGCGACACCTTTACCTACGACGGCACTGCCCACGGGAACCCGGATTACACGGTAGATGGCCTGGTGGGCGACGACGCGATCACCGCGAAAGTCACGGGCAGCATCACGTTCCCCAGCGAGAGCCCGGTGAAAAACACCGTGAAGAGCCATTCGTTCAAAAGCGGGAAGGCGAGCAACTACAAGGTGAGCTACGTCGACGGTGAGCTGAAAATGGTCAAGGCTTCGGTGCCCATCACCATCACGGCGGGCAGCTACACCTGGACGTATAACGCCCAAGAACGTACGTACAACTATGTGGAGGTCAGCAGCGGCAGTCTGCTGACCGGCGACGAGCTGTTTGCAGAAGCCACGGGCAGAGTGACGAACGTGTCGGATACGGCCCCAAACAACAACCCCATCAAGCCGGGCTATAGAATCCTTCACTTTCAGGGTGAAGACCCCGTGGATGTGACGGAGAACTACGTCATTACCGAGGTGGCGGGCACGCTGACCATCATCCAGGCGCCGCTGACGATCAAGGCCCTAAATAAAACCTACAATTACAACGCCACGCTCCAGGGCCCCAACGGCACCTTCACGGGCAACGATATCTCCACGTATGTGACCGCGACTGGTTTGGCGGGTCAGGATAAGCTCACCGAGATCACGGTGAGAGGCCAGAATACCAATGCGGGCACCTACAACAACTGGATCGCGCCTTCCGGGGCCAAGGTCGGCGACAAGACCGACAACTATAAGATCACCTATACCAAAGGGAAACTGACGATCAACAAAAAGAGTCTTGAGATCACCGCGGATTCCGCCACCAAGGAGTACGACGGCATAGCGTTGACGAAGAATACCTACAAGATCACACATTTTACCTCGTTGGCCGAAGGCGACAAAATCGTCTCCGTGGTGGTATCCGGAAAGCAGCTCATCCCTGGGTCAAGCTCTAATACGGCGTCGAAAGCGGTCATCCAAAACCGGGACGGCAAGGACGTGACGGGTAACTATGCGATGAAATACGTGCCCGGCACGCTCACGGTCACAAAAAACACTAAGAAGTTGTTGATCGAGTCTGCGACGAAATCTTGGGAATACGACGGCCAGCCGCACACGGAGCTTACGTACACCGTCACCTATGACGGCAAGGAGATCGAGGGAAAGGAAAAAGATTGCTGGATATTCATCCTGCCCACCAATGACGCCATCGAGATCTGGCCTACAGGTGAAGCGAAAGAGGGCGTAACGTACTTTAAAAAGGAAGGGTATGACAAAAACAACACATATGAATTTAAATTGGCAAACGAGGAGTATTATGATAATGTTGTTTATGCTTACGGCACACTGAGCATCGATCAGAGAGAACTGGTCGTCACGGCGGTCAGCAAGGCGAAGGAGTACGACGGCAAGCCGCTGACGTGTGACGAGATCAAATTTAAAAAGGAACAGTTGGCCAAGGGCGAGTGGATCGGAGACTATAAGGTCATCGGCTCGATCACATATCCCGGTGAAGAAAAGAACGTGATCGACTTCGTATATGTGTTCAATGACAACAAAGAAGATGTCACATGGAACTACGATATCAAGAAAAACGACGGTCTGCTGACAGTCAAACCGAGCAATACGGATTTAGTCATCGAGTCCATTACCAACGCTTGGAAGTATGACGGCAAGTGGCATAGCGATGAAACCTACTTCGTTACCTACGGCAAAACCGAGATCAAGCCGGACGAGAAGGATCCGTGTCTGTTCATCCTGCCCACGGGCGACGCCATCTACATCACCCCGACGGCGATAGCGGTGAAGGACTACAGCGAGAAGTATGACCAGAACAATACGTTCAATTATGCGCTGGAAAACGAGGGCTGCTATGAGGCGTTGAAGGTTTGCTTCGGCACCCTGAGTATCGACAGGCTGCCGCTGACGATCACGGCAGGCAGCGAAAAGTGGGACTACGACGGGAAGGATCACACCTGTGATAAGCTTGAGAGCGTTAAAACCCTGGTGGATGGCGATACGCTCGTCGAAGTGAAGATAAAGGGATCTCAGAGGGAAGCCGGCAAGAGCCTAAATGTGGCGGGTGACGCGTTTATCGTTAACAAGGACGATAAGGACGTAACGGAGAACTACGAGATCACCTACATCGACGGCATCCTGGAGGTTGTGCCCACCAAAATACCGTTGGAGATCGTGTCCGCGAAGCGGGAATGGGTCTACGACGGCGAGGTACACACGGAAGAGGTGTATACGGTCTACTACGACGGAAAAAAGATCGATTCGACCAAGAGCACTGTGTCGTTCATGCTGCCGACGGAGGACTTCATCGACATCGAACCCACGGAGAAGGGCGTGGTGGACTATGACTCGGAGTACAACCAAAACAACACCTTTGATTACAAGCTCAGCAACGAGAAGAGCTACAGCAACGTACAGTCCTACTTCGGCACACTGTTCATTACGCCCAAGGACGTGACGATCACCGCGGACAGCGAAACGTTCACCTACGACGGCACAGCCCACAGCAACCCGAATTACAAGGTGGAGGGCCTGGTGGGTGACGATAAGATCAAAGCGACGGTCGAAGGCACCATCACCAATGTGTACGAAAACCCGGTTGAAAACCGGGTAACGAGCTGGGAAGTTGTGACGGGCATACCGGAAAACTACAACGTGATTCCGAAAAACGGTACGCTGGAGATGAAGCCGAGCGAGGTCAAGATCTCTATCGAATCGGCGACGGACAACTGGCCCTATGATGGCGCTTGGCACACCTCCAAGGTGTACACGGTGCATTATGGCGACACCTCGCCCTATGTCGTAAAGATCGAGACCGGTGACACGGTCGAAGTGCCGCTGCCGCTCGGGGACGTGCTCGTGATCACAACTACTGCCACGGGCGTGAGAGACTACGATGCGGAGTACAGCGAAAACAACACTTTCGAGTACACCATACTGCAGGCGACGGATGGAAAGGAAGTGACGAACAACTACGGAGAGGCCGAGCTGAAGTTCGGCACCCTGTCCATCTTGAAGGCGAGTCTGACGATCACCGCGGATTCCAACAGCAAGGAGTACGACGGTACGCCGCTGAGGGACGGCGGCTGGGAGGATACGGCGCCTGTGGGCCTGGCGCCTGGCGACCGCATCACGAACGTGGCCGTGTCCGGCGAGGCTTTGTACCCCGGCGAGAGCGTACCCAACGTGCCGGATAAAGCAATGATCACTAACGAGAAGGGCGAGCCTGTAAGGGACAACTATGAGATCGAGTACGTCAACGGTACCCTGACCATCGATCCGCTGCCGGCCCTGGTGCAGGAAGGTCAGCACTTCCGGCCCATAAGCACCACCAACGAGAATGCGACGATCAGCCAGGATTCCTCCTACACGGTCCGATTCAAGGTCATTGGCAGTGATCCGAATCTGGTGTTTACGCGTACCGAAGACGGAAAGACGGTACCGGTCCAGCTGCCTGCTGGCACCACCATCATAATGGTGCTTCGCAACAATAAGGTAACACCGATTTACCTCTATCGTAACCTGTCCGCTCCGGAGAGCAGCATCGCGATATCGGGCGACTGTTTCAGCCGGATGGGCGCAGTCGCGGGGGAGTTCCCTGATTCTGAGATGGGATTCGAAGCGCAGTTTGTCATCGACTTCTCCCAAGTCACCGGCAGTTTGATCGCCCCGGGAGAACTGGACGCCACGATCCGGTACTACGGCATCGATTATGACATAACCGAGACCGCTGCGGTGACACTGGTGAATAAGGCCACGTTCGATCTGCAAGAAAACACCGACAACGATGACGTCTTGGAAATACTGACGGTGTCTTGCAACGCAGGGGAGAGGGTCAATTCCGGCCGCGCCACCATTTGGGACGATCGTGAAAAGGTGCTGGTCATTACTCCGACCACCGCCCTTCCGTCGGATGCCAGACTGTTGGTGAACTACGAGGGCGATACGGCTGTTTCGTATGGACTGAACGCCAATGGCAAGTTCATCATCCCGTTGGAAAAAACGGAAACGGAGTATGAGGTCAAGATCGAGCTTTGGTCCGAGAAATTCCCGCGCCTCTCGAGGAACTACGCGATGACCGCCTCGCTGATGGTATCCAACTCGCTCGCTTCGGAGTCGCCGATGAACGGCATGATGAACGGCGTGTACGGGCAACCGGCCGCCACCCAAAATCTGGTCTTCCGGTCGCCGGATCAGCTCATACCGTCCCTGAAGATCACCACCGACAAGCGTGCCTATCATCCGGGCGAAACGGCGAAGGTGAACGTCGAAACGCTGAACACGGTGCAGTATGGTGTCGTCGCGTCCCTGTATCGTAAGAACGGAAACTCATGGGATAAGGCGGAGGAGATCGTCAAGAATGTCTACGTCAAGAAGGCTGGCGATAAGGATGGCATGTTTGAAAAGGTGATAGAGGTCACGATCCCAAACAAGCTGACCGAAGACGAGAGCTACATGGTCGTCGCAACGGTGGTAGACAGCAAGGGCAACACGATCATGAAGGTACCCTACTACTTCCTCGGCGTACGGGCAGAATGACGAACCGAACATGACCATAGGGGAGAGGCAAACGCCTCTCCCTTTTTTTTGCGGGACGACCGGGGAAGAGCGAGCATCTTCGCCGAGATCCCCCATTGACAAATGAACGATCCTGGGTATAATAGTTAACTGTCTAACAGTTAACTACTTACTTTTATGCAGAAAGGGAACGGTTATGCAAAACGAGGAACTGTCTATGAAGATGGTCCTGGTCCATGCCCTGCGGCGCACGGCCCTCAACCGGGAGCGGGAGCGCCTAAAACAGAAGGTGATCCCTCTGGCCCTGATGGTCTACGTGCTGGAGCATCCCGGATGCACCCAGGGAGAGGCGGCCAGTTGGCTCTACATCTCCCCGGCCTCCGTGGCCACCAGCTGCAAGCGTCTTGAGCAGGAGGGCCTGCTGGAGCGCCGGGTGGACCCGGTGAACCGGCGGAAGAACCAGCTGTTCGTGACGGAGGAGGGGGCGGAGCTGACCCGGGAAAAGCGGGCCATGCTGGGCCGGGTGGACGAGCAGACCTTCGCGGGCATCGATGAAGAGGACCGGGCGGTCATGTCCCGGGTGCTGGATAAGATGCTGGACAACCTGGGCGGCCGGGGCCTTGAACCCAATCAGGTCTTTGGTCCCCTTATGGAAGCGGATAAGCGGAAGGAGAAGAAATGAAGCATACCATCAAGCGGCTTCTGAGCTATGTGGGCAAGTATAAGTATCCGGCCATCATCACCGTCGTGTGCATGATCGGCGAGGTGATCTTCGAGGTGCTGATCCCCAAATACATGGCTCTGCTCATCGACAACGGCGTCAGCCTGGGGGACACGGCCTATGTGTATCGCATGGGCGGCGTAATGATCCTTCTGACCCTGGGGGCTATGGCCCTGGGCATGCTGGGCGTCATTTTCGGCGCCCGGTCCTCCACGGGCTTCGCCATGAATCTGCAGAACGCGGTCTTCGGGGCGGTGGAGGACTTCTCCTTCAAGAATACGGATAGGTTCACCACGCCGTCGCTGATCACCCGCATGACCAACGACATCACCAACGTGCAGCAGTCCTTCCAGATGACCATCCGCCTGGCCATGCGCTCCCCGGCTCAGCTCATTTTGGCCACCTTCATGGCTATCCGCATCTCTGGGCGGCTTTCCCTGGTTATCCTCGCCGCCCTGCCCATTCTCGCCATCTGTTTGGCCCTCATCGCCAAGTTCACCTACCCCCGGTTCATCGAGATGCTCCATCGGTACGACGACATGAACGCCTCCACCCAGGAGAACCTCATCGGCATCCGGGTGGTAAAGGCCTTCGTCCGGGGGGACTATGAAACGAAGAAGTTCAAGAAGAGCGCCGCGGACGTGCGGGACGCCCAGTTCAACGCGGAGAAGATCCTGATCCTCAACGGGCCTCTGATGATGCTGACCATGTACGCCTGCATCCTGGCGGTGGTGGGCATCGGCGGCG
>LXOW01061466.1_pt1 | contig 12741 bp, 5 predicted proteins | sample 1368591 | NCBI WGS metagenome assembly LXOW01 (sample SAMN04884650, study PRJNA319009) | bovine gut metagenome | isolation source: Cow rumen | host: Bos taurus | place: Italy: Legnaro (PD) | collected 2014-07-09
TCACCCTGGACAAGAACCTGAAGGATGCCGACGGCAATACCCTGGGAGAAAGTTTCGTTCGAAACTTCACGGCCAGCGAGCTCAAACCCGCCGTTGAGCTGCTGGTGGACGGGAACATCCTCCCGGACAGAAACCAGCTTATCCTCCCCTTCCGCGCCGTGAACCTGAGCGCAGTAGAAGTGAGGGTTATCAAGATTTACGAAAAGAACGTGCTGACCTTCCTCCAAGAGAACGAACTGGGAGAAAGCAGCAGCCTTCGCCGCAGCGGCCGGCTCATCTGGCGCGGAGACGTTCCGCTGGACGCTTCCAAGAACCTGCATAATTGGAACACCCATTCCATTGACCTGAGCGGCCTGGTGAAACAGGAGCCTGGCGCCATATACCGCATCCGCCTGAGTTTCCGCCTGGACCAGAGTCTTTATGGCGGCAAGCAGCCCATCCTGAGTACGCAAGCCCCTTCTGGCAAGCCCACCCAGGCCGATGAAGACACCTGGGACACCCCCAATCCCTACTATTGGGACAACGACTACGACTGGGCCGCCTACAACTGGCAGGAAAGTGAAGACCCTACCAAGCCGTCCTACTACATGGAAAGCAGCCGTTTCCCTTCGGCCCAGATCCTGGCCAGCGACTTGGGCCTTCTGGCCGAATACGCCGGCGGCAACACGCTCTGGGTAGCGGTCACCGATTTGATTACCGCCAAACCGCTTTCCGGAGTTAGCTTAGAAGTATATGATTATCAACTCCAAAGCCTTGCTAGCGGGAAAACCGATGGAAAGGGTTTGGCCAACCTTAGCGTAGCCCACAAACCCTTTGCCGTGGTGGCCAAGGCCGGCGGCAGCACCTCCTACCTCAAAGTTACCAATGGCAATGAACGCTCCCTAAGTCGCTTTGACGTGGGCGGTGAAACCGTGCAGCAGGGCATTAAGGGCTTCATATACGGAGAACGTGGCGTGTGGCGCCCCGGCGACACCATGCACCTGACCCTCATCCTCCAGGACAAGGGCAAGAACCTGCCCGAAGGCCATCCTGCCACCCTGGAAGTGTACACCCCGGAAGGCCAGTTCTACACCCGACAGGTGACAAAAGGTACCGACGGCTTCTTCAGCTACGACGTTACCACCAAGGCCGATGACCCTACCGGCTACTGGAACGCCTACTTCAAGGTGGGCGGCAGCACCTTCCACAAGACGCTGCATGTAGAGACCGTGAAGCCCAACCGCCTCAAGGTCACCACCGCCTACCCCGAGATGCTGCAGGCCGGACAGACCATCCCCGTTCGGGTGGCCGCCACCTGGCTTGCCGGCGGCAACGCAGCCGACTGCGCCGTCCGGGCCGAGATGACCCTCCGCAAGGCCTCCATCCCCTTCAAGGGCTTTGAAAAATATAGTTTCAACGATCCTGCTTCGCAGTTCACATCGGCCCAGGATATTCTTTACAAATCCCGGCTGGACGGCACCGGCAACGCTACCGTACAGGTCAAACTCCCTGCTACGGAAGGGGCTCCGGGCCTGCTGCAGGCCTTTGTGGTAACCAGTGTGGAAGAGCCCGGCGGGGACGAGAGTTTCACTACAGAAACCCTTCCCTACTCCCCCTACAGCGCCTATGTGGGCATTAAGGTCCCGGAAGGAGACTTCCTGGAAACCGACAAGGATCAGCCCGTCAAACTGGCCGTCGTGGACGCCGCCGGACAACGGGTTAAGGGCCACAAGGTGGAGTATGCCGTGTTCAAGATCGGCTGGAACTGGTGGTGGGATAATCCGGGAGGAGACCTGGACGCCTATGTGAATGGCAGTTCCGTGGAGAAAATTGCCTCCGGAACCCTTACCTCCGGCGCTTCCGAAGACACCGGTTTCCGCATCCGCGTAGATTATCCCGACTGGGGCCGCTACCTCATCCTGGCCCGGGACAAGACCTCCGGTCACACCAGCGGCCAGTTTGTCACCATTGACTGGCCCGATTTCCGCGGCCGTGCCAACCGCCGGGATCCGGAATCCCTGACCATGATTACCTTCTCTACCGACAAGCCTTCCTACCAGGCCGGAGAAAAGGCTACCGTGTATCTTCCTGCTGCCAAGGGTGGTCAGGCCCTGGTTTCCCTGGAGAATGCAGGCACCGTGCTCAAACGCGAGTGGGTGTCCCTCTCCGAAAAGGATACCCCTTACAGCTTTACCATAACGCCCGAAATGGCGCCCAATATCTACTTGCACGTTACACTGGTCCAGCCATACGGCAGCACACAGAACGACCTCCCGCTGCGCCTTTATGGCGTGCAGCGCGTGATGGTAGAGAACCCGGCCTCCCATCTGGATCCCGTGGTCACCCTGCCGCAGGTCCTGCATCCGGACGAAGAATTCACCGTGAAGGTAAGTGAGAAGAACGGCAAGCCCATGACCTATACCCTGGCTATTGTGGACGAGGGTCTGCTGGATTTGACCGCCTTCAAGACTCCCGATCCCTGGAAGCAGATGTACAAACCCGAAGCCCTGGGCGTAAGCACCTGGGACCTGTACGACCAGGTAATAGGTGCCTTCAGCGGCAAGTTCGCTCCTTTGGCTTCCATCGGTGGTGACCAGGAGAATATTGTGAGTGCCCGCAAGGACAACCGCTTTAACCCTGTTGTGCTGTTCCAGCAGCCTCGTACGGTTACCAAAGGCACCGACGAGGTAAAACTGACCATTCCCACCTATGTGGGCAGCGTCCGCGTGATGGTGGTGGCCGGTCACGACGGAGCGTTCGGCAGCACCGATAAGACCATCCCCGTCCAGAATCCGCTCATGGTGGTCACCACCCTGCCGCGCGTTCTGGGCGTCAATGAAGAAACCGCCATCCCCGTGAACGTATTTGCCATGGAAGACGGCGTCAAGGAAGCCACGGTTTCTGTAAAGGCCGATGGACCGGTGACCCTCACCGGCTCTGCCTCGCAGAAGCTCACCTTCGCCGCCAAGGGAGACCAGCTGGTAAGCTTCGGCCTCAAGGCCACCGGCGAGGAAGGCGTAGCCCACATCACCGTGGAAGCTTCCGGTAGCGGTCATAAGGCTACCGAGACCATCGCCCTCACCGTGCGCAATCCCCAGCCGGAGATTGTGACCGTGGAGCGCTTCGTTCTCCAGCCTGGAGAATCGCGCCAAACCGCCGCCGGCATCCTGCAACTGGCCGGTTATCCGGCTCCTGATGTACGGGCCTGGTACCTCAACATGAAGAACTACGCCTATGAGTGCAGCGAACAGCTCAGCTCCCGCGGCCTCACCCTGGTGAGCCTGTTGCCGCTGCTGAATGAAGAAGAGGCCGCCGCTGCCAAGGAACTCATCCCCACCCTCATCTCCAAACTCTACAGCCGGCAAAATGCCGATGGTGGATTTGCTTATTGGAGTGGCGGAAAGAGCGATACCTGGGTGAGCTCCATGGCTGGTCACTTCCTCACCGAGGCCGCCAAGGCCGGCTTCGAGGTGAACGGCGGAGTGGTCAAGAACTGGAAAGGCTATCAGCAGAAGATGAGTCAGGTTTTCCGTGTAGCTGGCAGCAGCGTCTTCTCTACTTTGGATGAAGCCTACAGGCTGTATTCCCTGGCCGATGCCGGTGCTTCGCAAGTCTCTTCCATGAACCGCCTGAAAGAAGCGGCCGATATGGGAGACCGCGCCCGCTGGATGCTGGCAGCCGCCTATGCCCTGAGCGGAAAGGCCAATCTGGGCGAAGGCCTTATCCAGGACATCAGCAAGGATTTCCCGGAATACGATCCGTACAATATTACTTATGGAACCGGCTTCCGTGACAAGATGGTGGCTTTGGACGCCCTCGCTCTCTGCGGACGCATTAACGAGGCCCTGGAAGTGGCGGCCNNCCGCTTTCGCCGCCGTGGCCTACAAGCACCTCCTGGACAAGGTTCCCACTACCTCCATCAAGGCCACCGCAGGTGGTAACGAGATTAAGGCTGAAAAGGGTCTGGCCACTTGCACGCTCACCGAGGCCGCTCCCGTCAAGAACCTCTCTGAGGGCCCGTTGCGCGGCACCCTGGTGAAGACGCAGCGCACTGCGGTACGCACCGCCACCGCCAACGGCCTCAAGCTGGAGATCAAGTACACTTCCTCTGAGAACGGCGCCGTGGTGAATCCCGCTTCCCTGCCGCAGGGAACCCGCTTCCAGGCCACCATCAAGGTGACCAACCCCTCCACGCTCAAGGCCTACGAGAACCTGGCCCTGAACTTCCCCGTGCCTTCCGGCTGGGAAATCCAGAACGAGCGCCTGACGGGCGGTGCCTCTGAAGACGCCTACGACCACAAGGACATCCGCGACGACCGCGTGAACTGGTTCTTCGCCCTGCCCGCCGGCCGCAGCAAGACCTTCACCGTGCAGCTCCGCGCCGCCTATGAGGGCCGATACATGCTGCCGTCCGCCGTGGCCGAGGCCATGTACGAGCCTGCCGTCCAGGCGGCCACCGCCTCCGGCACAGCCGTAGTAACCAAATAATGGCCGGACAACCCGACCATAAAAGACCTCGTCATCCCCGGCTCCGGCCGGGGATCTCTTTAGGGCTGGCAGTTCTTCTGCTAGCCTACTTGTTTTGTCTTCCAAAAGACCTGTTCAAAGGGGTCTCTTACTCCACGGTAGTGGAAAGTGCCGAAGGGGAGCTGCTGGGGGCGCGCATCGCGGCCGACGGACAGTGGCGGTTTCCGCCCTGCGACACCTTGCCGGAGCGCCTGGCCACAGCGCTGGTGCAATTTGAGGACCGGCAGTTCTGGTGGCACCCGGGCGTGAACCCCGTGGCCATGGGCCGCGCCTTGCTGCAGAACCTTCGCTCCGGCCACGTGGTAAGCGGTGGCAGTACCCTTACCATGCAGGTCATTCGTCTGAGCCGCCAGAAGGAGCGCACCGTCTGGCAGAAACTCATTGAATCCGTACTGGCCACGCGGCTGGAGTTGCGCTATCCCAAGCAGCGCATCCTGGCCCTGTATGCTTCCCACGCACCCTTCGGAGGCAATGTGGTGGGGCTGGAGGCCGCTGCGTGGCGCTATTTTGGCCGACCGGCCTCCGAACTCTCCTGGGCCGAAGCCGCCACCCTGGCCGTACTGCCCAACGCTCCCTCCACGCTGCACCTGGGCAAGGGCCGGGAAGACCTCCTGCAAAAGCGCAACCGCCTGCTGAAGCGGCTGCTGGAGCACGGGGATTTATCGGCCGATACCTACGAGGCGGCGCTGGAAGAGCCGCTGCCCGACGCTCCCCTGCCGCTGCCGTCCTATGCTTCGCACTTTGTCGAACGCTGCCCCAGGGGCGTAAGGACCCGCACCGGCATCCGGCTTCCGCTTCAGAAGGCTGTATCGGCCGTGGCGGACCGGCAGTCTGACGACCTGGCCAAGGAAGGCGTGGCCGATCTGGCCGTTGTGGTCATAGATAATGCCACCGGGGAGATAGTCGCTTATGTGGGCAATGCCTCGCCGGAGCGGGAGCGAACCGGCGTGCAGGTGGATATTGCCGCCTCGCCTCGCTCCACGGGCAGTATTCTCAAACCGTTCCTGTATGCCGCCGCGCTGCAGGAGGGCGAAATCCTCCCCCACACCCTGCTGCCGGACATCCCCGTGAACCTGGGAGGCTTTGCCCCGCAGAATTTTGACCGGCAGTTCTACGGCGCCGTGCCCGCCTCCGAGGCCCTGGCCCGTTCCCTTAACGTTCCGGCCGTTTTCCTGCTGCGGCAATATGGCGTACCCAAATTCCATAGCCTTCTCCAGAAGGAGGGCCTCACCACCCTCACCCACAACCCTGACTACTACGGCCTCTCCCTCATCCTGGGAGGTGGAGAAGGCCGATTGGATGAGATCACGGCCGCCTACAGTGCCATGGCATATTCCTGTCACGGAGATTCTCTCGACCCTGACGGGTCTCGGAATGACAATTGTCATACCGAGCGAAGCGAGTGTATCTCAGATAGATTGGCCATCTGGTACACTTTGCAGGCATTGCAAGAGGTTAACCGGCCGGACGAACTGGACTGGCGGCTCATCCGGTCCGTGCGGAAAGCGGCCTGGAAGACCGGTACCAGCTACGGTTTCCGGGATGCGTGGGCCGTGGGGATGACACCCGCGTACACCATTGGCGTGTGGGCCGGCAATGCCGACGGCCACGGTGTGCCCGGCCTCACCGGAGCCCGCACCGCCGGTCCGGTGATGTTCGACATCCTCAACCTGCTTCCAGCCAGCGATGAATGGTTTGAAGAACCGTCTTGTCATACCGAGCGAAGCGAGCGTATCTCCGGAGATTCTCTCGGCCCTGAAGGGCCTCGGAATGACAATTACTCTGTCTATGCCAACGTCTGTACCCAGTCCGGTATGCTGGCTACTCCCGACTGCCCGGCACAGGAAATGCTTATTCCCGCTGCGGGACTCCAGAGCGAGCCCTGCCCCTATCATCGTACGGGCGAATTTGTGCTCACACCGGCCATGGAGTGGTTCTACAAGCCGCATCATCCGGAATATGTGGGGGCCAGATCGGCCGTTAGCACCCAGGAGATCGAGTTCATTTATCCGCAGTCCGGCACCACGCTGTATCTTCCCCGGCAGCTAAGCGGGCAGGTGGAGGGGGCCGTCTTCCGCGTGGCGCACCACCGCTCCGATGCCACGCTCTGGTGGCACCTGGACCAGACTTATGTGGGCGAGACGCGTTTTCTCCACGAACTGCGGCTGGCCCCCGCACCAGGATCTCACACCCTTACCGTAGTGGACGGCGACGGCAACTCCGCCACCATCCGGTTTACCGTAGCCGGTGACTGAGTTCCAGCCAGTAGCCTTGCTATTAGGCCAACCGATTACGGCCATTGAGACTCGGTATACACCGTCCAACCGTTCGGGATACCGTTGTTGCCGCTAACATCCCAGGTAGCATCATCCGCCTTTACAAAAGTGCCTGTTGCCGCAACACTGTTGACCCACGACATACAATTACTTGAAGTGGGTCTAGATGTAAATAAAGCCTTAATAAAATTAAGCGCATAACAACCTCTAAACATCATGTTATAGCAACCGAGGACAAGGGTTTTGGCAGGTAACTCCGGCGCTGTCGTCAGTTTCGGACAATTATAGAACATTTGATAATAACAATTGTTCGCTAACTTAAGGGCGGGTAAAATGGAAGGCGCCTCTTCTAAATNNCAACCTTCCTCCACCGTGGTTACAGGAAGGTCAGGGGTGGCCGTGAGGCTTCTGCACCCTCTGAACATTTGATTATAACAGTTTGCCGCCAATACTATTGCTTTAATTGGCTGAACTGTAGTAAGACTTGTACAGCCACTAAACATCATGTTATAGCAATAGGATGCCATGACCGGGGCTTCCAGAACGGGAGTACTCTGGAGGCTGATACAATTAGAGAACATATTCACACAAGAATACTGCGACACCACAATCGCATCAATAACTGGGGGTATTGTTAAATTGTTGCAACCGCCAAACATAGAGTCATAACACCGTGTACTCAGTATTCGGGACGGCAAATAGATTCTCTTGGATCCGTGGCTTCTAATACAAGTATTATTATTGAAAAGAGACTTGAAACTGTAATCCTCTAATTGATACTTATGCCCGGGCGCCAGCAAGTCCGTCATATTACCATAAACATAGTAATCTACTGTTCCACCAAAAGAACAATAATAGGAACTGGAGCCATACGTAGCATTATTCCCCCTTATGTACACTTTGTCCCCAGTACTTACCGGGATAGCCGCTCCATCGACCGTGGACGTTACAGGCGTCCAATTGACCCCGTCCTTTGAGTATCCAATCGTCTTTTCCCAGGCTGCATTGCTTGTCTTCCACAGGATATTGCCATTTCCCAGTGCCTCGAATGTCAACGGCTCCAGGCCCTGAAGATAGTCGTTAAAGACATATTCCTCCAGGCTCACTCCAACGGTGATATTCCCGCCCAGGGTGATGGTGGCATTATTGACCACCCCTTTCTCAAGCTCTACCTCGACCGTATGGTTGGTGTACGTCACGGTATTGCTGCCGGAATCCGTCGCCGTCCAGCTGGCCGTCAGTGTGTACATGCCGGGCACCGTGTAGAGGTCGTTCGCCTTGGTCCCGGGGACGCTGTTGGCAATGGCCGTAGCGCCGCCTGTGGCCATTGCAGACCAACCCTTCGTGCGAAGGTTGTACGTTCCACCCGTCTTCGGCGTTATCGTGATGCTGACGCCGGTGATGGTGTAGCCCGGGAAGGCCTCGACCGTCACGTTCCCCAGCCTGGAAAAGATATGCTCGAAGGAAAGGATGTTGGTGGTGCCGTAATCCGGATTGGCCAAAACCGCACATACGACATCCGTGGCTGTAGTGGCCGATACCGTATATCCGGTGGCCGATGGGATCAAAGGCACATTGCTGGCGAAGAACTTGTACCCTTCGTCACTTATCGGCCAATATTTGTCCGAGACATAGATGGGCGACGCTCCCCCTCTGCTGGTGAAGGTGGTATTCCATACTTCCTGTTCAGAAGTACCCAGGGTTCCTTTCACACACCCCACGTGGAACTCGTTAAGCGAGGTTACTTCCGTAGCTTTGGTATTCACTTTTGCCTGAAACAGCCCTGGGACGGTAAACCGGATCCTCCTCTCCTCATCATTCGGAACATTGTCCCTGCTGCAGCCTGCCAGAACCAGGGTCATCATCGCCGCCCAGAGATATGGTATAGTCTTCATAATACTTTTTTTCGCAAACTTAGGGAATGGCCTCCCGCTTTCCAATTAAAAAGGCATCAATAAATCTGACCGGTAAAAGCCTGATACAGAGGACCATACAAAGAATCGACCTCCCATAAGGAGGCCGATAAAGAACGGATACCCAGACGGAAAGGGCAGAGAGAATCAATTAGCGCCAGCGGTGGCCGATGTCCCAGTGGATGGCATACTCGAAGGTGGTTTTATCGGCCGGAAGGTCGAATTCTTTCAGGATGAGGTCTTTGGCTTCCGGGTATTCTTCCAGCCATTTTCCAACCATCACCACAAAGCGGTCTGTAGCCATCTCATAGAAAACTCTTCCACGGGGTTTGTTTTCATAAGGGCCGATAAAGGGCCCCGACCCATCTCCGTGGTTTTTCTGCCGGTGATACTCTTTGCGCCATACGTCTTCGTGCAGTTCCGAGCAGCTGATACGGCCATCTGAAGCATTGGCCTGGCTATAGTCCCGGACTGGATGGGAAACCACGCCAAAGAGTTCATTCCAGGCCACATTGTACCAGAAGATGCCCACCTTGGGGTCATTTCCATGACCCCGGTTGGCTTCCATAAAGCGGATCATCTGGGCATAGTCCTGCCTGGAGGCTTCCTGAAGTTTATGAGGCAGTTCCTCATGGGAAGGAAGAAGATCGTTGATGATAGAGACTACCACTACAAAGTCTTCCCCTTCTTCATAATAATACAGAAGCATTCCGCTTCCGTTGAAGCGGCGCTCCCAGTATCCTGGGAAGGTGAATTCTACCAGGGCAGGTGTTCCCAGACCGGAGAGCGGATGCTCCTGGATATCCCTCAGAAGGGCTTTCACCTGCTCTGCATAGGGCACGCTCCGGCCTTTCAGGCACTGGTACTGATATTGGGCTTTGGGGCTCAGGTACAGCTTCATAGGGCATCAATGTCGGTTACTTCTATGAGCTGCCCCGCCGCCATCTGAAGAGTGGCTTCCCGAATATCTTTCATAGCGGAAGAATTACCCAATATTTCCAGCCGACGCTGAAGGGCATTGTACTCATTGAGGGGAAGGAGCACCGCCCCCGTATCCCCTTTCGTAATAATAAGAGGCTCCTCCGTAAGGAGAACATTGTCATAATACTGCTTGATGTTTGCCCGGAATCCCGAGATGGTAGTCACTTGCATAGTCCATAATTTTGTACAAAGTTATGTACAAAAAAGGAGAAAAGCAAGAACGGAACTACTGCTTGATATCCCGGACACAACGAATGGACGGAGATTTTTGACTATTGCCTGCTTTCTCTGTTTTCTCTGAATTATTGGCAAATCCCCAATGTTCGTTGGATTTACGGTAACTGCTTACCGGCTGGTTGGCCCCAAAGAACCACCAAGTACGGGACAAATTACGATGATTATTTTGGTTGAAATAATACTTCACATCGTCCATTGGAATAAAATAACGCAGCAACAACATCTCTCTTAAATTGCACATTCGATAACNNATTCGATAACCTGCAGGACAAAATTGGTTAGCCTTTCCTTTGTTTGAATCTGAATCCAACCATTCTGTCATTTCCCGAGCAGACCAGCTTTTAGACAGCACGACTGAAGCGCCACGCGAGGCCGCCTCAAACATGGAATACAAACAAGCTTGCTCAGAGAACTCGTTGTGGGAAACCAGTTCCGAACTGGTGTAATACCGGAGAGAAGCCTTGTTCAGACGGGTACAATCAAAAACATAATACACATCTGCATCCATCTCACCTGAATACTCTTCCTGATTCTTCATGCGATGGTGTACAATCACGGGGTCAGATTCTGTATGGTAAGAAGAAAAGGTAATACTCCCCCCTGTGGAAGGGTCGTGTCCAATATTTCGTACACAGCGTACACTGAACGTACTTGTCTGATCTGAACCTCCAGTATAGGCAAGGCTACTTCCGCTTGTTCCTTCTTCGGCCCATATTACACGCGCAAACTTATTACTGTTTTTTCCGGCATAATTGCCAGTTCCATGAGCATTAACTGTACTTGCCACCACATGCTGACGCCAGTCATCCTTTTTATTGGATGCCATCTGCTCGGCACTGCGCTGATATAGCCTTGCATCGCCTTCAATTCCATAACTCCCCAAGAAAAGCCCCATCAGTTGATTCTCTGCAGCCATATACCAACGCACTTCGTCTTCATCTATTACACCGTCACCATCGTTGTCACGGTTGCGAGACATACAAGAGTAACGTATGTAACGATAGTTTGGCATGATGTAAGGGGTCTCATTATCTGCGTCCAATTGCAAATAGGTACTCCATTTGGACACGTCATAACCGGACTGCCCCAATGCAGCGGCCGGATTCCCATCTTTGTCGACAAGATTCCACTCTTTGAATGTATTCTCCCGGCCATTGGACAAAGAAGTATTCCCTCTTTCTTCGTTTGAACTGGAACTCCAATAACTACCACTGACTCCTAAAATCTGCTCATCATCTGTATGTTCGCTGCCCCATGCACTGTTCAGGCCCGCAGAATTTACGTTATAGATCGTCTGGATGGACTTCTGTTCAATGGTAAAAGACGCACCAATCACACGACTCTCCCCGTCGGCCGACGACTTGGTTTCCGACAGGATGTGCATATAACGCATCGGCTGGTTCACCACCTTTTTCCAAAGATCGGGTTCGTATTTACCCGTTATGGGATTGGTCTCGTAATAATACTCGTTCAGGAAAGCTGTCACTACAATCTTGGGGCCGCCAGAGTCGTTGTCAAAATCGTTGTCCTCACCATGATCGTACAGTGACTTCTGTTCCTTCAGGTAGGCCACCAGTTCACTCACCGTCATGGTGGGGTTGACAGGGTCGCTGTTGGGGCCTTTACGCGGGCGGTAAGTCTGCCGTTTATTCTTGTAGTAATTATTGTCTGCCGGGTTTCTCTCGTTCTTCCGAAACTCCACCCATTCAAAGTCAATACCCGCCGTAACCTCGTTCCCTTCCGGGGTAAAAGACGGTGTGGCTCCTTTCGGATTGAAGGGTGTCACCACATCCCAGGTAACACGGCTGGCATCAATGTTATCGGCGTGGAATGTGATTACGTGGGTAGAATAATGCGCGTCGCTGGTGAGTACGGTCTCGCGGGAAACAGAAACTTCCCCGCTAGCTCCGGGCTCCCGTTCTTCAGGACCGGAAATCAAATCCCCGTTCTCGTCATACACGCCCTCCACTTCTGTCCGAATGTCATCGACTCCTTGGATGCTAATGTTATAAACATAGGTATGGTTACGGAAAACACAAAAATCAGCCAAATTGGAACCAAAATCACCAAGGTGAACGCGATAATGAACCTCTGCACTGAGAGTGGAAGCATCGGACGTGGCACTCATCTGCAAGCGGCCGGAGAACTCCACATAAGGCGCCCAGTCATGAGCATAGAGGAAATCGCCGTTTTTCACGCGACCGGCGCTCAAAGGAATCTTCTCCTGTCGTTCACGGTCAGCATACGTTTCTGGAGTGAGCTTGGGAGAAAGGCGGCTCTCTAACATATAGAAAGAGAAACTGTGCACCGATATATGATGCTGATCCGTGCCTGCATACGTATCATCAGTGGGAGTTTCCGACTCAAAGTTAGCAGAAGCTGTCTCAAAATAATCAGAAGAAGAGGCTCCTGAATCAATGAAAGGCCCCGAAGTGCCATATTGCCCTCTTTCCAACAAATAACTGGACATGGGCACATTTACCACATTCCAGGTCATGGGCGAGAAGGAACTGATAGAAGCTCCTGCAGCCACGCGCACATTGAAAACAATCTTGGCGTCCAGACGTTTAAGCGAAACTGACGCATCTGAATCTCCCACTTTTATGGTGGAGGTGGTGGTGTCCGGAACGCGGGTGATGCTCACATTTTCCAAAACACCCGTCATGGGGAAATGGCCGCTGCGGGAGACCATCACTTGATTCAATTTAACCTTCACATTCTGAAGGTCACTCCATTTGGAAACCGTCTTCAACTGTTCTGCCGACATGCTCAGCATTTCGGCGTCTATATTGGCAATGACAACGATCTTGCAACCATCACCCTTCGCC
>LXOW01073354.1_pt1 | contig 12738 bp, 9 predicted proteins | sample 1368591 | NCBI WGS metagenome assembly LXOW01 (sample SAMN04884650, study PRJNA319009) | bovine gut metagenome | isolation source: Cow rumen | host: Bos taurus | place: Italy: Legnaro (PD) | collected 2014-07-09
CCTATGACCAATATCACATTTTCCTCTAAAAAACCTGAGTGGAAGAAGCTCAGCAGAATCATAATCATCTTTATTCTGACCTCTGACTTTTACGCCAGTATACTCTTGAGCTTCGTAGGCCCTTTTGACTTCGGACTCTTTGACATCTACAGACCTACTATCTTCAGTATAACCTCTATAATCGACAATATTAGGTACTCCACCATACTCTTTTGATTTTCTAATGCAAAAACTAAGCTCTGCACGATTCACTTTATACCGTTTTGAAAATTGACCAGGCAAATAACTATTGCTTAAAACGCTTATGACCATTAGTTTTTTTAGATGGTCTATTGTTTCGTGGAGATTCGCGTAGTACTTTAACAAACCTTTGTTTGTTTGAGTTAAAAAGACGGTATCGTCTTTATCGACTTCCTTCTCGATAAACGATAGAATTGTGCAGAGGTTTTTTAGTAAAGACTTATACTTTCTGCTTTGAAGTCTTTCCTGTATTAGCAAATCTTCCGACAATGATTCGTTATCTCTTCTCTTCATATCCATTCCACCGTAAACTATAAAAGCTATTGTGAGGGAGATGTGAGGTCTCCCATTGTGTCTAGTTATTCGAACGAGACAATTATAACACTTTCTATTGTACTATTCAAGCAAAAGTTCTAATATCTATCCAATTCCGCAAATCTCACTGAAAACATCTTGTGAGACAGCTTCGCAAAATGGTGCGATATGTTCTTGATTTGTTAATAATAGTTTGATATAATATATTATAATTTCTCTGTTTAATTGATGGTAGACATTATGGGGGACAAAATGGTATCATACAAACCCTTGTGGAAGTTGCTTGTCGATAGAGAACTTTCCAAACATGACTTGCAGGTTAAGGCTCATATTGCACCTAACACAATGACCAAGCTTCGACGCGGCGAGGAAGTTTCGATGACAATTCTGAATAAGATTTGTCGTGCATTGGATTGTTCTTATGGCGATATTATGGAATACATTAAGGATGAGCAATGATTACTAACATTCATTCAAAGTATTATGCCCACGAATTGACTCGAAAGCGTGGCTCCTCAGATGATGGCAGGCTTTCAAACTCATTGTTCAATGCAACTTTATCTTTGAACCCGCATCAGATTGATGCTGCTCTATTTGCTTTTCGTTCTCCTTTGTCCAAAGGTGTTCTTCTCGCCGATGAAGTTGGACTCGGTAAGACTATAGAAGCAGGTCTTGTTATGTGTCAACTTTGGGCAGAACGGAAAAGAAAACAACTGGTCATTTGTCCTGCATCCCTACGAAAGCAGTGGAATCTCGAACTTCTTGAGAAGTTCAATTTGGAATCTGTGATTATGGAGGCAAAAACATATAATCAGTTTGTAGCAGAAGGGATTACTAATCCATTCAACCAAAGCACTATAATCATTACATCATATAATTTCGCAGCCAAAATGAGCCGCGATATAGCGATTACTGATTTTGATATCATCGTTTGTGATGAAGCTCACAAACTTCGCAATTCCTACAAAGAAAGCAACCGAATGGGACAGGCTATTCGGGTGGCTACGGCGGGNNACGGCGGGAAGAAAAAAGATACTTCTCACTGCCACTCCTTTACAGAACAGTTTGCTTGAACTGTACGGAATATCAACTGTCATTGATGAGAAAATGTTTGGAAGTCAAAAAACCTTCCAAGAAGAATATGTAAGGAATGGAGAAATATCAGACCTCAAGAGCAGGCTGCGGACTTTTTGCAAAAGGACTCTACGCAAGGATGTCAGTGAGTATGTAAAATACACTGAACGACTCCCTATGGTTCAAAGGTTCAGTGCCTCTGATGATGAGCAAGTACTATATGAAAGACTGTCGGAATTTCTTCAGCGTGAAAACACATATGCTATTCCATATCGTCAGAAGGCTTTGATAACACTGATTGTCCGTAAGGTTTTGGCATCATCAACCTGGGCGGTCAGACAAACTATAGAAACCATCAGAAACCGTCTAATTGACATCCGAGAGGGCGTAAAGGACCTGCAAAGCACCTTAGACGAATTATGTGATGAGGACCAGTACACTACATTGGAGGAAACCCTGGAGGAAATCGAAGAAGAATTTGATGAAGAAAGTCCGTCTTCAGAGGCCTTGGCTCAAATCGACTATCTAGAGGGGAAGATTAATCTGGATAAGCTAAACGGTGAGATTCAGGAACTGGATGATATGATAGCATTGGCAGAACGAGTTCCAGTGGATACAAAATCCGAAGCNNCTAGGTGCAAACAGAAAAGCTCTCATTTTCACAGAGAGCAAACGGACCCAAGAATATCTCCGAAGATTCCTTTTGTCGCACGGCTATAGTGACGATAAAATTGTGCTGTTTAATGGTGGAAATGGCGGAGAACAGGCAAAGAGAATCTTTGCAGAATGGCTTGAAAAAAACAAGGGCACTGGTAGAATCAGCGGTTCGAGGACAGCCGATAAAAGAAACGCACTTATCGAGTATTTTAGGGATAGTGCAGAGATAATGATTGCAACCGAATCGGCCGCTGAAGGAGTTAACCTTCAGTTTTGCTCTTTGGTTATCAACTATGATTTGCCGTGGAACCCTCAAAGAATCGAGCAAAGAATCGGGCGTTGTCATCGTTATGGTCAAAGAAACGATGTGGTTGTAGTAAATTTCATTAATGAGAGAAACTATGCTGATGTCCGCGTTCACGAGCTTCTGTCCGAAAAGCTTAATTTGTTCAACGGAATATTCGGCAGCAGTGACGATATTCTCGGAAGCATCGAAAGCGGCGTTGATTTCGAAAAACGGATTCTATCGATATACCAACAATGTCGAACTCCTGAGGAGATTGACCGTGAATTTGACGCTCTGCAGAAGGAACTGGAAGACCAAATCAAAAGGGCTATGAAAGCCACCCGAGACAAGCTCTTTCAGAATTTCGATGCAGATGTTTTTAGACGGCTGAATATCAGCGTTAGTGAGCAGTTGGACAGGATATCGCAAATGTTCTGGGCTCTCACTAAGTTCGAATTGGGTGAGAAGGCCATATTCAACGATTCTGATAAAACATTCCTTCTTTCAGCAGGTGTTGCTGGATTCGGGAGAGGCTCTTTTTTCAAACTCATTTCCAAAGAGGACGAAGAAATACCTCTGGGAGCTATTTATCGTCTAAATCATCCAATTGGACAGTTGGTTATCTCACAGGGGCTAGGACATCCTGAAACCACGGGAACAGTTTTCTTTGATATAACACACCACAAAGCCAAAATAAGCCAAGTTAGGCAGCTCAAAGGCAAGCGGGGATTTTTGCGTCTTTGCAAATACACGATAAAAGCATTTGAGGAAGAAGCGCACTTGCTGTTTGTAGGCTTTACAACAGACGGGGAAATGCTTGATGGAGAACAATGCCAAAAACTGTTCGAATGCGAAGGCACATTTTCTTCTGATTTTCCTGCTGATTCGTTAACTATCCAAAAGCTGGATGCGGAAATGGCCATTGCCATGCAGGGGACTCTCAGTCGGGCCAATGAACGGAACATGAAATATATGTACGAAGAAGAGGAACGACTGGACAAATGGACCGAAGATATGGTATATGCTCTTGAACGCGAGCTCTCACTTATTAAACGCCAGATAATTGAATGCCAGAGGAAGCTACGCAACAGCACCTCTACGGAAGAACATCTGCAGCTTCAAGAACGAATCCGAGAACTTGAAAAACAAAAACGAACAAAACGGGCAAAACTTGAAGAAAATGAGGAAATCATTCAACAACAACGGGATGATTTGATAGCTGAAATCAGAAAGAAACTTGAAACCACCACCTATTCTGAAGTGGTCTTTACTATCGGATGGGCTGTAGTGTAAGAAGGAGAATAGCATTATGACAGATAATCAGAAAAAATTGCTGGATTTGCTCAAAGATATGTTCCAGTTCGACCAGGCAGATTTAGATTTTGGTATCTACCGTATAATGAATCTGAAAAGAGCCGAGGTGTCTGACTTCCTGAACAACAAACTGATTGCTCAGATTTCAGAAGGAATTCGTACGCTTGTAGGAACTGATAACCAAGTGAAAATTGAAGAAATCGAATCACAGATTGAAGCTGCAAAATCATTTCCTATGCCAGAAACTGCAAAAGCGGAAACCATTGCTGCTTTAAGAAGGCAGATAGCCTCCCTCTCTGTAACGGATATCTCTGGTGTTGAAGCTGATGTATATAACCATCTAATAAACTTCTTTAGCCGTTATTATGATGAAGGGGATTTTATCAGTCAGAGAAGGTATAAAGAAGGTGTATATGCCATCCCTTATGAGGGGGAAGAGGTAAAACTCCACTGGGCAAATGCAGACCAGTATTATGTTAAGACATCGGAGTATTTTTCCGATTACACTTTCAAGGATTCATATGGAGAAAAAACCGTAATCTTCAAAATAGTAGACGCTGAAACAGAACGCGATAATAATAAAGCAAGTGAAAAACGGTTCTTCTGTTTGCACGAAGAATCACCTTTTGAGCTGAGTGATGATGGCAAAACACTGACTGTTTTTGTGGAGTACAGAGCATCATCTGATTTCAAGAAACAGGAAGATGCAAATCAGCAAATTTATGCTTTTTTGAAAAATCAGTTCTTTATGAACGCAGAGTGGTCTCACTTGTTCGCACAGCCTTCTTCAAAGGAAAAGAGTGATTTTGAAAAGCATCTTTTCCGTTATACTGCAAAGAACACATACGATTATTTTATCCACAAGGATTTGGGGGGATTTCTTCGCAGGGAACTGGATTTCTACATCAAAAATGAAGTAATCTTTCTAGACGATATCTCTGTCGATGATATGGCTAAGACAAGAGAGTACCTAGTCAAAGCACAGGTAATCAAAGACGCTGCAAGAAGAATCATAGATTTTCTAGCTCAAATAGAGAATTTCCAAAAGAAGTTATACCTAAAAAAGAAATTTGTCGTTGACACACAGTACTGCATTACTCTCGACAGAATACCAGAAGAATTTTATCCAGAAATCATAGCTAACGATGCTCAGCGTGAAGAATGGGTTAGGCTGTTTGCCATAGATGAAATACAATATCACCAAGGAGATATGTTCTCAGAAGACAAAGAAGGTTATTCTGTTCCATTGACTTTATCTTTTTTGAAACAGAACCAGTTTCTAGTTTTGGATACCGCATTATTTAGGACTGATTTTAAAGAAAGACTCATTGAATGCATAGATGATTTGGATAATGCAGCCAACGGTTTGATGATTAATAGCGAAAATTATCAAGCGTTGAATCTATTATCCACAAAGTATAGAAGGAGAGTACAAGGGTGCTATATCGACCCTCCATTCAACCTTGGTGAGGATGCAGATTATCTTTACAAAGTGAATTATAAGGATTCGTCTTGGCTCACATTATTGAACGATAGATTAGTATCCTTAAGAGGATTATTAAAAGATGATGGCTTTGTTTTTGTGCGTTGTAGCCACGACGGAAATATGATACTAAGGATGCTCCTTGATACGATATTTGGAAAGGAAAATTATCGAAATGAGATAATTCTTAGAAGAGCAGAAGAATCCAAAGGAGATTTAAACAAGCAATTTGATACTATTCGTTCGATAACTGTTAATTATGATAATTTGTACTGGTATTCGAACTCCCCATCCGCAAGATATGAGAAAATAGTGAAGCCAGTTTCGTCTGTGAACAGTGAGGCTCATTGGCACTCATTTTGGAAAGCCATGGACAGACCAACTATGAGATATGAGTTGTTGGGCATAGATTTATCCAAACATTATGGACAGTGGATGTGGAGTAAGGAAAGGGCAATGTGTGCTGTGGAGAACTACCAATACTATCAATCTGTAATTGAGCCACAAGGAATATCTCTTGAGGATTATTGGGCTTCTTCTGGGAAGGATAAGGAATTTGTAAGAAGAGATGGAAACGGTTTTACTAGCATCAAGTATTGGATACCACCTCGCACTGAAATAATGGCCGACACAAATTGGCTTGATATTAAAGGATATGCAAATAAGTGGGGCTTTAAAACCGAGAATTCTGAAGGGGTAGTAAAAAGAGTAATTGACAATATTTGTTCGAAAGGAGACATTGTCATAGATTTCTTTATGGGAAGCGGAACGACTGCAGCAGTTTCATTAAAAACCCAACGATTTTTCATTGGAGTTGAAATGGGGGAACACTTTGATAGTATTCTCATGCCGAGATTAAAAAATGTTTTATATGGTGAGACATCTGGAATCAGCGATACTTCTGTTTATTCTGGTGGTGGGCTTATCAAATATCTTCGCCTTGAATCGTATGAAGATACTCTCAGCAACATTTCATTTGACACTGGTTCAATAGAATTGCTCCCCGCAGAATTAAGAGATGATTATGTTCTTAAATATATGCTTGAAGACGAAAGTCGGAAATCATTGTTTAATGTGGATTCATTTGCACATCCCTTCAACTATGCTATGAGCATCTCCAGAAAGCAGGAAAGCAAATGGACCACTGTTGATTTAGTGGAGACATTTAACTATCTCATAGGGCTAATAGTTGAAAGAAGCTATGCAAGAACCTCATACGATGCCACCTTCTCATACGGGGAATACGGGGTTCTCAAGGCAACCGTTTCAAAAGGTAGTACTTATACTCTAAAACTCGTGGAAGGGCATTCTCTAAACGGAGATAAGATTCTCGTTATCTGGAGAGATATGACAGGAGACAGTGAAAAAGACAATGCAGTATTGTCTGCCGTTCTCGAACGACTGAAAATCGACTCCAAAGATAAGGAATATAACCGCATCTATGTCAACGGAGACAACAATATCCCCAATTTGAATGGAAATACGGTTTTCCTCATTGAAGATGAGATGCAAGCAAGAATGTTTGATGTAAACTGAGGGTTAATGCAATGCCGAGAGGGAATAGAGGAAAAAAAGCTGAGCAACTGAAGTTCTACCAAAAGCTGATTCTCAACCGATACCTTCTAAGAGTGTTTGGAGTTGAGAAATTCGACGATTTAGCTAAATATCTCCGAGAGCCGCGCATGGAGGAAATATTGAACGACGGGTCCACTGCTTTTTTCAAAGAGATTACCAAAAGCTTTGGAACATCAATGGAAATCAGCAGGGAGCAGTTGGCTCAGTATGACCTGAATATTGTTTCCTGCCTTCAAAAAATCAATGCTAAGCGAGCTGTAAAAATCAAACTGAAATACTTTCAGTACCTGACTCTGCTGTTTGTGGAATACTACTTGGATATGTTTTTCCATCACAAAGACAAGCTTCTGGGAGACTTAAACAGTTTTCGTCTTGGTTTTATTGAAGAGTATTCAGAAATAGAAAGCATAACTGTTTACACAGAAAAAGACTTGAACAAAGTAGCTCTTTGGAATGCTACGGGTTCAGGAAAAACTATTTTGATGCATATCAATTATTTTCAGTATCAGTATTATGCTGGAAGGCTACCAGAAGGCTCATCATTTATTTTGTTGACACCGAAAGAAGACTTGTCAAAGCAGCATCTTGCAGATTATGCGGAATCTGATATACCATCCGAGATATATAATAAAAGTTTCTCCCGCGGATTTGCAGTTAATAGGAATGCAGTTCAAATCCTGGAAAACACAAAGCTTGCCGCGAGAGACGGCGATAAAACAGTTGCAGTTTCACGATTTGGGTCAAGCAACTGTGTGTTTGTCGATGAAGGACACCGCGGAGCCAGCGGAGACACATGGTACAAATTCCGTAACCAACTGTGCGAGAACGGCTTCTCATTCGAGTATTCGGCAACATTCGGCCAAGCGGTGGCGGCATCCAATGACAAGGATTTGTTGAGCGAATATTCCAAATGCATACTTTTCGATTACTCATATAAGTTCTTTTATTCTGATGGTTATGGCAAGGATTACAACATTATCAACCTGCAGGATGACAGTCATCTGGATTTAACGCGGATTTACCTTACAGCTTGTCTGATGACATACTATCAGCAGAAGAAACTATTTCTTGATAAAAAAGATGCTTTCAAGGATTTCAACATAGAGAATCCACTGATGGTTTTTGTCGGTTCAAGTGTTAATGCTGTTTCAAAAAAGAATGGTAGGGATACCAGTGATGTTGTTGATATTCTACTGTTTTTTGACGGATTTATCAAAGATAAAGGAACCAGTATTCAGCACATCAAGCGGGTAATGGAGCACACGACGGGACTTCTGGACGAGATGAGCCGTGATATATTCAGAAACTCTTTTGCTTATCTTACAAGTTTGCATCTTTCCTCTGAAGAACTCTACGACGATATTCTGAAAACAGTTTTCAACTCTTCGTCTAACGCATCCATTATGCACATAGAAAACTTGAAAGGCGTTCAGGGAGAAATCAGCCTCCGACTGGGAGAGAATGAGCCATTCGGGCTCATCAATGTTGGAGATGATAATGCTCTTATGAAACTTTGCCAGGAGACTGGGTTTTCTACGGGCTCGGTGGACTTTAGAGAATCTCTCTTTGAAAAGATTACAGAATCGAATTCAAAAATAAACCTGCTGATTGGTTCCAAAAAATTCACTGAAGGGTGGAACTGTTGGAGAGTTTCAACTATGGGACTTATGAATGTCGGAAAAAGTGAAGGTTCTGAAATCATTCAGTTGTTCGGCCGCGGAGTTCGTCTGAAAGGTTACGGAATGAGCCTTATGAGAAGTTCTGCATTTGTGCGAATGTACAGAGAACTGAATGTTGAAGTGCCTCCTTTCATCTCCACTTTGGAAACTTTGAATGTGTTTGGCGTAAAAGCTGAATATATGAAACGGTTCAAAGAATACCTTGAGAAGGAAGGCGTTCCGACTTCAAAAGACGCACCTCATATTATATCTATGCCCATTATTCGTAACAAAAGGTTCAGAGCAAAGAAGCTTTATAGCCTCCAGTTAAAAGCAGGGTTGGAATACAAGAAAGATGCTAAAAAACCCACGCTTCAGTATATGGAAGGCCTGACTGTTGAGTTGGACTGCTACGGCAAGATACAATTTGAATCCTCAAGGGACAGGCACGGCGTAATACTCGAAAAAGAGGAAGGCAAACTGCAGAAGCAGCATTTTGCTATGATTAATCTGGACCAACTGTTTTTGATGTTGGAGAGATACAAAGCGGAGAAATTACGCCACAATCTCATTATTACCAAAGAAGGCATCTTGTCTCTGTTGGAACATGATGATTGGTACAGGCTGTTCATTCCTGCTGCAGAATTGAGAATAGCTTCTTTTTCCGATTATGACAAGTATGAGAGAATACTCGAAACCCTTCTGAAACTCTATTGCGACAAATTCTATAATGTTAGCCGTTCAAGGTGGGAGCACAATTATCTTGAATATCGAGTTGTAGATGATGAATACGAGAGCTTTATAGAGGGGAACGAGTATCTGATTGCAATTAACGATACTGAAGAGAATCAGGAACTTATTTCTTTCATCGAAGAATTAAAAGATGAAGTTGCGACAGCCAAAAAAAATCGCCAGCTCATTGATTATGCCGACCCCCAGCGGAAGGGTAGCTTCGAGCTATTCACATTTGCCAATTCACTTTACAACCCATTACTATATTTACAAAAAGGTGAGAAGGAAATCGTGATTTCTCCGACCGCCTTGGTAGACAGTGAGAAAGATTTTGTGCTTGACTTGCGGAACTATGTTAAAAATCACGCTGAAATGTTCAATGGAAAAGAACTATTTCTTATTCGCAATAAATCGAAAAAAGGAGTAGGTTTCTTCGAAACCGCAGGATTCTATCCTGACTTCATAATGTGGATAGTTGATGGCGAAAAGCAGTACATCACCTTCATCGAACCGCACGGTATGATGCACGAGGCAATTGACAGCGAGAAAGTCCAGTTGTTTAGAAAGATAAAAGATATTCAGGCGAACATGGGCAATCCAAATGTGATTTTGAATTCTGCAATCGTTACCCCAACTGATTTTGGCTTTGTCGACAGAGCCGAGAGTGAATGGAATAGTAATCATGTATTTTTCATGCGTGAAAATTACATCGAGAAGTTGTTAAGTGCAATTCTAAACTAATCTAAATGAGAGGAAAGATGGCATTATGAAAGCATCTGAAAAATCATTGACTTTTTTAAGAGAGCAGTACATCTATATTGTTCCTTATTTTCAGCGTTCATATGTTTGGGATGAGTACAACTGGGAAGGAATCTGGCAAGAACTATCTTCTGAAAGGTGTGATAGTTTTCTAGGCTCTGTAATTCTTAAAGAAGATGAGCAACCGTATCGCGAAGAAAAATGCAAGACAATTATTGATGGTCAACAAAGATTAACCACATTATCCATTCTGTTGCGGTCTTTACTTGATTATTATGTTTCAAAAGGGGTTAGCGATTCTGACACTCTTCAACACTTCAAAGAATTGATTTTTTATCGTTCCACTCAGTGGCTTGAAACTGGGACAAAGACTATTGAAAAGTGTCGCATCGAACATTCCCGTCTGGATAAAAAAGACTATTCAGATGTCATTGAGGGAAGAATAGATTATAAAACCGTCATTCCTTTTTCGCCAAAGGGGGATTGTTCTTCAAAAATTCTGCGTTGCTATAGATTCTTTTGCGAGAAGCTTGAAAAAGCATCCTCAACAGAAATAAATCAAGTGCGAAACAAGCTGATTTATGATTCAAGCAAAATACTTGTGGTTATTGATTTGAATGAAAAAGAAAACGAGCAGGCGATTTTTGATACAATAAACAGTACGGGAGTAAAGCTAACTGCCTCTGATATCATCAAGAACGCATTGTTCCAAAAAATCAAGCAGTCTGGAGAAATGCTTGAGGCTTTCTACACTGAAACATGGCAAAAGTGTTTTGAGGATTCCGATGAAACGCGGGAATTGTGGCAGAGCACAAAAGGAATAGGGCAAAACCAACGGTCAAACATAGATTTGTTCTTTTACAGCTTTGCAATTATTGAAGGCTTCTTCCAGGTTCCAGGAGACAAAATGTCTAGCCTGGCTGAAAAGTACAAAGAATACATCAATCACTTTTCTCTAGATGACGCAAAGGCATTTATCAAGAAAATCTGTGAATATGCGATTATCTACAAGGATACTTTTATTGGTTTTGATGATATAACTGGCTACACATATAACGATGGGAAAGTTCGCTTACTTCAAATCCTGGATGCTATAAAAATAACAGCATTTGACCCGTTTATCCTTTATGCCTTAAAATCATTTGATGAAAACAAACAGGCTGAACTCTTTAAAAAACTGGAGATTTATGTCGTTCGTCATTATATTATCGGCAACACATCGAAAATGGGACGCTTCTTGGTAGATGCAGTCGATATGATAAAGGGCACTTTTGATTTTGAAGAAAAGCTATCAGACGATTCTATTTCGGACATAAGACTTGAGCGTGCATTGCGATATCTAAACAACATCAAAGCAAAACTAATTCTTTTCTGGGTAGAATTGAAAAGACATACACGAAAGGAATCTGATTTGTTCAACACACCTCTGAACTATTCGTATGAACTGGAACATATTATGCCTCAAAAATGGGAGAGCCATTGGGGGTTGGATGTTATCCCAATTCTCGATGAAAATGGGGCTCCGCTGCCAGTTGATGAGGCAAGAAGGATACGAAAGGATGCCATCTATGAAATTGGAAATATGACTCTTCTGTCGTCACGCCTTAATAAAGAGCTTCAGAATTATTGTTTCAAAGATAAAGTCGAAGGAGCAGTTATTTCTAGAAAACAAAGATTCGGTATGAGAACATTTGCGTCTTTGTCAATTACGAAAGAAGTTATTCAACTTGAGCCGTTGGTCTGGGATGAAGAACACATTCATAAACGCACAGCAGCACTGACTGAAGAAGTTAAACAGATTTGGCCACTCATTGGGTGAACGAGGAAAGATGCTTGAAATAATTGAACGAACTATAAATCAACACCGATACAAGATATCATTTGATGATGGTAGTAGAGAAAAGGTGGATATAGCAGAGGTTGAACCTACTCTGGAAGAAGAAACAGTCGATTATTTCATAAACAATGATGCCGAAATGGATTTCAACGGAACAGACTTTTGGCTTAGGCTGCCAATCATAAGTGGCTTTATGGCAGTTTTTTGTGAGTGCATTGACAATAATCAACACTCATAATGACTTTTATGATGAAGAACAGACGCTTACTTACAGTGAAAATAAAAACTACAATGGATACTTTATAAAAGAGGTTAAAAAATGTACTACAGAATCGATTTCGTAACTTACGAAGATAGGGCTACCTGCCAGGGTAAAATTTGCACTTATGTCAATCTTGGCGATGGTCTCGGCAAAATTGGAAATGTGTGCAACACCAATGGCACCGTTGAAGAATTCAACGAAGTATTCAGCAAATATAAGGCTGAACTGATTGAGCAGGATATCTTTGCTTTTGCTAAAACAACATACAGTGAAAATGAAGAAGGTATCTATTCTATTTACTGTGATATCTATGTCGAACCAAAGAAAGGGAGTGAACATTAATAGTTCATTAGAATTAAGGATAAAAATGAAATTATGGTAGGTCAGCGGGTGATTATTCACTTTGACTGGCATTCTGGGCAGCTTCTTTTTCAGCTTGAAAATGCCTCTAATATATGATATAATTATATAAGCAAGGCTACCATATAGAAGGACACCAACTAATCTCAAAAAGGCAATCAATTTAATCTCAAATATCAGCCTTGC
>LXOW01147082.1_pt1 | contig 12731 bp, 10 predicted proteins | sample 1368591 | NCBI WGS metagenome assembly LXOW01 (sample SAMN04884650, study PRJNA319009) | bovine gut metagenome | isolation source: Cow rumen | host: Bos taurus | place: Italy: Legnaro (PD) | collected 2014-07-09
TATAACAAGTCTATGTATGGTATTGAATTCAATATCAGAAAATTGGATTATATTTATAATCCTCGGAAAGGTATCTCTTTTCTGATTAACGGCAGTGTGGGGCGACGCAAAATCGTCAAGAATGCCAAGGCCGACGAGTCATTGTACGAGGGTTTGGAAATGAGGTCGAGTACTTACCGTTTGCGGGCGGAGCTGGCGGGATTTATCCCGCTTNNATGTTCGGTAAACACCATTACATGAATGAGTTATATCGCATTGGAGGTATGAATTCGCTACAAGGTTTTGATGAGCAGGCCTTGTATTGCTCCTCGTATGCCATCGCTCTGACGGAGTTGCGTTTTCTCTTTGCCAAACGTTCCTATATCAACGCTTTCTTCAATGCCGCATGGTACGAGCGGCAGGTGCCAGACAATTACTATCATGATTGGCCCTTCGGCTTCGGCATCGGCTTGTCATTCGACACCAAAGCGGGAATGTTTTATCTGAGCTATGCACTTGGACAACAGAAAAATAGCCCTATTTCTTTCAAAACAGGGAAGATACACTTTGGGGTTAAGGTTGGTTTCTGAAAGTTGAGAGTTGAAAACTGAAAACTGAAAGTTAAGGGTAGTAGCTAACTGTCAACTGTCAATTATCAACTGTCAATTATTTCTTCATTGCTTCGCGGATATCCATCATGATTTTCTGGGCCAGGTGGTCGGCTTGGGCTTCGGTGCCAGCTTCGGCGTAGATACGGATGATGGGTTCGGTGTTGGAGGTCCTCAAATGCACCCAACCATTGTCGAAGTCGATCTTCACACCGTCAACACGGTTCACCTCGTATTGCTTGTAAGCCTCTGCGATGCTGTCCAGAATGTGTTTCACATTCATGTTCGGCTGCAATTCGATTTTGTTTTTGGAGATGAAATAAGCGGGGTATTGCAGGCGGATTTCGGTGCAGCTCTTCTTGCTTTTGGCCATATAGCTGAGGAACAGCGCAATGCCAACGAGGGCGTCGCGGCCGTAGTGCAGGGCGGGATAAATCACACCTCCATTGCCTTCGCCACCGATTATGGCGTTGGTCTCTTTCATCTTGGCCACCACATTTACTTCGCCGACAGCCGAAGCGTTGTAGTCCACACCATATTGGCGGCTTACATCGCGTAAGGCTCTGGTAGAAGACAAGTTGGAAACGGTGTTTCCTTTTTCATTCTGAAGGATATAATCGGCTACAGCCACCAAGGTGTATTCCTCTACAAACATCTCACCGTCGTCCTTGACAATGGCCAGACGGTCCACATCGGGATCCACCACAAAGCCCACATCGTAAGAGTGGCGTTTCATCTCGTTAGAGATTTCGTGCAGATGCTCCGGAATCGGTTCGGGGTTGTGCGGGAAAATTCCGGTCGGCTCGCCATACAGGAATTTTACCTTGTGTACTCCCAATTTCTCGAACAAGGGTTTCAGGGCGATACCACCGGTGGAGTTCACACAGTCCACAATGACTGAAAGGTCGGCTTTGGCGATGGCTTTGGCATCCACCAACGGCAGTTTCATGATGGCATCCACATGGTCTTCGATGGCATGGTCATAGAAGGTATAGCTGCCTAAATTCTTGATATCAGCATAGGTAAAATCTTGTTTGTCAATAATATCCAGCAATTCTTTGCCTTCTGCCCCTGAAATGAACTCGCCTTTGTTGTTGAGCAGTTTCAAGGCGTTCCACTGCATGGGGTTATGGCTGGCGGTAATGATGATACCTGCATCGGCATGTTGCTGAATGACAGCCATTTCCACTGTCGGGGTGGTGGATAAACCCAAGTCCACGACATCCACGCCCATGAATTGCAAAGTGCTGCAAACCAAGTGGTTGATCTTATCACCAGAGATACGCGCATCGCGGCCCACGATCAGCGTGAGCTTCTTTTGGCTGTCATCTTTGCGCAGAAAGGTGACAAAAGCGCTGGTGAATTGGATAATGTCGATGGGGGTGAGGTTGTCACCGGCTTTGCCGCCGATGGTGCCTCTGATGCCGGAAATGGATTTAATTAATGACATACAGTCTTCGTTTATGAGTGTTGAAAAAAATCTGTGCAAAAATACAAAAAAATCGTATTTTTGCCGCCCGAAAAATTATTTGAAATGAAAAAAAATATTGTACTTATCAGCTTGCTTTGTTTAGTTAACTATTTTGTTTTCGCTCAATCAGAACTTTACGATATCCATCCGGCGTTCCCGCATCATCTGACTGCCGAGGAGCAGTTGCTGATGCACACTCTGCCGGAGAAGGCGGCTCGCAACGCCACTGCTGCGCCGCAGGGACCGGTTGCCGCTTTGGCGGAGTTCCAGCCCATGGGTGGAGTTATGATTAGCTATCCTTTGGGAATCCCTGTGAATTTTGTGGCTCAATTGTCGCAGATTACTCAGGTTAAAGTGTTGGTGGACAACTCTGCACAGCAAAATGCGGCTAATTCAAGATTCTCCCAAAATGGGGTGAATATGAGCAATGTTGAGTTCTGGATTATTCCTCACGACTCTTATTGGACTCGCGACTATGGCCCATGGTTCATCATCGATGGCAATGATAATGTGGCTGTTATAGATTTTACATACAATCGTCCGCAAAGAGTACATGATGACGCTTCCATACAGTATGTGGTGCAGCATTTGAATATGACTATGTATGCCATGCCGATGGTTCACACCGGAGGAAATTATATGACGGACGGTTACGGAACAGCGGCTTCCACACAGCTGCTCATTGATGAGAATCCTACTGAAACTGTCGCTTCATTGCGTCAGATGGCCCAGGAGTATATGGGTATTAATAATTATATGTTTATTGATGATCCTATGGATGACTATATTTTCCATATAGACTGTTGGGGTAAGTTCTTGGGTGTGGACAAGGTGCTGGTGGCTCAAGTTCCTACAAGCGATTACCGTTATGCTGACTATGAGGCTGCTGCTGCGGTATTTGCCAATGCGACCACTCCGTGGGGCAATCACTATCAGGTGTACAGGGTTTTTGAACCGGGGACGGGTTCTTTGGCCACCCCGTACACCAATTCACTGATTCTGAACGACCATGTGTTTGTGCCTATCGCCGGTTCCCAGTGGGATGACGATGCTATTGCCGTCTATCAGCAGGCAATGCCAGGCTATACCATTGTTCCCATTATGCAGATCTCTGACGCTCCTTGGTTGAACACTGATGCGTTGCATTGCCGTACGCATGAGTTGGCCGACAAGGGCATGCTGTACATCAAACACTATCCTTTGCTGGGAGCACAGGAGATGCAAAATGGTACCGCCACGCTGACTGCAGAGATCAAGGCTTTGTGTGGTCAGTCGTTGGTAACAGATTCAGTGCTAGTTTATTATAGAATAAACCATGGTGTATGGCAGCACACTTCGCTGACTTCCGTTGGAGGCAACACCTTCGAGGCGGCTGTTTCGGGACTGCAGGACTTGGATACGGTTGATTATTATCTTTTTGCGAAGGATTTGTCGGGTAGGAGAGAGCATCATCCCTATGTCGGGGCTGCCGACCCACACCGTTTTGTGGTGAATGCGCCTACGGCCATTCAAAACCATTCGCAGGAGGCTTCCGTATTGCTCTATCCTAACCCAGCGGTGGACCGTTTCACTTTGAGAGGTGAGAATCTGACCTTGGTAAAAGTATATAATGCCATGGGACAGTTTGTAGCCGAATATCCCTTGCAGCGCGCAACGCTTATCAATTGCAAAGACTGGTCCGCCGGGGTGTATTACCTATCTATTTTGAAGGATAATGGCACCGTTGTGAGTAAGAAGGTGGTGAAGGTTGATTAGTTAATTAGTTAATTAGTTGATGTGCTAATTTATATAGGGGAGAAGGTTAGAGGGTGAGAAGGTTAGAAGGTTAGAAGATTAATTGATTAAAGGATACTGTATTGCAAGATTAAGGGTTATGAATTCAAAATTCATAACCCTTAATCTTTAACTGTCAATTGTCAACTGTCAACTATCAATTTTTGCTTCCCATCTTGCACCCTACGGTAGCGAAGAAGAGAATGTAAGCATAGCAGACAAAGAGCAGTGAATAAGCTATTTGCGGATTAAAAGCGAGGGAGAGCTTGCCGTAAATCAAGGGCAGGATGGCACCTCCGGCGATGGCCATGATCAGGAAAGCGGAACCGAGTTTGGTGTATTTGCCCAGGTCGTGGATGGAGAGCGGCCAGATGGCGGGCCACATGATGGCATGGGCGAAGCTGAGACAGATGATGGCGATTACCGACACGATGCCGCTGGTGCATAAGGCAACCACTACCAATACGATAGATAATAACAACTGGATAATCAGGGCCATGCGCTGAGACAGTATTTTCGGTACCGTGATGATGCCCAAGAGATAACCCACAATCAAGGCTACCAGAGCATAGGCAGGCAGCATGTTGGTGACATTTTCAGGCAGGCCTAACGAGGTGCCGTAGGTTTTCAGATAGTCGATGGCAATGACTTCGGCTCCCACATAAAAGAAAATAGCCAAAACACCTAACCACAGATAGGGATAGGAGAAGATGGATTTGCGGGAGGTCTCTCCTTCGGAAACTTCATCTTCGTCCTGGATTTCAGGAAGCTTGGCAATCTTGACAAATACTACCAGGGCAATCAGGATGGCGGTGATGATGAGATAGGGCACGATGACCTTGTTGGACAGCTGTTGTAGCAGCACTTCACGTCCCGGGTCGGCCAGGTCCATCGCCTTGATTTGCTCTACCAGACCGTCAGTGGTGGAGAACAGTGTATTAGCCAGAATCAGCACGCCGATAATGCCGGCCAGCTTGTTGCAGATGCCCATGATGCTCATACGGCGGGCGGCTGACTCAACGGGGCCCAGCACCGTAACGTAAGGGTTGGAGGCCGTTTGCAGCAGCGACAAGCCGATGCCCATGATGAATAGGGCCAGCAGGAAGACCATATATGTGCGGGTCATGGCGGCGGGGATGAACAATACCGCGCCAATAGCCATGATGATCAATCCAAGGGCCATGCCGTTGCTGAAGCCGGTCTTTTTGAGCACCAGCGATGAGGGAATGGCCATGACAAAATAGGCGATATAAAAAGCGAAAGGAACAAACGAGGCCTGGAATTTGTTCAGGTTGCAGGTGAGTTCCAGATAAGGCATCAAAATGCTGTTGAGCCAGGTGACGAAGCCAAAGACGAAAAACAGGGCGCCGATCACCGACATGCTGAAGGTAAGGTTTTTGTTATTTTGCATTGTTATGAAATTTTAACATGCAAAATTACATAAAAATCTTGAAAGTTTTACAGAGAAAAGAAGGATACAACCAAGATTCTGTTATTCCATATAGACAATTCTCAACACATGTTTGGCATTGTCAATCTCGATTTTCCCCAATCTGCTGAGGGCAGACTGCCCAAGCAAAAGAGGTGCGTTTTGGCCTTTCACCACACTGGCCCGGACATTGGAGAGCGTAACCCCACCGATTTCCACGGTCGCAAGATTGATGACGGTTCCCTCAATAATATCTCCGCTTGCGGTCAGATAATTGGAACGACCGATAACATCTTTGGCCGACAGATAGCCGTTTTTAAACATGAATGCGGCCTCCACGGAGGAGATGGTGACATCACCTGCTCCGGTGTCAAAAATGAAGTATAAGGGCAGACCGTTAATGCTGCATTTGATTTCGGTGACACCTCCTCTGCGTTCAAACGGAATCTCGACGGTTTTCTCTTCGAGCTCGCTTTCGGCGTTGTTCTCTTCAGCGAGTTCAGTTTGCCATATCTCCGTGTATTTGGCCACCAGTTCCTTGAAAGAGGCTTCATCACGGATATTAGTCAAATCCGTGTCTAGTTTGATATTTGTGAAGCTTCTGTAGCCATTCTCAAAGGCTTTTTTCAGGTATTCTAATGCTTCTTCCTTTTTGTTTGCCAAGGATAGAAGGCAAGCCGCGTCATAATAATTGTCCTTGTTATGGGCGAGCATTGAGTCAAGCATGCGAAGGGCATTGGCCTCATCTCCAAGATAATGGTAGGAATAATGTGCACACACCATATTGGCCATATCCATGGTGTCTAGTTCAATGCTATGGAGCAAGTCCTTTCGGCCTGCTGTGGCTTGGTTCATTTCACACAACAGTCTTCCTTTCGCCATATATGGCCCCGCCTCTTTGGGGTCGAGCGAGCATGCGGAGGTGAAGTCTTCCAAAGCTCCTTCTTGGTCTCTGTATGCCCTTTTGTACCATCCTCTGTAATAATAAAAATTATAGTCGTCGGGGCTCTGTGAAATGCAAAAATCCATATCGCTCATCACCTTTTCCCTTTCATCCAATTCGTACAGAATATTACAACGGGTGATGCGGAAGTCCGTTTCCGAAGAGTCGGAGAGAATAGCTTGGTTGATATACTTCAATGCGACAGGGTTGTTGCCCAATTCATTGTAGCATTGTGCGATAAGTTGAAGTGATGAGGGCTCGCCAGTGCGTTTGTGTGCCTCTTTGAAATATTCTATGGCTTTTGTGTAATCTTTAAGATGAGAATAGATGCCACCAAGATAAATCAGCCAGTCAGCGTTAGCCTGCTCTTTATTGGCTTGGATTTTCAGTCGGCTGCAAATGTCCATGGCAGAAGAATCGGCGAGGTCGAATAGCAGGTAATAGGCTTTGGGATCTTTGTCAATGGACAAGGCAGTGACAATATCGTTGGCGGCAGCGGAGAATTTTCCTTGGCGCAGATAGCATTCCCCGCGAAAAGAGTATGAACTGGAATAATCAGTTTTGTAAAAATCTATCACTTTGGTGAAGTATGAAATAGCTTTGTCGTAGTCTCCTCTCATTTTGGCATTGCGTCCCAAACCCATGCAGGTTGTGAGGTTGTTCTCATAATGCATCATCAAGGTGTAGTAGTCCTTGTCGGAAAGGTCGTATTTCCCCATCTGAAAATAAACTTCCGCACGTCCTTCATATACATTTTCCTTATTGAAATTAAGCTTTAATGCTTTGTTGTATTCGTTCAGGGCGTTGTCGTATTCCTTCATGTCAAGATATATCTTGGCTTTGGTGCCAAGAGCAATCAATTTGTACGCTTTGTCTTTGGCGGGTATGTATTTCAGTGCGGAATTTGCGGCGCTTAACGCTTTCCCGTATTCATTGTAAAATTTGTAAACGATTGCTTGCCAAGCATACGCATATCCGTTCTTGGGATTTGAGGCGATTTCCAGCTCAAGATACTTTTTCATTTCCGCCGCGTCATTGTTGTTATAGGCCTCGAACACACGGCTCATGTTGGCGGTGTTTAACATCGGATTGTTGTTCTGAGCCATCAAAAAACAGGATGACAGAAAGTATAATACGATTATGATAAGCAGTCGTTTCATCTTGGATATTATGTTTTACCCCTCGTAACTGGGGTCGATTTCGGCAAAACGAAGGTATTCGCTGGTGAAGATGGGGGTGATGTCCTCGTAAAGTTTGAAGATTTCGGGCAAATTGTTGTCGGGGATTTTCGTTTTGTTGGACAGCAATTGTGCCACATGGTCTTGCTCCCAGCGCAAAATACGGATTTCGGCGTCGCAGAAAATGTCCTCGAAGAATTTGCGCTTCGAGCTTTTTTGGCGGTCTGTGAGTTCTTCCGCAAATAGGACCGCATCGTTCACGACTGCGCTTCTGGGGATTTGTGAAAGCGCTTGCTCGAACTCGCTGACATTGCTTTCCTTGCGCGCATAATATAATAATAGGTAATCCATGTCGGTGTGCGGCCATTGGTGGAGGCTGATACCTTGCGAGTTCAGGATGTAGCAGAACTCGTCAAACAATGACAGGGTGTGGAACGACAGGTTACGCTCTTTTTTGGCGGTGGGATAGCCTTTCTGATTGAACAAGGTGCTCTTGTTCTCCATGATTACCAGCGTGATATCGCAGGGCTCGTTGAGTCTGGCGAAAGCCATCTGGTAGCGGCAGTCGTAATCCTTGCTGCTGTACTCAAATTCGCCGATGGAGTGGACGTCTGTTTTCAGATACCGTTCCAAAGTGGCCAAAAAAACAAAAAACGACTCTTTGGTTTGCGCACCAGCCAAATGATACTGGTTGCTATTGCCAAAGAAATCGTTAAAGTTATATGTCGGCTTTTTGGGACGGGCCATCCGAGGATTTACTTTTTGGTCTGGTTGGCGACCTCCTCGATTTTTTTCTTCAGGGTTTCCTCGTCGATCAGGTAGTAGTCTTTCACCAACTTCATATTGTCGTCAAATTCCAATACGAGTGGCACGCCGGTCGGGATATTCAGGGCGGCGATTTCCTCATCGGGAATCTGTTTCAGATGCTTGAGCAGACCTCTGAGGCTGTTGCCGTGAGCGGCGATCAGCACTTCCTTGCATTCTTGCAACTTGGGACATATGTTGTTTTCCCACAAAGGAATAATACGCTTGGTGGTGTCTAAAAGAGATTCGGTACCCGGCTTGGCTTCAGCTTCGGGGAAGCTTTGGTAACGGATGTCGTGGGCGGGGTGACGCGGGTCGTCGAGCGGAATGGCTGGCGGGGCCACGCTGAAGCTGCGGCGCCAGATTTGCACCTGCTCGCTGCCGTATTTGTCCACCATCTCTTTCTTGTTCATGCCTTGCAGGAAACCGTAGTGTTTCTCGTTCAGTCTCCAAGTTTTCTCTACGGGAAGCCACAGAAGACCCATCTCATCCAGAATGATGTTCAGTGTCTTGATGGCGCGGGTAAGCATGGAGGTATAGCAATAGCGGATGTTGAAACCGCCGGCTTTCAGTTCGGCGCCGGCCTCGCGGGCTTCGTTCATGCCACGTTCGCTCAAATCCACATCTGTCCAACCGGTGAAGCGGTTTTCCTGGTTCCAGACACTCTGACCGTGTCTGACTAATATCAATTTGTACATCTTATTTTAGATTTTATTGTTTTCGGGGAAAATAATGCTGGGTTTGAAATGTTTGGCTTCCTCAAAATCCATGAGGGCGTAGGAGATGATAACCACGATGTCGCCCACCTGTACTTTGCGGGCGGCGGGACCGTTCAGGCAAATCACACCTGACTTTCTGGGTCCTTTGATGACGTAAGTTTCAAAACGCTCGCCATTGTTCATGTCCAAAACCTGAACTTTCTCATTTTCAATAAGATTGACGGCATCCATCAGGTCCTCGTCAATGGTAATGCTACCTACGTAATTCAGATCCGCTTCGGTAACTGTCACCCGATGGATTTTGGATTTCAATACTTCGATTTGCATCTTTCTTTTTAGTAATTAAGTCAATATCAAATATAATAAATTGAATATGAATTATTTGTATCGAATGTTGTCAATAAGTCTCACTTCGCCGACATAGACAGCGATGCAGCCGATGATGCCCGTTGACAGATCGGCGAACTCCACAGGCTGAAGGGTTGTGTCATCCACGATTTCGTAGTAATCGAGCTTGAAACCGTCAATTTTGTTGATTTCATTGATGACAAAATCCTTGATTTCCTGGATGGGAGCGTCTTTCAGCTTGAGCGAGTCGGTGAGGATGCGGTAGATCTCTGCGGATTTTTTGCGGTCTTCTGCGGAGAGTCGCTGGTTGCGGGAGCTCATAGCTAGGCCGCTGGCTTCACGGATGATGGGGCAGGGGACAACCTGCGTTTTGATTCCGTATTGCTTTACCAAATATTTGATAATCGCCAACTGTTGAAAATCTTTTTCACCGAAATACGCCTTGTCGGGGGTGGTCCAGTCGAAGAGTCGTTTGACGATAATGCCTACACCATTGAAATGGCCGGGACGGAAAGCACCTTCCATCACCTTGTCCAGTTGGCCGAAATCATAAACTTCTTTCGGCGGTTCGGGGAAGACCTCTTCGGCAGTAGGTGTGAAAGCCACGTCCACGTAGGGTTCGATTTTTTTCAGGTCACCTTCCACGTCGCGGGGGTATTTCTCCAAATCCACAGGATTGTTGAACTGCACAGGGTTGACGAAGATGGAGCAAACCACCACTTCATTTTCTTTCTTGGCTCTTTTCAGTAGCGACAAGTGACCGTCGTGCAATGCGCCCATGGTGGGTACCAAACCAACGGATTTGCCGTTGCTCTTAACGCGGAAAACCACGTCTTTTAATTCTTCAATAGTTTTGACTACGAGCATATATTTAGCGTTTTATGATATTCAGAACGTCTTCTTCAAAAGAAAGCTTGGGTTGTTCTTTGATTTCTCCGATAACTGTGCGTTTTCCATTGCTGATGCGGTAAATGGCAAAATAGGGCAATGTGGGGGGCACCATGTCGTTGATACCATTATTATACTCACGGTTGCAGCCGAAGAATTTGTATTCGATGGGCTGTTGGTATTTGGCGCTCATGGTCATGACAAAAGCATAGAAATGAGGAAGTTGCCTCAGTGACTCTTCATCCCATGCGCCAAAGTATGCTTCGATTTCATACTTTGTATTTGCTTGTGATTCAAGAACTTTTGCGAGTTTGACTGTCGCATCGGCATTCAGAATCACATTCTCTGAATTGTCTCTGATGATGTAAAAGAATTCGGCTTGCTCAAGGTCGCCCCAAGTGCAAAGTCCAACGGGGACTTGGTAAGATTTTTCCTCGTCATTTTCCCATTTGAGATTCTGGGAAAAAATGCTACTCGCTGAAAGTAAGCATATTACAATTACAAATGCAAATTTCTTCATAACTTTAATTTTAAACTGCAAATGTATATTAAATTCTTGGAATAGCAAGTGGAAATTAAGTTTTTTTTGGAACAATTATTTGTTGACTTTCTCTTCGGCGATTCTTTGCTTGATAATTTCCTCTTGTTTAGCGGCAGGCATGGGGGCGTACTGGTAGAATTCCATGGAGTAGTTGGCGCGGCCGCTGGTGATATTACGCAGGGCAGTGGCGTAGCCGAACATTTCCATCAGCGGAATGAAACCGTCGAGTTTCTGCGAGCCTTTTCTGAAACGGCGCATGTTCTCGATGCGGCCGCGGCGCTTGTTGATGTCGCGGGTCACATTGCCGATGTAGTCGTCGGGGGTGTTGACCTCGATCTTCATCATGGGTTCGAGCAGCACGGGGTTGGCTTTCTTGAAGCCCTGCTTGAAGCACATGGCGGCGCAGAGCTGGAAGGCCATGTCGCTGGAGTCCACCGGGTGGAAGCTACCATCGACGAGGACACACTTGACATCCACCACGGGGTAGCCGGCCACGGGACTCTTGGCCATGGCAGCCAGTAAACCTTTCTGGATGGAGGGCATGTATTCCTTCGGAATGACACCCCCTTTGGTCATATCCACAAACTCGAAACCCTTGCCAGGGTTGGGCTCGAAGCGGATGACGGTGTGGGCATACTGGCCCTTACCGCCACTCTGCTTGGCGTGCTTGTAGTTGCTCTCTGTTTCGGTGGTGATGGTCTCGCGGAAAGATACAGAAGGCGCACCCACGCTGATGGGCACTTTGAACTCGTCGCGGATACGTTCCACCAAAATTTCCAAGTGCAACTCGCCCATACCGGCGATGATGGTCTCCTCGGTCTCCTCGTCGAAATGCGAGTGGAAAGAGGGGTCTTCGTTGGTCAGCTTGGCCAAAGCCTCACCGAGTTTGTCACGGTTTTTCTTGTCTTCAATATTGACTTTCATCTCGATGACGGCAGGCGGCACCTGGATGGATTCGAGCAATACGGGATGGTCCTCGTCGCAGAGGGTATCACCGGTGCGGGTGTATTTCATACCCACCAAGGCGATGATTTCGCCGGCGCCGGCTTCGTTAATTTCCTCACGCTCTTTGGCTTTGATGCGGAAGATACGGCCCACACGCTCGTTTTTGCTCTTGTTCACATTGTAGAGGCTCATGCCGCTGTTCAGCTTGCCGCTAAAGATACGGATGAAGGTTTGCTGGCCCACGTACGGGTCGTTGATGAGTTTGAATGCCAAAGCTGAAAACGGCTCATTCAGAGAGGGTTGACGCTGGATGGTCTTCTCTTCGTCATCGGGGTCATGGGCGATGACCGCTCCCTTGTCGGTGGGAGAGGGCAGGTAATCGACAATAGCGTCGAGCAGCAACTGGATACCTTTGTTTTTGTAAGCGGCGCCGCAGAGTACGGGGGTCACCAGCAATTTGATGGTCGCCTCGCGGATAGCCTGTTTCAGCACGTCTTCGTCCACGTCGGTCTCTTCGAGGTAGCATTCGGCCACCTTGTCGTTGTAGTCGGCCAGCTTCTCGATGAGGAAGTTACGGGCCTGCATGGCCTGGGCTTTCAGCTCGTCGGGAATATCGCTCACAATGCGTTCTTTTTCAGAAAAAGTGATGGCTTTCATGCCCACCAGGTCAATCATGCCTTGGAAGGTGCTCTCGGAGCCGATGGGTAACTGGATGGGCAATGCGTTGGCACCCAAGTAATTGTTCATCTGGTTAACCACTTCTCCGAAATCGGCGCCGGTGCGGTCCATTTTATTGACGAAAGCGATACGGGGCACACGGTATTTGTCGGCTTGGTTCCACACGGTCTCGCTTTGGGGTTCCACACCGCCAACGGCGCAGAACACGGCTACCATGCCGTCGATGACACGCAGTGAACGCTCCACCTCAATGGTGAAGTCCACGTGGCCAGGAGTGTCTATCAGGTTGATTTGATGGTCTTTCCACTGGGCGGTGATGGCGGCGGAGGCGATGGTGATGCCTCGTTCCTGCTCCTGTTTCATGAAGTCCATGGTGGCCTGTCCGTCATGGGTCTCACCAATCTTACGGTTGACACCAGTAAAATAT
>LXOW01262856.1_pt2 | contig 12729 bp, 9 predicted proteins | sample 1368591 | NCBI WGS metagenome assembly LXOW01 (sample SAMN04884650, study PRJNA319009) | bovine gut metagenome | isolation source: Cow rumen | host: Bos taurus | place: Italy: Legnaro (PD) | collected 2014-07-09
AACCCCATCAGCGTCAGCGTGCCTGGCGTTCCTTTGTCAAAGGTTCAGGCCAGTATCTCCGGCGGAACGTTGACTCCTGTGAGTGCAGGACATTACATCGCTCGTCCGTCGGCAGTTGGTAAGGACGTGACTATTACCGTCACCTCAACCAATACAGGTCGTGCCCAGCAGATGGGTCAGTTCACGTTCCATGTACGTAAGTTGCCTGATCCGACAGCCTATATCACGACTGCTGATGCAGATGGTAACAGTTCACGATTCCGCGGCGGTGGCCTGTCGAAAGCACAGCTCATGGGTGCCGAGGGCATCGGAGCTGCCATTGATGACGGCATCCTCGACATTGCCTTCAAGGTACAGTCGTTTGAGACGGTATTCTTTGATAACATGGGTAATGCCGTGCCGATGCAGAGCGAAGGCTCACGCTTCTCTGCCCGCCAGAAGGACACGTTCCGAAAGCTGTCGCGCAGCAAGCGCTTCTACATCTCACGTGTGACGGCCGTTGGTCCTGACGGTATCCAGCGTACGCTACCCGCATCGATGGAGGTTATAGTGAAGTAAAAAAGTGGAAAAGTAAAAAGTAAAGATATGAAACAGAAGATAATGAATGTGTTAGATGGAAAGGTGATGATAAAAGGTATTTTACTTCTTTACCTTTTTACCTTTTTACCTTTGACAACGTTTGCCCAGCCTGCTAACCGTCGGAAGAAGCCTAACACAACGGCAACGACACAGCAGCAGAACCGTCAGGGACAGCTGACCCAGCGTGCCCGCCTGATGTTCCCCACGGCACTCGATATGCCAGAGGATGTGGTATGGCGTCGTGACATCTACCGCGAGATAGATTTGACACAGGATGCTAATGGTGGATTGTATTACCCCGTGGAGCCTGTAGGCCATGAAATGAACCTGTTCACCTACATGTTTAAGCTGGTTCAGAATGGCTATATTCCTGCTTATGAATATCGTCTGGATGGTAACGAGGTGTTTAATGACTCCGCCAAGGTAAGCTTCAAGACGCTCTTGTCTGACCATAGCATCTTCTACGAGGAGGGCGATGGCGGTAAGTTGCGTGTTGACAACAGTGATATTCCATCATCGGAGGTTCGTCTCTACTATTTGAAGGAGTGTGCCTATTACGATCAGGGCAACTCTACGTTCCACCGTAAGGTGTTGGCTCTTTGTCCCGTCATGGTGCGTGAAGACAGCGACTTTGGTGGCGAGGCTGCCAAGTACCCGCTCTTCTGGGTGAAGTACAGTGATTTGGAACCCTTCCTCAGTCGTCAGACAATCATGACGAGCAGTCTGAACAATGCCGCTACCATGTCGATGAGCGACTATTTCACGCTGACCAAGTATAGCGGTAAGATATACAAGACGAACAATATGCTGGGTCGTACATTGGCACAGTATTGCCCGACCGACTCGGCCATGGCGAAGGAACAGGAGCGCATTGAACAGGAACTGACAGCCTTCGAGAACGGACTTTTCGGTTCTTCCTTGAAGAATGATACCACAGCTACTGATTCTACGGAGGTGGGTACTGCTGCAGTGAAACCTGATAAGGAGGCAAAGAAGAAAGCCAAGAAGCGTCGTCAGCGTGTGTCAAGTTCTTCCGAAAGCATTCCCTCATCCTCGTCAACAGGAACAGCCCGTGTGTCTGTCCGCAGGCAGAGACATTGAGTAAATCTTGCATAAGACAAGAAAAAAGTGAAGCAAGCACACGCTTGCTTCACTTTTTTTGTTTATCTTTGTACCCCAGATGAACTTTGTTGACGTCATATTGCCAGTGCCCCTCGATGGGCAGTTCACCTACTCCGTGCCTGCTGCATTACAGGACAGGGTGCAGGTGGGTGTGCGTGTAACCGTATCCTTCGGACGGTCTAAGACCTATGTGGGTATAGCTACCCGTCTGCATGATGAGCGGCCGCAAGGCTTTGACGTGAAAGAGGTCATAGACGTTGTTGACGATGGCCCGCTGTTGTTGCCGCAGCAGTTGAAATTGTGGCAATGGCTCAGCTACTACTACATGTGCCCCATCGGTGAAGTATATAAGGCAGCCATGCCCTCGGGGCTGAAGGCGGAGGACGGCTATAAGCCCCGAAGGGAACTTTATGCTGGTCTGGCACCACAGTTCGGCACTGAGCAGGCACAACGCATCGCTCTCGATATGTTGCACAGGGCGCCTGCACAACAGGAGGCGCTGATAGCCTTTCTGAATATGACGAAGAATGGCGAAGAGGTGACCCGTGAGGAACTGATGAACACTTGCCACTGCTCGTTGGCTACGGTCAATGCACTGGTGAAACGCGGCATACTGGTGACCTACGAGCGTGAGGTGGGACGTCTGAACCATGGCGGTGAACCGCATCCCGAGAATATCAAACCGCTGAACGACGTTCAACAGGAAGCCTTCAACCAGATACAGTTCCAGTTTCTGAAGAAGAAGGTGGTATTGCTTCATGGTGTGACCGGTAGTGGTAAGACCGAAATATACATTCATCTGATTCAACAAGCACTTGACCGTCATCAGCAGGTGCTCTACCTGCTTCCTGAGATTGCACTTAGCGTACAGATGATGGACCGTTTACGTCGGGTGTTCGGCAACCGTCTGGGCATTTATCATTCAAAGTACAGTGACTCCGAGCGTGTGGAAATCTGGCAGAAGCAACTCTCCCCAAATCCCTATGATGTTATCCTTGGTGTCCGTTCCTCCGTATTCCTTCCTTTCCAACGGCTGGGACTAGTTATTGTTGATGAGGAACATGAGACCTCCTACAAACAGCAGGATCCCATGCCACGCTATCAGGCAAGGGATGTGGCTGTTATGCTCACACAAATGAGGAGAGAGGAGAGAGAGATGAACAATGGACCGAAGGTCCTGTTGGGTACTGCTACGCCCTCTATGGAGAGCTATTACAATGCACAGACAGGAAAGTATGGATTGGTTGAACTGTCGGAACGTTATAAGGGCATTGAATTGCCGGAAATCAGCATTGTTGATGTCAAAACGTTGCAACATCGTAAGGAGATGCGTGGTCCATTCTCTCCTCTTTTATTAACGCGCGTGCGCGAAGCATTGGAACGTGGCGAACAGGCAATCCTCTTCCAGAACCGTCGCGGCTTTGCCCCAATGATTGAGTGTAAGCAATGCGGTTGGGTACCCCGCTGTCAGCAGTGTGATGTCAGTTTGACGATGCATCGTTCAATGAACCAGCTGACGTGTCACTACTGTGGTACTACCTACATTATTCCTACCGAGTGTCCTTGCTGTGGCTCAAAGAACTTACAGTCGCGTGGCTACGGTACCGAGAAGATAGAAGACGACATCCGTGACATCTTCCCGGATGCACGTGTAGCCCGTATGGACCTTGATACCACCCGTTCGCGCCATGCCTACGAACGTATTATCAATGATTTCTCCGAAGGACGTACCAATATTCTCATCGGTACACAGATGGTGAGCAAAGGACTCGACTTCGACCACGTCTCGGTGGTGGGAATCCTCAATGCCGACACCATGCTTAGCTATCCGGATTTCCGCGCTTATGAGCATGCCTTCATGATGATGGCACAGGTCAGTGGTAGGGCAGGGCGTAAAGGGAAACGTGGCCTGGTTATCCTCCAGACCAAACAGCCGGACCTGCCACTCATCCATCAAGTGGTACGTCATGACAGCAAGGGTTTCTATCATGAGTTACTTGCAGAGCGTCATGAGTTCCGCTATCCACCGTTCTATCGTCTGATAGACATCTACCTGAAGCACAAGGACGATCGAATGGTTGATATGGCAGCCACAGAATTGGGCACCCGTCTGCGTCAGTGGTTTGGAATACGCCTCTTAGGTCCTGACAAACCAGCTGTTGCTAAGGTGAAGCAGCAGAATATTCGTAAGATGATTCTCAAATTAGAGAATGGAATAGATAGTAAAAAAGTCCGCGAGTATCTGCTGTTAGCACAATCGCAGATGCTCGCGGATAAACGATACGCGTCGTTACAGATATATTACGACGTAGATCCTAGTTGATAAGAGAGGCACGTGCCTCGGCAATCTTCTCCTTTGTGTCTGCAAGCTGAGCCTTCAGCTCGTCAACCGACTGAGCGTTCAGTGGCTCCAGAGCTTTGATGGCATTGGCGATGGGCTCAAACTCAGAATCGTAGTTGGCCAGACGATTCACGGCATCCGAAAGGATAATGATACGATAAGTAATGTTGGATGCTGACTCATCGTCGAAAGCGGTCATAAACTTATCGATGTTCTGTGTGAGCACGTAGAACTCCTCAACGAGTGAGGCACCTACCAGCTGCCAGAAGTAGTTGATGCGGCCGTTCTTGTCCATAGCATCATAGAGCTTCTGACCAGTCTCGAAGATGGTTGAAGCATCATCGATCTCCTTGAACGAGGGGTCGTCAATGTCTGCTGCGAGTTTGTTGATAGCTGCCTCGTATGCCTCTGTCGGCATGTCATACATGGCAGCAACGCTCTTGTCAACACTCAGTGTGCTGATCATGCGGTACTTCTCTGCCAATGTGGTAGCCTTGTCAGCAGCAGCTGGGTCAAGCAGGTATTCGGGTTTAACCTGTTTCTCCTGGTCGGTCAGCTTGATACCGTTGTCACTGGACTGTACGAAGGGGAGCGCCTTCAGTCTGCCAACTTCAGCAGCCAGACTGTCAAGTTCAACCTTGATCTTCTCCTCTACCTGAGCCTGTTCAAAAGTCTTTACAGAGTCAGTTACCTCGGTGGTCTGTCCACCCTTCTTTCCACCGCATGCGGTGAGAGCGATTGCTGCAATTACTACAGCGAAAACAGATAATTTCTTCATGTCTTTTTGTTTTTAGTTGTTGTAAATATGTTATTTATTCTCGTTATCGTTATGATTCTCGTCTCAAATACCTTCCCGGACAATCTGTGAGGAGTAGGATGATGGCTATGATGCCCATTAGACCGATGACTCCCATGTTGAACCAAAGTGTTTTGATGTGCCATGTCCCGAGAATTTTTTCACTACTATAGAACGGAGCTCGTCCGATTTTGTTGTGTGGAGTCAGGTATATTATACCTGTCCTAGGCACGATATGGTCATCCACAATGTCAAGCATTCGTCGATTGTCGGCTCCTGTCACAAACTCTTCCAGTCGGCTGTTATAGTTGTTTTTCTTTACTTCAAACACAGCATCCTTGCCTTGTTGACGGACAATGGACTTTATCATGGCATCCTTTTTCAGGGTAACTTTGTTACCACGCTCCGACAGTATCTTCTCCGCCTTTTTCATGTAGTCAAACAATGACTGGTACTTATAGTCTCCTGTGTAGGGTTCCATACCACAGTATTCTGTGATGACGGGCAGGTTCGTACGGATAACGCTGAGATGCTTGGGCTTAACCTCCTGACCGCGTTTAGCCTCGTCGTTCATTGTTTCCAGTTGTGACTGTAGCTCATACAGGAATCCCATGTTGTAGAACTGTGTTTCCTGTCGTTCCTTGTCCATCTCGAAATATGGACGTTCGTAGTCATTGTCCGTGAAAACGGTTACAGCCAGTGCTTCATAGCTCCATCTGGAAGGAATCAAGTCACCTATCAGTGGTACATTACCCGTTTTGCTGTTCGGTGTCAGATCCGAGAAACTTACCACAAGTCCGCACAGCAGAATCTGCGGAATGAGCAGTAGCGGAATGCTGATGTAGATGGCCACAATCGAGTTGAGACACTGCGACAGTAGTAGTCCTGTCAGGTTCGCAAGCCATGCTGTGGCAAAAAGAATCAGCCACCAGGTTCCAAACAATCCATGCAAGCCCATGATGGCGTTACCAGTCAAGATGAAAAGGAACGTCTGAAGCAGTGATACCACAGCCATGAAGACAATCTTCGACCAGATATAGCTACCGTATGACAATTGCAGGAATTTTTCTCGCTTCAGCAGTGCACGATCCTTGATGATCTCCTCTGCGCTGCCGCTCATACCGATGAATGTAGCCACGATGACAGCCATAAAGAAGTAACTTACCAGGTTCTTGTTGTCCATGACACTATAGCCCTCTGGCGGGGCATAGCGCGTCAGCATACTACAAATCACAGCCAGTAACGGTGCTTCGAGCAGGGCAATACACAGGTATTGCACATTGGTAATCTTCGTCTTCAGGTTTCGCTGCAGGAATATCATGAACTGCTTGAGTTTGCCGGGCTTCTTCTGGTCCGATGGTGGTACGTCACATTTCTTGGGAGCATCCATCTGCGGTCGCTGTTCCAGATAGCGTTCATGCCACTCTTGAGGAGTCATTTTTCTCTTGTCCGACATCTCACCGCTGTTGCTGATTTCCTTGTCGTCGATGATGTTCAGGACAATCTCCGGATTCACGTTCCCGCAAGTCGGGCAGGCGCTTGTCTCTGCGTCAGCATAGCAGGCCGCTTCCTTGAAGTAGGTGATGGCGTCAATGGGATTGCCGTCGAACACGGGATAGCCGCCTTTATCCAGCAGCCATAAACGGTCAAACAGCTTATAGACATCACTCGATGGCTGGTGAATGTTCACCACCACGAGCTTTCCCTTGTAGGTCTGTTCCTTGAGCAGGTTGACCACCTTTTCCGTATCAGCCGATGACAAGCCTGATGTCGGTTCGTCCAGGAAGAGTACCGCAGGCTCCCTGATCAGCTCCAACGCAATGTTCAGTCGTTTACGCTGACCACCAGAGATGTATTTGTTGATAGGCGATCCCACCTTCAGGTCTTTCGCTGCATCAAGTCCCAGGTCCTTCAGTGTCTTCATGACACGTCGGTTGGTCTCCTCCTCCGTGAGACTTGCAAAGCAAAGCCGCGCTGTATAGTATAGGTTCTGATATACCGTCAGTTCCTCAATGAGCAGGTCGTCCTGTGGCACGAAGCCGATAAGGTTTTTCGCTTCCTGCTCTTGAATATCGTGTCCGTTGATGGTGATAGTGCCTTCCTGTGGCATTAGACTACCGTTCAAAAGCGACAGCAGGGTCGTCTTTCCTGTTCCAGAACCACCCATGATAGCCACCAGTTCTCCACTGTGCAGGTTAAAACTGAGGTCATGCATGCCGTTATCGCTCTGCGGGAAACGGAAGTTGATGTCACGACCGCAGAACTCCACGTACTTGTCATTAACGTTAACGTGATCGTTATCCGTTATCATTGAGTAATACAACGTCTTGCCCATGACACCCTTCAGTACACTGCTTTGCAGCCATACCTGATAGGCACCAGGCAATACCGGTACGTCGTTGAGCAGCACGCGGTCGGTTCCTTCGTAGGTGAAAACAAGGGTTCCCTTGACTTTCAGCGTTTTCAGCACCCCGTCGAAACCTTCTGGCTTCAATAGCTTTACATGCTTTGTCGGTCGGCCATTGACGAAGTCCTCGAAGTCAGTCAGTAATTGTTCTCCCACGCCCAGCTTCTCAGCCATTAGTTTGAACATGGGGGAACTACCTTTACAGAACTCCATAATACGCAACAGCAGCATGGCCTCTTCTTTGGCACTGATCTTACCATGCAAATTATCACAAATTGCAGCCACTACCATCTTCGCATCCAGATTGTCGCTCATTTCATAAGCACCCCGCATGTCACTGTATAGTTCCATGTAGGACTCAAGATTTCTGATGCCAAAATGATGACGCAAATAGTCCACGAGCAATGCCTTCGCCCGTGTCTCATCCACATTCTCCTCCTTGCCAAACAATGCAAAAAGGCTTAGGAAACTGGAAAGTACAATGTCTGTCATCTTAGTAAATCGCCACAAAAGTAACATAAAAAATAAAAAAATAAAAAAATAAAAAAATAAAAAAGGTTAAGCAACAGCAAAATCTTTAAACTTTAAACTCTAAACTCTAAACTTTTCCTTACCTTTGCGGAAAAATAAAACGTTGGAATTATGAAAATAACTATTCTTGAGCGTGACGGTGAGCAGGTAGCTCAGTTAGAAGGTCGTCTTGATACGTCTGCTTCAACACAGGCAGAACAAGATATGCAACCATTATATGAAACCACGTCTCGTGTCATTGTCCTTGATTGTACTCAGCTACAGTACATCTCCTCATCAGGACTTCGATTGTTTCTTGGACTGTTGAAAGCTTCTAAGCCCAAGGGTATTCGTGTTGTTATAACAGGACTGAATGAAAGTCTGCGTCAGGTTTTTGCTATGACGGGATTTACCAGTCTCTTTGAATTTAGGTAATATTTCTTTCTAGAAATAAAGAAAAAGGGCAGCCGTTCGTAAGAATGGCTGCCCTGCTTATTTACCACTTGACCAGTATCCTGAATACTTTTCCTGGACTTTCGGCCCATTGCTGCATGGCATCGGAGGCCTGTTCAGGTACGACCTCGAGGCTAATGAGTCGGTCAACGGGACAGGTCCCGCGCTCCAAATAGTGGATGACAGCACGGAAGTCGCTGGGCTGTGCGTTACGTGAGCCACGGATATCGAGCTCTTTTTGTACGAAATACTTAGTCTGGAAAGATACCTCTGTCTTGGCATAACCGATGCAGATGACACGGCCCGTGAAGGCTACTTCATCAACGGCCATCTGGTATGTGGCAGGGCTTCCTACGGCTTCAATGACCACGTCAGGTCCGAAACCAGAGGTAATTTCCAGCAGACGGGCGTGAACGTCCTCGGTACGGGTGTTGATGGTGTAGGAGGCACCCATCTCATGAGCCAATGTCAGCTTCTCATCATCGATGTCAGCGGCAATGACGGTGGCACCACGTTGGGCAGCACGTACAACAGCACCCATGCCTACCATGCCACATCCGATGACCATGACCACATCAATGTCCGTCACCTGCGCACGGCTCACGGCATGGAAACCTACGCTCATCGGTTCTATGAGAGCGCAGGTTCGTGGTGTGAGGAGACCTGCGGGAATCACCTTCTCCCAGGGCAGTGCGATGTATTCGCACATGGCGCCCCAGCGCTGTACGCCGAGTGTCTCGTTATGCTGGCAGGCGTTGACGCGACCATTACGGCATGAGGCACACTTCCCGCAATTAGTATAGGGGTTGACGGTGACCGTCATACCCGGCTTCAGACCCTCGGGCACGTTCTTGCCGATGCCGACAATGGTTGCACCCACCTCATGGCCCGGTACTACGGGCATCTTCACCATAGGATTGCCTCCGCGGAACGTATTGAGGTCGCTGCCGCAGAATCCTACGTAATCCATTTTCAAAAGTACTTCTTCGTCACCCATCTGGGGCTCGGCCATCTCAATGACTTTCATGACGGATGGCTCGCTGATTTGTATTGCTTTCATTGTTTTTAGCCCCCTAAGTTAGGGGGATAGGGGTCTGAACGACCACCTGTTTAATGTTATACTATATATTACTATTTAAATACAATCTATGTTTGCTCAGACCCCTAACTTTGGGGACTTAGATGATAGCTCCTCCATCCATAGACCAAGATGATGAGGAAACAGAAGAGAGGGAGAATGAATGACATGTTGACGGCAGGGAAGCTCATGATGGTCTGCTGGTCGATGATAAAACCCTGCAGCGGGGGCAATATGGCACCACCGACAATGGCCATGACCAAAAAGGCTGCACCTAACGTGGTGTCGGTACTATCAACGTTTTCAAGGGCTATACCATAGATGCTGGGGAACATGATGGACATGAACAGGCTGATGAGCACCAATGAGTAGAGACCCGCCATGCCGTCCAAGCAGATGGCTCCGATGGTAAACACCGATGCACCGACGGCAAAGACTGCAAGCATCAGACGCGAACTGAAGAACTTCATCAGGTATGTTCCGACGAAACGTCCCGTCAAATTGAGCGACATGGCTACGATATTGAACACCTGTGCCTTGGCCCAGCTGATGCCTAAGCGCTCTGCATACTGAATGATGAAAGTCCAGCACATAATCTGTGCACCGACATAGAAAAACTGCGATATCACGCCATAGCGATAGTTGTGGTTCTTCCAAAGGTTATGGAGCGTCTGTCCGACAGACCTTTTTTCTACACTCTCTGCTTCTTCCTGCCTGATTCCTTCTGGCATCTTCTTGAATGCGAAGATAACCAGGACGGCGAGTACCACCAGACCGATGACAATATAAGGAGTGCGTATGGCAGCCAAGTCATGCACACGGATATCGGCTTTCTCGGCAACACTCTTGGCAGCGAAAGTCAGCTGCCCCATCACGTCACGCTCGTCAGACAACAGATTCGGCAGCACCAGGAACGATGCCACGGCCATACCCGTCAGCGAACCGACAGGATTGAAGGCCTGTGCCATGTTCAGACGACGCGTACTCGTTTCCTTGGCTCCCAGTGAGAGGATAAAGGGATTGGCAGTGGTTTCTAAGAATGCCAATCCGAAGGTCAGAATGTAGAGCGAGAAACAGAAGAACGTGAAGCTTTGCATGGAAGCGGCAGGCATTGAGAGAATGGCACCTGCAGCATAGAGGGCCAGTCCAACAATTATGCCACTCTTATAGCTGTATTTGCGTATGAACAATGCGGCTGGGATGGCCATGGTTGCATAGCCTCCGTAGAAGGCAAATTGTATCATTGAGGCTTTGAAGTTGGACAGTTCCATCACCGTCCTGAAAGCGGCCACCATAGGATTGGTGAAGTCGTTGGCAAAGCCCCAGAGGGCAAACAGCGATGTGACAAGAATAAACGTCACAAGGTATTTCTTCTCAATAAGTTTCGGTTTCATATCTTTCATACTGGCATATTATTCTGACATATTCTTAATATAAGGAAGCTCTATCAGGTTCTGGAAACCATAGAAAGTGCGGGCATTCTCGCCAAGCAGCAGGCGTTTGTCAGCATCGGACAGTTCCTTGCTCTTCACGATGAAGTCGTACGACATGCGGTAGGTGATGGCCGTGATGGTACGTGGATAGTCGCTGCCCCACATCAGTTTCTCCATACCCACCAGCTCTGCCGCTTCACGAATGGCTCGAACTGCCGAGGGGTAGGGGTAGAACTCCGAGTTGTAAAGCCAGGTGATACCACCCGATTCTATACGTACGTTCTCATGGCGGGCCAAGAGTACCTCGTTTCGCCAGCGTGGGTCCTCCCATGGTGGGGTGACTGGCGGATTGGCCATGCCGAAATGACCGATGGCGATGTGCAGACGGGGACACTCGCTGATGACCTCTTGTAGTTCGCTGACCTGACGGTCGCTGTCCGCCAGACACATGGAGAGTACCATGCCCTTCTCCTCCATCAGTTTGAAAACTGGCATGAGGTTGGTCAGCGGTTCGGTCATACGATGTCCTGGGTAGGCGATACCCTTCAGTCCTGCCTGGATGACTGACTGTGCCTCTTCCATGTTCCATGCCATGCCCATGCAGAAGAAGCGGTCTGGATACTGGCGTTGCACTTGTTTCAGGTATTCATTTTGGCAACCGTCAATCAGTTCCTGGACCACGACGGCTGCTGACACCTGCGCGTAGTCCATGTTGGAAAGGAATACCTCGGCAGAGTTGATGCCGTCTGTCATGAAGGGGGGGAGCATCTGCACCTCCTCGTCCAGGAAGATGGAACGTCCGTTTTTCAGGGAACGGATGACCTTTCCGTTCACCGTGGTGTCTTGTCGGAGCCACAGATGGCTGTGGGCATCGATTATGAGTTTTTCCATCTGACAAACATTTGGTCACCAATGATACGCTGCACTTCCTTAGCCAGTTCTTCGTCCATAGGTTCGTTGACGTAGTTGATGTTCTTCAGCACGTTATCGGGATTGGCACTGCTGAAGAGTGTCGTGGCAATGCGTGGGTTGAGACTCGTAGAGAACTGAATGGCCAGTTTCTCGATGGGATAACCTTGCTGCTGACAAAAGGCGGCAGCCTTGGCACAGGCTTCCTTCAGGTCCTTGGGTGCCGGATGCCAGTCGGGGGCGCCTCGTTGTGAAAGCAGTCCCATAGACAGTGGCGAGGCATTGATGACACCTACACCATGCTGCTCGAAGAATCCGAGATAGTCGGCAAGCAGTGTGTCGTTGAGGCTGTAATGGCAGAAGTTCAGAATGCTTTCCACCCTGTTCCCGCTATCGTTTCCGTTAACATGTTCTACTACCCATTTCAGGTTCTCAGGCTGCAGGTCGGTAATGCCAACGTGACCTACAATGCCCTTCTCTTTCAGACTGAAGAGGGCAGGTAACGTCTCATCGACTACCTTCTGTAAACCACCCTCCAGCGAAGCTTGGAACTCGATGTCGTGTACGTTAATCAAGTCGATGTAATCTACATGCAGGCGCTCCATACTCTCATAGACGCTTTCTATGGCACGTTGTCCGCTATAGTCCCACGTGTTCACTCCGTCCTTGCCGTAGCGGCCTACCTTCGTCGAGAGGTAATACTTGTCACGGGGTATGTCCTTGAGTGCCTTGCCTAAGACGGTCTCTGCCTTCAGATGCCCGTAGTAGGGTGATACGTCAATAAAATTAATACCGTTATCTATTGCCGTATGCACGGCACGGATACCTTCTTCTTCGCGGATGCTGTGGAACACGCCGCCTAATGACGAGGCTCCAAAAGCGAGGTTCGCCACCCGCATACCAGTCTTTCCAATTTCGTTGTATGTCATATCTTTTTGTTTTTGCCTGCAAAGATACAACAAATCAGCGATATCCACCTTCGGCTGACGTAACAAAGAATTTGGGATATGTTACATACAAAACGTAACATATCCCAAACTCACGACAAAAACCGATATCTTTAGAAATCAATCTGCATGCCGAGGCCAAGCACACGATTGG
>LXOW01189558.1_pt1 | contig 12724 bp, 14 predicted proteins | sample 1368591 | NCBI WGS metagenome assembly LXOW01 (sample SAMN04884650, study PRJNA319009) | bovine gut metagenome | isolation source: Cow rumen | host: Bos taurus | place: Italy: Legnaro (PD) | collected 2014-07-09
TCGAAGCCACTGAGGCAATCGACCATATCGAAATCTTCGACATTGCTGGAGCTAGGGTCTACAGCCAGAAGAATTGCTCCGAAAAAATGGAAATCCAGACGGCCGACCTACCCGCTGGCACCTACGTCATCCGCATGACGATGCAAAACACCATCGAGGTTAGAAGGTTCGTTAAGAAATAAACAATTGTAGAGACGTGCTATGGTGCGTCTCTACATTTTTTTTCGTTTTCAGAAGGTGTCGGAGTGGCTGCCGCGCGGCTCTGGTTGACAATCCAAACGCCCGTGAAGACCAACACCATGGCCACGATTTTCTTCCAGGTGAGGTGGTCCAAGCCAATGATGATGCTGATGAGCGTCGCGATGATGGGCTGCACATAATTATACATGCTGACCAAGGTGGGACGCAGCCGTTTCTGCCCGACAGGGATCAGGAAATAGGCGACGAAAGTGGCGAAAAACACCACAAAGGCCACCTGCCACAGCACCTTGCTTTCCATCTGTCCGAAGGGGACGTGGATGAGGTGCTTTGCATTGAATGGAAGTGCCATCAGCATGGAGAAAAGGAACATCCATTTCATGAAGGTGACCACGTTGTATTTCGTGATCAACGGGCGGAAGATGCCAAGATAAAGTGCGAAGGTTAAGCCGTTGACGACTACCAAAACGATGCCTAAAGGTTTCGTTTCGGAGGCACCGCCGCCCAGTCCCACGGAGTTGAAAATCAGGAACAAAACTCCCGCCAAGCTCACCAATACACCACCGATTTTCTTGAAGGTAATCGGCTCTTTCAGGGCGATGGCCGCCACTAACATGGTCAATATGGGCGTACAGGTATTGGTGATGCTCGTGTCGATGGAGGTCGTCATGGTGATGGCCTTCAGGAAGCTAATCTGCGTGAGATACAAGCCTAGCATGGAAGCTATGAAGATTTTCGGCAAATCTTTCAACGCCACCTTTTCCTTGGGCATGAAGAGAGAAAGCAGCCAAAACAAGGCTGTGGCTCCCGTTGCCCGAAGGCAAAACAAATCCATAGGTGTCAACACCTGCGCATTGGAGATGTTCTTGCAGCAAACGATGTTGAACCCAAAGATGCAGTAGGCGCAGAAACACGCCAGATGTCCGACAAGTGTAGAAGACTTATTCAATCCAATAAATGTAATTTTTCTTGCGTGGCATTGCCTCAGGATAGTCGCCTTTCATATAGCCTAGCACACAGTTGCCAATGCCTTCGTATTTCTCGGGGATACCGAGGTCGCGTAGCAGTTGCTTGCCTTCCTCAATCATGAAGACCTCACGGGCACGGTGTACCCAACAGCAGCCCAAACCTTTGGCATGTGCCGCGTTGAGCAGGTTGCCCATCACGAGGACACCATCCTCTTTCCAAGTGTATACCGAAGTGTCGGCTAACACCACTAGCACCACGGGGGCACCGAAGAAGGGGTCGAAATCGTCACGCCCGATGACGACAGAGTTGAGTCGGCTCAGCTTGTCGCGTATCTCGCGGTTGGTGACAGCAAGGATGATGGCACTTTGGCGGTTTTTGCCCGAGGGTGCATTCATGCCCGCCTTCAAGATGTCTTCAATCACATCGCGGGGGGGCATCTCGTCGGTATAGCTACGCACGCTGCGGCGCGTCATTAGGTCTTGAAGAGTGGCTTCCATAGTTTTTCTGTGTTTGAAAGTGCAAAGGTACATATTATTTTTGCAATTTTGCAGCCCAATTGAAAAATTGGTTATTGAGCTTGTCGAAATAATGCAAAAAATCTATGTCATAGCGAACAAGATGCGGCAATATGTCCTGCCCATCGCCATCATTTTAGGGCTGCTGTTACATGAATATTGTGCGGCTTTCAGTGTGGTAGTGCCCTATGTTATCTTCACCATCATCCTATTGACATTCACCGCTGTCGACATCACAAAACTGCGTTTCAAGCCCTTGTTCGTATGGATTATCCTATTTCAAGTGGTGGTAAGTATTGGCGGTTATGCTTTACTTAAGCTATTGGGTGTCAACGAAATCATTGCCGAGGGTGTTTTGATAGGCGTGCTTTGCCCCGTGGCTGCCGCGGTGGCGGTGGTCAGTACCATGCTCGGTGCCGACCGCAACACGGTAACTTCCTACACCGTCATTGGCAATTTGGTCGTGTCCGTTGTCGCACCGATCTATTTTTCCTTTATCGGCGTGAATCAGGACGTTCCCTTCCTTGAGTCTTTCCTGCATATCCTTAGGCGTATCGGCACCGTCATCGGCTTGCCGTTTTTCGTGGCCCTGGCCTTGCAACTCTTGTGGCCCAAAGCCAACAAAGCCATAAGCCGATATAAAGGCTTATCTTTCTATCTATGGGCTCTAGCTTTGTTCCTTACCTTGGGGCAAACCATACATTTTATTTTCCTCAACGGCAAAGGCAATTGGGACAGCATCCTTTGGCTTGGCATTTCGGCTTTGTTGTTCTGCATTATCCAGTTCGGTTTGGGCAAATGGATTGGACACAACTACGGCGACACTATCGCTGGAGGCCAATTGTTAGGGCAGAAAAACTCCGCTATGGGCATTTGGATGGCCAACCATTATCTACATCCTTTGGCTTCGGTCTATTTGGCTTTCTATTCCGTTTTCCAGAACCTGTTCAACAGCTGGCAGATTTGGTACTTCGGCAGGCATAAAAAGCAGTAGAGACGGTGTCGCGCCGTCTCTACATAATTCTGGGAAAGACCAGGATATTACAGTGAACTATAAGCCGGCGAGAAGGTGTCGCCAAGGCTGACATCGCCCGTGGTGAGGCCTTTCTTCAGCCAGCGGGAACGCTGTGCCGAGGTGCCATGGTTGAAGGTCTCGGGCATGGTGCGGCCGTAGGCCTGCTTCTGCAAATAGTCGTCACCGATTTTGGCGGCAGCGTTGAGGGCTTCCTCGATGTCGCCGTCTTCGAGCGATCCGAACATCGCATTGTCGTTGTAAGCCCACACACCAGCGAAGAAGTCGGCTTGTAGCTCAAGGCGTACACTGGTTTGGTTGTAGCCCTGCGTGTCCCTGCCATATCGAGCCATCTGCTCATGGGCTTGGCCGAGGATGCCGAGCTCATTCTGCACATGGTGACCCACCTCATGGGCGATGACATAGGCGTAGGCGAAGTCGCCATCGGCACCAATCTGCTTTTTCATGCTTTTGAAAAATTCAAGGTCGAGATAAACTGTTTTGTCGGCAGAGCAATAGAAAGGTCCGCTGGCCGAGGTGGCGTTACCACAACCCGAACTAACAGCATCGCTGAAGATAACCATCTTGGGCGGATTGTAGGTGCGCCCCATCTTCTTGAATTCCTTGTCCCACACGTCTTCGGTTCCGGCAAGGATGCGCTTGCAGAACGTCATCAGTTCTACATCAACTTGGCTGTAGTCGGTGCCATCGTCGACATACTCCGTTGTGGCGCCTGGCTGCTGCATTTGTTCCATGACAGCGCTCGGGTCGCCGCCCATAAACATGACAATCAAAGCGATAATAATACCGCCAATACCTAAGCCACCTGCTGCGGCAGCGGTCTTTTTACCACGGCGGTCTTCCACGTTGGTACTTTCTCTTCTTCCTTCTAATTTCATGATGATTTGTTTTTATGAATTGTTGAATGCAAAAATAGGGAAAAAAGTAAAAAAGCATCCTTTTTTACAAAAAATCTGTACTTTTGCCTTGTTGAAACATTAACTGACAACTCCAAACTAACAACTGATATGAAAGCATTCGTTAACGACACTGAGGTGCGCACGTATTACGGCGCGAAAGTGAAATCAGTGGTGCTCGCCTATTGCAGAGCCAACAACCTGCCCATGAGACTGGAACACGTCCAAGTGAAAGACGCATACGGTAACATCGTCGACCTCGATGGTTCGTTGCGTGCCAATTCAAGAATCTATGTAAAATTTTGAACGCCATGAAGACATTTTTTAAACTCACTATGATGGCTTGTGCCTTCGTGTGTCTCCTTTCGGCATGTGATACTAAGCCGAAGGAGCAAAAGATTTTTATTCTGTCGACTAACGACATGCATGCCAACATCGACAGCTTCCCGAAGATGGCCGCCCTTGTTGATAGCTTGCGTGCCGTCCATCCCGACCTGCTGCTTTTTAGTGCCGGAGACAACCGTTCGGGCAACCCTATCAACGACCGCTTTGTCGAGCATGACACACTCAAGCCCGCGAAACCCATGTATGAGCTGATGAACGCTGTTGGTTTCGATCTGTCATGTTTCGGCAACCACGAGTGGGATGGCGGCCCAATTGCCTTGCGCGATGTTTTGGGCTGGGCTAAGTTTCCCTTTGTGTGCGCCAACGTCACTTTCGACGACACCTTGCAGATGCCCAATGTGCATCCATACGTCATTTTTGAGCGCGACGGCTTGAAGATCGGTGTCATTGGTGGCATTCAATTGGGTGAAAACGGCTTGCCCGACTTCCATCCCGACAACGCTGGCGGCTCGCATTTTGTGCCCCTCGATGAGGTGCTGCAATCCTACATTGACGAGCTGAAAGACTGCAATGCCGTGTTCCTCCTTTCGCATTGCGGCTATGAGGAAGACCGCGAGACGGCGGAGAAATTCCCGCAACTTGCCGCCATCTTCGGTGGCCACAGCCACACCCGCGTGGCCGAGAAACAACTCGTCAACGGTGTGATGGTTACCCAAGCCGAAGCAAAAGTCAAGTATCTGACTTTGAGTACCTTCACGTTTTCCAATGGTGTGTTGGTCGACAAGGAGATGGAGTTACTTTCCATCAAGGACTTCCCGAAACGCGATGAAAAGGTGCTAGACATGGTGAATGAATACAATAGCAACGAGTATTTCCGCAAGGTGATCACCACCAACATGACGCCTATCGAAAGCTACGAGTCGTTGGGCTGCATGATGACCGATGCCATCCGTTACACCACTGGCGCCGACATGGGCTTCCAGAATCCTGGTGGCGTGCGTTTCGATACCCTCTCGGTCCGCCCCGTGACGCTGAAGGACATCTTCGCCCTCGACCCCTTCGACAATGAAATAATCGCTTATACCCTCACTGGACAGGAAATCATCAACCTGATGAAGACGTGCTTCACCACCGACGGAGGCCCCATGTACTGCTCGGGCTGCTCCTATACATATAAGGTGGACGACAACGGCGAGATGACCGATATCGAGGTGAAGCTTGAAAACGGCAAGCCCTTGGATCTCAATGCCAAGTACAACATCGTGATGAACAGCTATATGTCCACAGTGTTCGATTATGAGCATGAGGACGAGGGGCATACCACCTTCCGTAGCTCCAATGAATTGATGCTGGAATATTTGGCTGAGCATCCGGAGATTGATTATGGGAAAACCACAAGGGTGACGGAGGAATGATATTTGGCACGGTTTTGGTTGTTGTATAGGGTGAACACATAAATGAAATGTCAAACCCTTAAAACAATCGCAACTATGAAAGCCAAGAACATCCTGATGACCCTCCTGCTGGCAGTAGGAGCCATCGCAGCAAAAGCAAGTGGTTATCCACCTGAACTCGCCTTGGTATCACAGCCGGTGATGGTGTACAACCACAGCTCAATCACAGTCTACTATGACGTGGAGAACATCGGAGACTACACCTATAGGGGTTATGTCTCTATCTTCCTCGATCCTGACTACGGTTACATCTACGACGAAGAATACGTGAAAGTGCGTCCTGGACGCATCAAGAGAATCGCCCTGGAAATCCCGCTCCGTCGTATCGACAGAAGGCGCACCTTCACCATCATGCCTTACTACGAACTGGGCGATGAACTCTACAGCTTCACCACCTTCGAGTACTTCGACCCCATCCGCTTCTACTGGGATGGGCCGCGCACCGAGCACTGGGTGGTCATCACGGTGCCTCCGTGCCTCCGCTACTACCACCGTCCGGGCAGCTACCGCTACTACTACGACGGCTTCCGTCCGCCGATGCACGCCCACGGCCCTGGAATGCCTCCTCCGATGGATCCGATGCACCACACTTACGGTTACCACTACAGCATTGGTGGCTATCCTGCCACGCACCCCGAATGGAGCAATAACAACGAAATGCCCAAGCCCAACAACAACGTGGCCCCCAGTGCAACGGTGAGACCTAACGGCAACGCGGGTAGCATGAGTTCGGCTAGCAACAGCGGTGGCAACAACACACCCGCTCCCAACAGCGGAAGCTCTAGCGGCAGGGTCAGCCGTCCGAGCGGCTCCAACAGCAGCGGCACCTCGCGCCCCAGCAGCGGAAGCTCTAGCAACGTCAGCCGTTCCTCCAGCAATACTGGCAGCAGTGCACGCCCAAGCGGTACAGGCACCTCGCGCCCCAGCAGCGGAAACTCCAGCAGTAGCGTCAGCCGCCCCTCCGGCACCAGCTCTAGCAGCAGCGCACGTCCGAGCAGCACTAGCAGCTCCAACAGAAGCTCCAGCTCCAGCAGTAGCGTACGCCCGAGCACGAGCAACACACGCTCAAGCACTACGAGTAGCTCAAGCAGCAGCACTTCCAGAAGCTCCAGCGCCACCAGTGGCAGCCGTAGCGGCTCCAGCGCAGGACGCAGATAACGCTAACAATCTCACTGAAAATCGAGGGTGACTTTCGGGTCGCCCTCGATTATTTGTGTTTTTTATCCTCTAAGGTTTCAAGGATGGCTCCAACCATATTGTAGGCACCGTCGTATACATCTTTTATTGTAGCATCCAGCATATAGGCGGGCGTGGTGAAGACCAACAATTCGTTGTCGGCACACACATCGCCATGCTCGGTCTGCACATGGTAGGCACCCATCTTGCGGATGTTGTCGGCATCGGCTGTGCCTTCGTTGCCTAAGGTGACACACACGCCTGGCAGCAGCTTGGCGAGCATCACGGGAGCGATGCACATGGCTCCGATGGGCTTGTTGGCCTCACGTGTCTCGATAATGGCACGGGCTACGTCGGGCTGCACTTCCATGTCGGCACCTTTGTAGGCGTAGTCGCACAGGTTCTTGGCCACACCATAGCCGCCGCTGAAGAGCAGGCCATCATAGTCGGCAGCCTTGTATTCCTCAACGGGGAGGATTTTGCCACGAGCCAAGCGTGCGGCTTCGGTGAGGATGTTGCGCTTGGCGTTGGTGACTTTCTTGTCCGTCAGGTGGTCGATGACCTCGGTCTGCGGACGGTCGGGGGCAAAGCATTGGTATTCACAATGATGCTGTTCGAGGGAGAGCAACAGCGTAATGGCTTCGTTGATTTCGCTGCCGTCCTTGCGACCGCAGCCAGCTAAGATTACTGCAAATTTTTTCATATTGGTGGAAATAATTAATAACTATGTTGAAAAATTCAATTTGAGGCAAAAATAAGAAAAATAATTGTAAATTTGCCCCGTAGTTTGCTGCTTGTCAAATATAGGCATGTGGGTGAACGAAAGACATATTGAGAAGACGTTAGACTGACGTTTTATCTGCGGCTTGTTCGAATCTCGCAAATTCACACCACCACACGATAAAGCAATGGCTGACGTCCATGGCATTAATAGCACCTGCTCATTTAGGTGTTGTTAAGGGCGTGGGCTTCGGTATTGCTTATTCTTGGTGGAAGGGCAATGCGAGAGCCTGAACAAGCGGGATAAGCAAGGACAGGATTCCCGCGCTTTTTCTTTATGTTTCAATGAAACAAGACAACTAAACTTCGGTATCAGGGAGTCTGCCGAGAAAAGAAAAGCGGACAACTTTGGCCATGAACGACATCCATTTCGGCAACATGATTCTCGGAGAGTTGCGCAAACAACGCTATAGTGTGGCGTGGTTTGCCAAGGAAATGGGTAGCGACCGCAGCAATATGTACAAACTGCTTGAACGGCAGCATCTTAATTCCGAATTCATTTTGAGAGCTGGCAAATTGCTTAACCACGACTTTTTCGGTGATGCATCCAAGATTTTCGTTGAAAGCATGTCCGAAAGAGTCTGACTTGTGGTAAATCTAACAACATTTTGTAGTAATATCAACGACAAGGTGTTAAGGCCTGTTTGGATGATTAGTCTTTTCTTTGCAATTAAAAATAATATCAACGATAAATTAAATAACAAACAAAATTTCAACGTATTATGAAACACATCTACCGAAATGTCATCATTTGTCTGCTCATTGGTGCTTCTTTTATCGGATGCAACAAGAAGGTGGACATTCAAAACCCCAATGTTTCAATCGTCTCCGAAGAAGGCTTTACCACAGGAGAAAAGCACTTGTTTACAGGAACGACCGTAAAGTATGGGTTTAATGCAACCTCTAACGCCCAAACTGCCGAAAACCTGGTCAAATTCCAAGTGTTTGTTGCCCAAGCTGGAGGGGAATGGATTTATGACACCACTTTTGTTCTAAATAATCAAGACAACTTCTATACAGAAGGAGAGTTTACTTTCGTAAGATTAGGCGATTGGAGAATTGGTGGTCGCGCTTTTGATGCAGCCGGCAATTGGAACACTGCCTATATTGATATCCACGTGCAAGAAGACATGGAAGAACCATTTACATGGCAACAAATTGGGCAAGACTCTGTTACAGGTTTCGGCGAATATGGTCTGCTATGGCTTGATAGGGAGATCGTTGACAGTGTAAGTGTAGCGCTTGACACCATCAACCTTTTGCCAGCTGACGATTCGATTTCGCTCTACCTGTTTGATATGGCAAAATGGGGAGAAATCGACACCTACGATGGCAAAGACGCTTTATTCAAGGACATCAAGAAAAATCCCAAAAACTATAAAGACAATAAAATAAGCTCCTACAACATCTTTGCTAACAAAGAAGCTGTAACCTACAACGAAGTAATTGCTGTGATGAATGAACACAAAAATGGAGAGAATCTTTTGCTTCTCATCAGCAATTCCTATTCAGAAAACTACAACGACAATGGATTAAGGCATTTGACCGTAAACGGAAAACTGAAATAAAGTAGTAACTTTTTCTAATCGTAGAGGCCGCATCATATCCAAATGCGGCCTCTACCATCTAAAACCGAAGTGCCTGATGGGATAGAACTGGGCAAATACAAGATGAAAATGCATAGAAACATATTATTAGCCGTCATCTTATTGTTTTCAGCGGGTGTAGTCACGGCACAAGACGTAATCCTAAAAAAGGACAACACCACGGTTTTGAGCAAGGTGCTTGAAATCACAAGCACGGAGATCAAGTATAAGAAATGGAGCAACCAAGAGGGACCGACTTATTCGATTAACCGTTCAGAGGTGACGCGCATTAATTTCCAAAACGGAGACGTGGAGCAGTTCACAGAACAAAATGTGCCTGTAACACCTCCTCAACAGACCGTTGTAACCCATCCTGAAGTTCAGGCTGCGCCAATACAGCCTCAGCCCCAAACTGAATCTAAGCCTGAAAAGCCAAAATCGCCTTACGCCAGAAGTCGGATGCAGTTTTCGCTGAATGGCGGTGTGGCTATCCCTGTGGGAAAGTTTGGAACGACAGCTAAAACATATAACAGTTTAGTTGATTTTTGTGCACCATTTCAAATTTTCTCAGAAAACACTGGAACTAGTAGTCAGGTTGGAGTAGGCGCAGCCAAAACGGGATTTAGTGGCTCTATGAAACTTCATATGCCTTTCTATGAAAGAGGGAAAAGCATTATTGGTGTTCCATTGAAATTTAATATTCTTTTTAATGGAATTATGGATTCTGAAAAGCAAGCATATAAATCAATTATAGAACCCGCACTTTCGGAAACATTAAACGAAGAGTATGGTGTTTATGCTTTTGATTTCAAAGTTAGCGAATTCTCTCGTTATTGGATTTTTTCTATTATGACGGGTATAGATTATACGTATTACATTAGCAAACCATTCGCCTTGTTTGCTGAAGGCACCATGGGTTTGAGCATTAATCATGTCACATCTACGCAATTGCAAAATCGGTTGGGCGGAACCTACATTGCCCAATATTCTGTTTATTCCATGAAAGAGTTTAATTTCAACTACAATACAAAAGCAACCTTTGCCTATGAAATAGGTGGAGGTGTTTTGTTGTTCAACCATCTCAGCATTGGCGTGTTCTATATGGGCAACAGCCCGGTTCAATTATCATATAATATTGATGCGGCAAATATCTCAGACGGACCGGATATGCTTGCACAAAAGCTCCAAGTATCCGCACTAAGCATACAACTAGGCGTTCATTTCTAATTTGCAAACAGTAAAACCATAAAAATGAAAGCATTAAATAGATTATTCGCGACTCTGTTTCTGCTTTGCATAGCGGGAATGGCCACAGCTCAAGACGTGATTGTCATGAAAGACCAATCCACGATAATGAGCAAAGTGCTGGAAATCACCAGCACAGAAATCAAATACAAAAAATGGAACAACCAAGACGGACCAACGTATTCCATCAACCGCTCCGAGGTTGTGAGTATCAACTATGAAAATGGAGAAGTAGAGATTTTTAACGAAACCACAAATAGCCGACCGAATACATATCCACAGCAAACGCAGAACAACCCCAAAGGCTACATGGAAGCATTGGTTAGTTTTCCAGCAGCCATGAAACTCGATGGCAAAAGATTGACCGACGAAGAACTCCGAGGCCTCATCGATGAGCAAGGTTATCAACTTTATCTAAAAGGCAAACGGAAATCAAATGCTGGCGAAGTGGTTGGTATTATCGGATTAGTACCATTTCTAGGTGCAACTGGCGTCTTATTAAGCTATCCAAGATTCGACCCACAAAATAGACCTTCTGTCTTGAAAGCATCATTAATAACATTAGGAATTGGAAGCGCCTTGTTGGTTCCTGGATTAGTGCTGTCCATTTCTGGAGGAAGCGATTTGAGAAATGTGGCTGAAACATTCAATAACAATCAGAGTAACCCCTTCTCATTCAACATTTCACCTTCAGTGATGAGTTGTGACGCACCTCAATTACAAAACAAATACGGCTTAGGCTTTACATTTAGTATGGATTTCTAAAAACCGATGCGCCCGATGGAATAGAACTGGGCAATGAATCAAATGAAAAAGAGAATATCACAAATCCTTTTGGCTATGGTGATGATGGCAACGATGGTTTCATGCACTAAGGAAGACTTATTTCCAACACCGGTCTATAATCCGATAGACTATATTTCCATTCCGCGTGCAGAGTATCAAAGTTACAACGGGATCATCACTCAAGCCAGATACAGCATCAGTAACCAATCGAACAAAACCCTGTATTACTGCAAATTCCGTGTAACTCAATGCACCGAAGAAGGAGTCGCTTACTATTCCAAAGTTTACGAAATAGGAGACAAAAACGATATGACCGTATGGACATTACCAGCGGGCGACATTCAACTATCAGGCTATTATAGTGTTAATTTCCAACATACAGAAAACGGACACATTACTGACGACATCATTGACGCCAAATTCTATTGACCGATGCGCCCGATGGAATAGAACAGGGCAAGAACAAATATGAAAAAGAGTTTTTATTTAATGGCATTTCTGGGTTGCATTTTGTTAGTTGGCTGCAAAAAAGAGGTTGACGAACCTGTACCAATTGTAACGGAGGATTTATCGTATGTGATAAAAACTTATTACCGTTATGAGACAAGCAGTCATGAGATTATTAAGCAAACTTGGTCCTATGATGGATATAAACCAATAGAATATAAGTATTATGTAGACGGTCAATTGCTCCAGGAAACGAAGAATTATTCATACAATGGTTTGAGCGTAAGCAATGATAGTTATCGGTATAACGATAGCATTACTACTTACCGACATGTAGAATGGGAATCTCTTGACAAGACGTTTCTAAGAACAAAATACAGCAAGAGTCGTGATTCTCAGAATAACCTCTATGAAACCTATTACGTATATGATGGAAAGAAAAAACTAAGTCAAAAGAGTTATACGAATGGCCTACTTACCAATGAGATTCAATATAGTTATGAAGGCTTGCGTTGCACATATAAAACAACAGATTATTACGATTCTAATGCTATCTTACAAGAGCGTAGTTATGAAATTCTATATCTTGACGATACCTATCTGCGGGAAAAATCGAGACTGCAAACGAGAAAAAGATATGATACCGATGGAAATCTAACATCTTCAAATACATATTATTATGTCTATGACTATGACGGCAAGAAACCAACTGGATACCAATGTTTCTTGAATGGCAAATTGAATGCTGTTGCAAGAGACTACCAATACGATGGATTGACCTGTTATTATTTTGTGGATTTCTATCGCGATGGAGAAGTGTATTCTACCTCAATGTACGAAGTGGAATATTTGGAGTGATTTTTTTCTTCGCTGTATTTTGGGTGGTAGATTCTATTATCCAAACAAATCCGCACGGGTGCCCATGTTAGTGAACAACAAGACAAGTTCTTTGTCATTTTGCTTTGTAACGGGTCCGAAATCACGTGTCTCACGCTGAAAAAAGTGGTTCTTCCGCACATTAGTTGAAGCATAAGTTACCGAACACCATTTTTCTTTGGCTCAAGTTTAGTATAGGACTGATTTTTCAATAGCCTCATAGAGGCTGAATCTCAAACTGTTCAAAATTAAGCTACATGATTTTTGACGCGGGACACGGATCTGGGAGGAAACCGGGAGGAAACTGGGAGGAATCACAGTGTTACCTCGGAGTTACCTCGGAGTTACCTTAGAGTACCTATAGGCTTGGTATAGCGTTGCTATAGGCTTGCTATGGTTTTGAGGCATTTAATATGTT